>NBJMR02800__coassemble_2309_pt1 | contig 15038 bp, 13 predicted proteins | sample NBJMR02800__metabat2_low_PE_026 | metagenome-assembled genome bin NBJMR02800
TCCAGCCTGTTTGCCAGCCAGGAAGCATTTGACGAACAGCTCAAATGCAGCGAAGAGCAGCTGGCTGCCCTGTGCAGCCGAAAGGATCACATCAGCGATACGATCGAAACCTATATACAGTTTCTCGAAGATCAGGAACGCTTTGAACGCGGCCTGGAAAACCTGTACGTCTATGCCAAGATGTGCACGGACGTGGAACCGACGGACATGCAGAATCAGCAGAACCTGGCCCACGCATCCAATCTGATGCAGAAGGCCCAGCTGGATCTGACCTTTGTGTCGCTGGAGCTGATCCGCCATGCGGATACGATCCGCGAATATCTCAAAGAGGAGCGATGCCGGGAATTCCGCTATCCGATGGAAGAACTGTTCCGCACCATTCCCCATCGGCTCAGCGATGAGATGGAACAGTTGATGAGCGAGGTCCAGGAGATCGCTTCCGTTCCGGATGAGACCTTCCAGAGCATCCGGCTGACCTTTGACGATGTCGAGGTCGACGGCAAAAAAGAGTTCCTCAATGGCGCCACGTATCATGAATTTCTGCGCAATCGGGATGTCCGTGTCCGACGACAGGCGTTTGAACACTACTTTAAGGAATACGGAAAGCTGGAAAACGCATTTGCCAATCTGCTCATCGGCAACGCCAAAGGACAGGTGCTCAATGCCCGGACCCGCCATTTTGACAGCGCGCTGGCAGCCAGTCTGTTTGCGGACGGTGTCGATGTGTCGCTCTACGATAAGATCCTGTACATGGGCAATGAAAAATACATCCATTTCCTACATGCATTCTTTGCGATGAAGAAACAGGTGCTGGACATCGAAGAATTCCACGTATACGACATCGCCCTGGATCTGGAACCGGCGACGGATGTCCGCTACACGATCGATGAATGCCGCACCATCCTGAAAAAAGCGCTGGGCGTGCTGGGAGACGATTACATCGAAGGAATCGATCGGGCCTTTGCGGAACGCTGGATCGACTTCTATCCATCCAAGGAAAAGCGCACCGGTGCCTATTCGTGGGGCACTTATGATTCCAACCCTTACATCCTCATGAACTTCACCGGCAGCTATGACTCGCTGAGCACGCTGGCACATGAGCTGGGACACTCGATGCACTCCTATTATTCCAATCGGCATAACCGTCCGATGCTGGCCAATTATCAGATCTTCGTCGCGGAGGTCGCTTCTACGGTCAATGAGATCCTGCTGAACCGTTATCTGCTGGATACCAGCACCGACAAGGCTTATCGCCGTTACATCCTGAGCAATCTGATGGAACAGTTTGTCGGCACCTGTTATCGGCAGCCGATGTTTGCCCAGTTTGAAAAAGATCTTCATCAGTGGATCGAGGAGCGCCGTCCCATCTCCTCCAAGACGATCACTGACCGCTGTCTGCAGCTTAACCGGCAGTATTTCGGCGATGCGGTCATCGTGGATGACCTGCAGAAGTACGGCTTCTATTATGTGCCGCATTTCTACTACAACTTCTATGTGTACAAGTACACGCTGGGCATGGCGGTCGCCATCTCGTTTGCCAAAGAGATCCTGCAGGGAAACGCGGCTCCTTACCGGACATTCCTGACAAAAGGCGGCAGTGAGGCACCGGTCGATGAACTGCGCAGCGCAGGCGTCGATCCGCTCAGCGACAAGGTCTATGACGATGCGTTTACATTCTTTGCGCAGACCATGCACGAATTCCGCTCACTGCTGGATCAGTGACGCTCTGCCGTCAAAAAAGGAATGGACGATTACCGCAAAGGGATCCTCCATTCCTTTTGTTTTGTTTATTCCGGTCTTTTCTTCCCGCAGTTGCTGCAAAAATTCCCGGTGTTCTTCGCTCCGCAGCTGCAGGTCCACGGTCCGTTTGGATTGGGCTTCCCACAGTTGCTGCAGAAGTTTCCGCTGTTCACCGCTCCACAGGAACAGGTCCAAACTGCATTTGATGTGCCCTGTGGCTGCTGTGGTGTCGTTGCTCCCTGAAACAGCGGGTTGTTTTCCTGTGGCGGCAGATTCTGGAACATGGCAGAGGCATTCATTCCGCCGGCCTGCTGGGCAAACCCCATGCCGATGAAGCCGTTCATCGCACCGGCCTCGTTGCTGGCGGCATTTTCCATCGCAGTCGCCTGTGCCTGTGCCAGCCGTCCGGCAGCCACACGCTGATCGCCCATCATGATCGCATCATCGATCGTTTCGATGCGCTTGCGGCTTTCATCATCCGGCGTGACCTTCGCGATGGCAACGACTTCCACGACCATGCCGCGGCGCTCGCTCCAGGAAGCGTCCAGCGCATCGTTCATATACGAAGCGATCTCCATCTGTCTCTTTGGCAGATCGCTGAACTGATAGCCTTCGTCTCCGCACTTGGCCAGCGCAGTATCCAGCGCATTCACAAACTCCGCATCACACTGCTGCATCAGCTGTGTCTTCGTATAGGAATCGCTGACATTGCCGCTGAGATTGGCATAAAAGCGGATCGGATCCTGGATGCGGAAGGTGTACTGTCCAAAATAGCGGATATAGATGTTTCGGTAGACCGGATCATGATAAGGCATCGGCGTCGCACTGCCGAATTTGTTATCGATGATCTCCTTGAGATTGACAAAATACACACGCTGATCCTTGCCCGGTGTACCGCCCATCGTAAAGCGCTTGCCAAAGATCTTGAAGGAATCCTTCAGTCCTTTCCAACCGTTGTCAAACAGGCTGGGCTCTGTGGAATCATCCCAGGTAAACCGCCCCGGCTCTGTGGAGAACTCCACGATCTTGCCGTCTTCCACGATCAGCAGCGCCTGTCCCTCATTGACCGCAAAGCCGCTGCCGTTGGTGATGATGTTTTCGCTTCCCTTGGTGTTGCTGCCGCTGGTCACCACTTTGGTTCCCTTCTGGATCAGCACCTCGTTGCTTAACGAATCGCAGTAATAATACTCGATCCACTGGTCTGCCAGTGTCGTTCTGGCAGAATCAAACGCTGCTCGAATCAGACCCATGTTCGTCTCCTCCTTACCAGGCCATATACTTGTTCAATACCCAGCCAAAATCACCGTTGGTGATGATGGAATGGCAGTACGCACATTCCCCGCTGCTGGTCACTTCGCTCGGTGCGCCGCAGTTGGGACAGTTCGTGACGTTGAGTTCTTTGTCCACCGTCGTCTTCACGCCGGCGCTGCGGATGAACTCCAGGTAGTAAAAACGATGCTGGTGCTGGGTCTTGCTGCCCTCCAGCACCTTTCCGCTCTCATCGTCCGTCACGTAGTCCAGCAGGCTTGCTTCCAGCTTGACGCTGAGCACCTCATGTGCTCCATCGCTGCGAAAATCCGCGATCGTGATGTTGCGCACGTTCTGCATATCCAGATGGTTGGTCTTATGCTGCTCGATATACTCCTGCAGCTGGCGGTCATGCACATTGAACAGTGCATTGCTCTCAAAGGGGCGGACCTTTTTCCAGTCACGGTCTTCCCATGCCTCCTGCAGCGTCAGATACACCTCGGACGCATAGGTCTTGAAGCTCTCTGCGGAGAAGTCCGGATCGATCGCCTGTACATCGGCGATCGCTTTTGCTTCGTTGCAGACGCGCTGCTGTCCGCTGCTTCGATACGGAGCCGGCCGTCGGGCACCTCCGTTTTTCGAGCGAAAATAGGTGATCGCCGCCACCAGGATGATCGCAATGATGATCGTGGAGAGGTCGCCGCCTCCGCCCAGAAAGACGATGCCGCCCAGTCCGGAACCGCCGCTGTAGCCTCCGCCATAATCACCGCCGGAAGAACCTCCGGAAAAGGAATTGCCCACATCTGCCTGCACCAGGATCGGCACGAACAGCACCAGAGCGAAGACGCCCAGCACCAGCAGCCATCGATATTTCTTCACTTTTCGTTACCCCCTTTTTCATTTCTCTTTCTTATTCCTATTGTACGATGAAACCCTCTCGCAGAACAAGGTTTTTCCGTTTTTTTCACATCCGCCCTGCTCTTGGGATCCCGCCGGAAGAAAAAAGGACCTTGCGGTCCTGTGAAACATCCATGATCAGCGAAGGAATCCATCCACGATGACTGCTTCCGCCTCCTCTTCGCTGAGGCCGAAGGTCTGCAGCTTGATCAGCTGATCGCTGTTGATCTTGCCGATGGCTGCCTCATGGACGACCTGTGCATCCACATGATTGGCTGCGATCTCCGGAATGGAGGAGATCTTCGCATTTCCCATCAGGATGGAATCACACTGCACATGTGCCCGGCAGGCATTGTTCCCGCGGGCGATCGGATGGAAGACCTGGACGGAATCATCCTTTCCCACCGAACGGGACACGATCTGCAGGGCGCTGTTCTCGCCGTCGAGATCGACCTCGACATCCGAATGGGCAAACTGCCGGCCATGTGTGAGCAGCTTTTCATTGATGACCAGCTTGGCATCCTTCCCCAGTTTGGCATAGGTGATCCGCTTGGTCGAATCGACGCCCTTGATCTGGCTCATGTCCATCTGGGCATAGCTGCCTTCTTCCATATAGATATTCGTCGTCGGGTTCAGGATGCGTCCCCCTTCGCCGTTTCCTTCGCCATAATGCTTTTCGGTGTAGACGACATGTGCCTGTTTGCCGATGTGGAACGTATGGATGCCATCGTGCTGTGAGGTATCACAGCCGTCATTGTGGATCCCACAGCCGGCGATGATCTCCACCTGGGCGCCTTCGCCGATATAGAAATCATTGTATACCAGATCATTCACCCCGCTCTCGGTAATGATGACCGGAATATGGACCTGTTCGCCCTCGGTATGCGGGGCCACGAAGATGTCGATGCCCGGCTTGTCGCTTTTCTGGCGAATGGTCACCTGTGGCGTGGAATGACGTTCCACACCGCTGCCGTTGGCCCGCAGATTGAAAGCCGAGCCCGGCTGAAAGCCGCTGATGCCGGCAATCTGCTGCAGCAGCTGTTTTTCTGTATTATCCAGCATATCCGTCACCTGCTTTCTTGTTGATGCCGCACGGCTCAAATTCCAGTAACAGCGTCGGCAGGATCTCGTCTTTGCTTCCGCGGGCAGCGACCTTGCCGTTTTCGATCACGATCATCTCATCGGCCAGCTGCATGATGCGCTCCTGGTGCGAGATCAGCAGGATGTCCTGCCGGTTTCGCTCGTGCAGCGTACGGAAGGTCTCCACCAGCTTGGAGAAGCTCCAGAGATCGATACCGGCCTCCGGCTCATCGAAGATGCTCAGCTTCAGCTCACGCGCCAGCAGAGTGGCGATCTCAATGCGCTTGACCTCTCCGCCGGAAAGCGAACCGTCCACATCGCGGTCGAGGTAATCCTTGGAACACAGGCCGACATCGCTCAGATAGGAGATGCAGTGTTCCTCTTCCAGTGGCTTTCCATGCGCCAGCTCCAGCAGGCGACGGACGCTCATCCCTTTGAAGCGCGGCGGCTGCTGAAAGGCATACCCGATGCCGCGCTTGGCACGCTCGTCGATCGAAAGTGCCGTAATATCTTCCCCGTCGAACAGGATCTGCCCGCTCGTCGGTCGTTCGATTCCCATGATCAGCTTGGCCAAGGTGGATTTGCCGCCGCCGTTGGGACCGGTGATGACGGTAAACGCATGCTGGGTAAAGGTCAGGGAAATATCATCTACGATTCGCTTGCCGTCTGCCTCAAAGGTCAGATTTCTCAGTTCAAGCATATACTCACATCCTTTTAACTTTCTTATTTTAGCATAATCCATCGAAAAATAAAGACAGACACCTCGTTTTCCATAAAAAAAGAGAGCAGCGGGCCTTGAAAGTCCGCATGTGCTCTCATCTGGGATCATTCTTAATTCTTCAGGCTCTGCAGCGGTGCCGGAATGCGTCCGCCGCGGGCGATCATCACGCTGTTGTCGCTGCGGTTCATATGCATCACCGGACCGGCGCCCAGCAGACCGCCAAAGCTCAGTTCATCGCCCTCCTTGCGGCCGATGGCCGGGATCACACGCACTGCGGTCGTCTTGGAATTGACCATGCCGATCGCTGCTTCATCTGCGATCATGCCGGAAATCAGCGAAGCGCTGACATCGCCCGGTACGACGACCATATCCAGACCGACACTGCACACCGCCGTCATCGCTTCCAGCTTTTCCAGCGTCAGGATCCCGCTTTTTGCTGCCGCAATCATTCCGGCGTCCTCCGATACCGGAATGAAGGCACCGCTGAGACCACCGACCGAAGAGCTGGCCATGACACCGCCCTTTTTCACCGCATCATTGAGCATGGCCAGACATGCCGTCGTTCCATACGCGCCACACGTCTCCAGCCCCATCTCTTCCAGGATGTAGGCGACCGAATCCCCGATGGCCGGTGTCGGCGCCAGGGAGAGGTCGACGATGCCGAACGGAACGTTCAGCCGTTCGCTGGCCACCGTTCCGACCAGCTGTCCCATCCGCGTGATCTTAAAGGCCGTACGCTTGATCAGATCCGCCAGTTCATTCATCTCCAGATCCTTCGGTGCTTTTTCCAATACGGCGCGCACGACGCCCGGACCGCTGACGCCGACGTTGATGACACAGTCCGCTTCTCCGACACCGTGGAAGGCCCCGGCCATGAACGGGTTATCTTCCGGCGCATTGCAGAAGACGACGATCTTGGCCGCACCGATGCAGTCTCGATCCGCCGTGATCTCGGCTGCCTGCTTGACGACCTCGCCCATCATCCGGACCGCATCCATGTTGATGCCCGCCTTGGTCGATCCGACGTTGACCGATGCACAGATGTGCTCCGTCTGCGCCAGCGCCTGCGGGATCGATTCGATCAGCGCCCGGTCTCCGGCCGAGAAGCCCTTCTGTACCAGAGCGCTGTAACCTCCGATAAAGTCGACGCCGATCTCCTGTGCGCAGCGCTCCAGCGTCAGCGCATAACGGATCGGATCCCCGCCGCTCACTCCGACCAGCATGGCGATCGGTGTCACGGCGATCCGCTTGTTGATGATCGGAATGCCATACTCCCGACCGATGTCGTTTCCGACCTTGACCAGATCCTTCGCCAGCGTGGTGATCTTGCGATAGATCTTTTCACAGGACTTTTCGATGTCCGCATCGGCACAGTCCAGCAAAGAGATGCCCATCGTGATCGTGCGCACATCGAGGTATTCCTCGTCGATCATCTTGATCGTTTCTAATATATCCTTGGAATTGATCATGTTGCTTACCCCTGGATCTTGTGCATGGAATTGAAGATGTCCTCATGCATGACGTGGATCACCAATCCCATCTCTTTTCCCACATTGTCCATATGCTGAGCAAATTCGCTCAGCTTCATGGCGATCTGGTCGATGTTGACCAGCATCGTCATCGCAAATGTATCCTGTAACAGTGTCTGTGTGACCTCTACGACATTGACATTCGCCTGGGCACACTCGGTGGCGACGCGTGCGAGGATCCCGACACGGTCCTTTCCAATAACGCTCACTACTGCATTCATCAATCGTTACCTCCCCATCTTTCTTTTACAAGTATATAGCATGCGGACCGAAAAAACAATGAAACATGCATGCTCCGTGCATTTCCCGCACGTTTTTTTCCGTTTTATTTTGCCGATGCGCCGAATACGGCATGCACCTGTGCCATCGGCTGCATCTCAAAAGGCTCCAGGGCGCTCATCAGACCGCTGGCGTTGACATCAAATTCCCCTTCATGAAACTCCACTTCCTGCTGTCTGCGCAGAGATGCGCGGATCTGACGGGAATCCTCCAGGGAAAAGGTCACCTCCCGATGGAGGCAGACCAGATTGTCCGCATCCAGCAGGACGATGCTGCAACGCAACGGCTCCCCTTCCTGCAGCAGCGCTTCGCACCAGTCATTTTCCTGCACATTGAAATAAAAGTCGCTCGTATCGATATCGCCCACCGTCAGCAGAAACACAGCGACATCATAACGGTAGAGAAAATCGATCTCCAGCGGCATGGTCCGCGCCATCTGCAGCTCCACATCGTTCCAGAAGCTGTCCTTGACGAGAAAGATGAAACGGTCTTCCACAAAGTCCATCACCGTCGTCAGCCCTTCGATCTCCACTTCAAATTTCGTTCCTGTTTCGATTTTCATAGTTCCTCCATTTTCGCACACAGCGTGATCATTTGATTCATAGCTACCGCCGTTCTCTCAGCGCGGCGGCACCATGGACAGCTGCACTTTCTGGCGCTGCTCATCGATCTGGCAGACCCATACGGTAACGATGTCCCCGATGGACACGACATCTCCGGCACGGGCCACTCGCTTTCGGCTCAGCCTGGAAATGTGCACCAATCCGTCTTCATGCAGTCCGATGTCCACGAACGCACCAAAGTCGACGACATTGCGCACCGTGCCCTGCAGCTCATCTCCGACATGCAGATCCGAAAGCTCCAGCACATCACTCTTTAACAGCACCGGTTCAAACTGATCGCGGTAATCCTGCAGCGGTGCGGCGATCGCATCGAGGATATCCCGGATCGTATAGGGATCCCCATGCAGCCGCTCACACAGCGCATCCGCATCGGCCGCTGCCACCGCCGCTCTGGCATCCGTACTGCCCATTTGATCCGTCTGTAAGCCCAGTGCCTGCAACACCTGTCTGGCCAACGGATAGCTCTCCGGATGGATGCCGGTGCGGTCCAGAAATTCCACACCGTCTGCGATCCGCAGAAAGCCGGCGGCCTGTTCAAACGATTTGGCACCGATCTTCGGGATCTGACGCAGCTGCGCGCGTGAAGTGATCGACCCTTGCGCCTTTCGATAATCGAGGATGTTCTGTGCAGTCGTGGCATTCAGGCCGGAAACATGCTTCAGAAGCTCTGCAGAAGCCGTATTGACATTGACGCCCACACGGTTGACCGCCTTGGTCACGACGAAGTCCAGTCGTTCTTTGAGCCTTGCCGGCGGCAGATCATGCTGATACTGCCCGACCCCCAGCGACTGTGGATCGATCTTGATCAGCTCTGCCAGCGGATCGATGATCCGACGGGCGATGGAAATGGCGGAACGCTGTTCGACCTGCAGCTCCGGAAACTCCTTTCTGGCCAGCGGACTGGCCGAATACACGCTGGCGCCGGCCTCGCTCACCAGGGCAAAGCTCACGGACAGCTTCTCTTTGCGGATGAGATGAGCGACGAAGGCTTCGCTCTCCCGGGAAGCCGTCCCGTTGCCGATGGCGATGATCGTGATCGGATAGGCATGCAACAGCCGCAGCAGCTCCTGTTGTGCTTCTCTGACCCGTGCCTTGGGCGGATGCGGATAGATGACGCTGATCTCCTTCAGGGTCCCCATCGGATCGATCACCGCCAGCTTGCAGCCGGTGCGAAACGCCGGGTCGAACCCCAGCACCCAGCGATCCTTGATCGGCGGCTGGGTCAGCAGACGTTCGACGTTCATCGAGAAGACATCGATGCTGGCCTCCTGCGCCCGCTCGCTCAATGCGGCACGCACTTCCCGCTCCACGCTGGGAATTGCCAGACGCGACAGACCATCCCGGATCGCCGCGGTCAATTCCTCCTGCACACAGGTCGCGCGGTTTTTGAGGAACCGTCGCAGGACCCACTGCTCGACATACGCTTCATTAAAGGAAATAGACACCTGCAGCACCTTCTCTTTTTCCCCGCGATCGATCGCCATGATGCGATGCGGCTGCACACGGTCGATCCGTTCGCTGTGATCATAGTACATCTGGTAGATGTGCCGCTCATCCGTGTGCTGTTTCTTCGCCTTTGTAACGATGCGTCCATACTTCTGCATCGAAGTGCGGATCACCTCCCGCACCCGGGCATCATCACTGACCATTTCCGCAATGATATCCTTTGCGCCTGCGATCGCTTCTGTTTCATCTTTCACCTGTTCGCCGACAAATGCAGCTGCCTCCCTTCGCAGATCGCCCTTCGCCGGCAGCCGCAGCATCCACTCCGCCAGCGGTCGCAGCCCTTTGGCGATCGCCATCGTCGCCCGGGTCTTTCGCTTCTGCTGATACGGGCGATACAGATCTTCCACCTGTGAGAGCTTTTCACAGGCGCATATGGCTTCCCGCAGCGCTTCGTCCAGTATTCCCTGCTGATCGATCAGACGCAGCACATCCTCTTTTCGCTTTTCCAGATGGGTCTGATACTGATAGGCTTCTTCGATCTGTCGGATCTGTTCCTCATCCAGCCCTTTGGTACGTTCTTTTCGATAACGGGCGATAAAAGGAACGCTGCTGCCTTCCCGTAAGAGCGTCATGACCGCTTCCACCTGCAGCGCTTCGATGCCCATCGAGCGTGCGATCACCGTAAACAACGCTTCCATGCCATCCGCCTCCTTTTCTGCATATGCGTCTATTATACTATATCGGGTGCCTCTGACGCACGCACTCTTTCAAAATCCTTTCCCAAATCAGAATTTCCTTATATAATAAAAGAACAGAAAAGCAAAAACGGAGGTCCCATGAAGAAACAGACAAACACCGTATCCCATGTACCTCACCCGCCCCGTTGCGGCACCGTCACTGCGCCCGCGCTGCTCTCCCAACAGCTGGCGCAGCAGAGCGTTCACCATGACCTGCTCTTCCGGCAGGAGGCCCTCGCCATGGAAGATAGCGTCAGAGGCGATGAATACCGGTTTGACAGCTGCCGGTTCGACCATATCGAATGTCCGAGCGCCCAATTCACCGGCTGTGAATTTCTGGACTGCATCTTTACCGCCTGTGACCTTTCCGGGGCCGACCTCAGCAGCAGCCGCTTCTTTCGCTGTCGCTTTGAAGGCTGTCGTTTCATCGGCGCCGCCTTCTATGAAAGCACCTGGAAGGATGTCGTCTGCGACGGCTGTAACTTCAGCTATGCCAATTTCGGTTCTGCCCACTTTGAACGCTGTGCGTTTACAGAGTGTTTGATCAAGGACGGCGGTTTCAATCTCTGCCACCAGAAACATCTGGTCTTTCGCTCCTGTGATCTGCAGGCTTGTTCCTTCGCCAACACCTCACTGACGGGCATCCATCTGGAAAGTGATCGGATCGATGGCATCACGGTCAGCGAAGAAAGCCTGCGCGGCGTCTTCCTCTCTCCCTCACAGGCGATCGCCCTGATCGCCCTGCTGGGGATCCATGTCGTAGAAGAGCCCCTGTAACCGTTTGGTCCGTTTTTCTCATAAGAGCATTCAACGCCCTCTGCGGCGTTTTTTTCGGATATCCGACAAAAAAGCATCCTGCACCACATCGGGCAGAATGCTTTTCTCGGATCTTGTTCGCTGTCGTCTGTCATTGAGCGAATTCTTCGCTGACCTCTTTGGACAATGTCAGCACATTGGTGATGATCTCCACCATCTTCGTCATATCCGCAATGGACGCAAACTCATAACGTCCGTGATGGTTGTAGCTGCCGGTACCGAAATTCGGACAAGGCATGCCCATGTACGTCAGTTCCGCACCATCGGTACCACCGCGCACCGGTGAGGAGACCGGTGTCTCTCCGGCCGCCGCAATGGCCCGTTTCGCCAGTTCGATCACGCGCATGTCCTTTTCGATGATCGAGCGCATGTTGCGGTACTGATCGACCAATTTCAGGGTAAAGGTTCCATCCCCATAGCGCTTGTTCAGAAATGCGCAGTTGTCGATGAACAGCTGCTTCTGCGCTTCAAACTTCGCATCGTCATGGTTGCGGATGATGTAGGTCATCTGAGCGTGGTCGCACTCTCCCTGCAGATGCAGCAGGTGGTTGAACCCCTCATACCCTTCCGTATAGGCCGGGTTCTGCTCGATTGGTAACAGCGCATGAAACTGCATGGCCAGCAGGGAAGCGTTGACCATCTTGTTTTTGGCCGTTCCCGGATGGATGCTCTTTCCTTGGATCGTGATCTGTGCCTGCGCCGCATTGAAATTCTCATAGTCGATCTCATTGATCGCACCGCCGTCGACCGTATAGGCAAAATCTGCCCGGAACTTGTTCAGATCAAAGTGTTCGGTTCCCCGACCGACCTCTTCATCCGGCGTAAAGGCGACATAGATATCGCCATGCGGCATCTGCCGTTCGATCATCTGTTCCAGGGCGGTCATGATGATGGCGATGCCGGCCTTGTCGTCCGCCCCCAGCAGCGTATTCCCGTCTGTGACGATCAGGTCGTCCCCGATGTGTTCCTTCAGGATCGGAAACTGCTGCGGATCCATCTGTATCTCTTCGTTGAGATCGATGATGCCGCCGTCATAAGCGCGGATGATCCGCGGCCGCACATTGGTACCGGTCAGGTCGGTCGCTGTATCCATATGCGCATTCAGGCCGATGGCCGGATATCCCTGAGCATTGGCCTCCAGCTTTCCATAAACCACTCCATATGCATCCACGTGGGCATTTTCGATGCCCAATCCCTGCAGCTCATCCTTCAGCATCTCTGCCAGTACCAGCTGTTTTTCTGTGCTCGGTGATGCCGTTGACTGCTCATCGGACTGCGTATCCACGACCACATACGATAACAGGCGTTCTTCTACACGCATGTGTATCCCTCCTTCTTCACTGACATCTATTATACAACAGGACAAAATAAAAAAACAGCGCTCTCAAACGCCGCTTCCTTTGATCCATCCATCGAAAACAGAGAGGAACGCTCCTCTCCGTTTTCTCCGCACCTCATCACATCGGCATGCCTTCAGCTTCGCGCATGCTGCAGCACATACTGATGGAAGGAGTGATAGCTGATCTGATAGTCATCCCGCATACAGCCAAGGCTGCGCTGCACCATCGGTTCCAGGACATACTGCTTCTGTTCAAACTGATTCAGTGCCTGAAGGCCCGATTCCATGTATTGGATGCATTCTTTTGCCAGCTCCACATCGGCTTCGATGGGAAACGTTCGGATCTTCTCGACCATCTCGCTGATCCCCTGACAGAAACCGCCGTCCATCGCCGGTTCTCCCTCCAGCATCCGTACCTGTTCTTCCAGCAGCTCCTGATGCCGGCGCAGCCGCTGCAGGCAGTCATCGATGAGGTGGATCAGCGCCGGATCGTTCGCTTTCCCTTTCAGATCTTCAAACAGCGATGCCCCCATGTGTGTGCCTTTCAACAGCTGATTGAGTTCCTGTACACATCTCGTATCCATCGTATCGCTCCTTTCGCTCACACTTAGTCTGCGGTGACCCGCAGGAATTATTCATCGATAATTCATGGAAAATCACCAAAATCTTTACGGTTTATGCTATCATTATTACGAGGTGAGCGTTTCATGAAACTATTGTGGCTGACAGTCAGCGGAGAATACGCACAGCAGCTTTCCGGCGATCTGATCGCTGCCGGCTACTCCGCAACCGAAATTGCCAGCACCGGCGATTTTCTGCATTATGGCAATACGATCTTATTATTATGCATCGAAGCAGAAAAGGTCGGCGCTCTGACCGCCTTCATCCGCAGCCGGATGAACGCGTATCGCCATCTGGAAGACGATCCTGATAAATCTTCGCCTGCCTCAGATTTCGCGCTTTACAGCATCCCGCTTAGTGATTATCAGAAAGTGGGAGGATATCATGCCAACGAAAAAAACGCCATGCATTCCAACGATCATCCTGCAACAGCTTCCGGAAAACAAAAGGAGTCCGTATAACAGCTTCCATCTGGTTTGCTTTGTCGATTCCGTCCTCATACCGAGCTCTGCCAGGATCCTCGCGCTGTTCAAGCAGTACATTCCGCACTTTGCCTTGCTGGACTGTGATGTCTTCTTCGTCTCGCGAGACCAGAAGGCCGTGCTCGAACGATGGCAGGAGCTCGCTGCTTTTCCGCTCTCCATCATCGCCGATACGGATCAGCGTTCGTATCAGGAGCTTTCCCTGATCCAGCCAAAAACGACCTTTGGCAAGGTATACTATGTGATCCAGAAACACGCGTTCCTCTACGATGGCACCTGGCAGCTGCAGCATCGTTATCGCCGGATCACACCGGATCTGCCGGAAAAGGTCCTCAACGACATTCTGTCATTGCGCCACACCTAGCAAACACATGCGACCTACAGCGGGGATCTGTTTGGATCTCCGCTTTCTTCCTGAGATCCGATCGTTACATTTTTGCATTTTTTTGAATTTTTGGTTGACATCAAAGTATCACAATGATATTATAAGTGAGCACCAAGCGATGGAGGTTTAGCTCAGTTGGGAGAGCGTCTGCCTTACAAGCAGAGGGTCGGGGGTTCGAGTCCCTCAACCTCCACCATTTTTATGCCGACTTAGCTCAATTGGTAGAGCAACTGACTTGTAATCAGTAGGTTGTGGGTTCAATTCCTATAGTCGGCACCATCTTTTATAACCCTTATAAATGGAGGAGTAGCGAAGTGGCTAAACGCGGCAGACTGTAAATCTGTTCCTTCGGGTTCGGCAGTTCGAATCTGTCCTCCTCCACCATTTTATTGGGGTATAGCCAAGCGGTAAGGCACAGGACTTTGACTCCTGCATTCCACTGGTTCGAATCCAGTTACCCCAGCCAAGTTAAAAATGCAACTGACCCGTTAGCTCAGTTGGCAGAGCATTTGACTTTTAATCAAAGGGTCTGGCGTTCGAATCGCCAACGGGTCACCATCGAAAACGAAAAGCGGTCCATGCCGCTTTTTTTATGCGTCCGCAAAGATGACAGCACCTTCGATGTCCTCACAAAAAAACGGGCAACCGCCCGTTCCTTGTCCTATACGTGTTCGATGACTTCTACATCTACCTTGTTTTCGCCCGCGTTGTAATCGAAGGTGATCTTTGCGAAATCGTCGATGTTGTCGCTCAGCACCTCGGTCACCTTTTCAAATACGCGTTCTGCATCCTCGCTGTCGTTGCAGAAATATTCGATCTTTGTCGTAATATGCTTCTTTGTCTTTACGCTTCCCGTTAAGGAAGAAACAATGTCATTCTTCTTTTCCATTTTTTCACTCCTCGAGTTTCGTCCGCTCCTATTGTATCACTTTTTTACCTGATTGCAAAGACAGCAACCGCTTTTTGTGAAGAATCCTGCAGCGGCACAGAAAGAAACGATGAAATTTCCTATTTACAAATCAGGGATTTATGGTAAAATTATTAGTGCGCATGCGGGTGTAGTTCAATGGTAGAACTTCAGCCTTCCAAGCTGAC
>NBJMR02800__coassemble_2317_pt1 | contig 14967 bp, 17 predicted proteins | sample NBJMR02800__metabat2_low_PE_026 | metagenome-assembled genome bin NBJMR02800
GGAAGAAGTTTTTGTCGTTGATCACGGGGCATCCTTTTGATCTGCCCTTGCGTCATCGTGCTCAAACGTGTCTGGAAGGGTTATTTTAGGCACGTTTTCTTTGTATGATGAAAAGGAGTGATCGACGTGAACAACGATACAAAGAAACTGACGACCGTCGGCATGCTGTGTGCGCTGGCGGTGATCGTCAACCTGCTCATCCACTTCCCGATGATCCCGGCGGTCAGCTTTCTCAGCTATGATCCCAAGGACATCATCATCGTGATCGGCGGTTTCATCTACGGCCCGCTGACCGCTTTCGTCATGAGCCTGATCACCTCGTTCCTGGAGATCTTCTATCGCGGCGGCACCTTGCTGGACGTGCTGATGAACGTGATCTCCACCTGTACCTTTGCCTGTGTGGCAAGTGCGACCTACAAGCGCGACCACACCCGCAACGGCGCATTGCTGGGGCTGGCGGCGGGGACGCTTTGCTGTGTGCTCAGCATGCTGCTGTGGAATTACATCATCACCCCGATCTACTTCGGCATGCCCAGGGCGGCGGTCGCGGCCATCCTGCTGCCGGGCATCCTGCCGTTCAACCTGCTCAAGTGTGCGATGAATGCCGGGGTGACCCTGTTTCTCTACAAACCGCTCGTCACGCTGTTTCGCCGAAACGATCTGGTGGAACAAAGCCATGGCGATGGGACGTCGGGCACGGCAACGATGGCGGTGATCGGCGCATTTCTCTGCCTTTCGGCCATCTGCTTTCTCTTAGGCTTTCAGGGCATCATCTGACAGGAGGGATATCATATGACGATGACATTTGAAGAAGCAAAGACGATCATGGATCAAAAACTGGGCGACTATAAGATCATGGCGCTGGCGAGCTGTGTGGATGATTATCCGATGGTGCGCAACGTCAGCTGCATCTTCTACAACGACAAGATCTATTTCAAGACGGACCGAAACTTTCGCAAGACGAAGCAGCTGTTTCAAAATCCTCGGGTAGCGATGTGCTTCAACGGCGTACAGGTCGAAGGCATCGCCGAAAACAAAGGATTGGTCGTCGAAGAGGAAGGTCGGGTCTTCGAAAAGAAATATAAGGAATATCTGTGGCAGAGCTACAATGCGTATTCACACGAAGACAGTGAGATCCTTATCGAGGTGACACCGAAGTTCGTGGAGATCTGGGATGAGGATGAAGCGCGCAACGCCTTTCAGATCCTGATCGATTTTGATACCAGAGAGGTGGAAGTACGGCCATATGACTGAAAAGCAGACAGATGTCTGCTTTTCATTATATATAGATGATCTTGACAGTGGAGAGGGACAGTTTCCCTTCGATGCGCACCATCTGGGAGACACTGGCATCGCAGTAGCCGCTTTCCTGTATGTTGCTGAGCGTCTGTGTGCAGTTCTCTGTGATGTTCCAGGACCGCGGCACATACAGCTCGATACCGCACATCATGGCGGACAGGCGGATGACGGCGCTCTCCTGTACGATGTGGGCATTATCAAAATACACTTTCATCGCCCCCATGGAGCATTCGATATCGGCCTGCTGAAAGTCGGCGGAGCTCACATATTTGATGCCGGTGCCCATGGTCGTCTTCAGGCGGACACAATTGTCGCTGACCGATTCCTGGGCGGCATCTGCCCAGTCGCGCGCTTCTCTGCAATCGTCAAATGAGCCAGAGCGGTGAGGGATCAGAAAGTGAAAGCCGATGCTGGCAAATGTGGCAGCCAATAACAGCGTGCCCGGGGTCAGCGGTTCCAGCGGCAGCAGATCATCGTAGCAGATGAGCAGAAAGGCGATGGAAAACAGGATGCCGGTCATGCTGCGGTGAATGATCGACTGTAACAGCCAGATGACCAGGGCGATGGTGACGAGCAGCCGGATCAGCGAGATCTCCGCGAACAGCGAGAATCGGTTGAGGATGACGAGCACGGCTGCCAAAAGGAAAAACAATCCCCAAAAAATGCGTTCTTTTTTCATAAGGTTGACCTTCTTTCTTCCAGACGATGGCGCAGAGCAGGGTAGTAGCGCCTCGATGCATAGACCTGTTTGTGGGTATTGGCAAAGGAGACCGTACATGCGGCAGACAACGTGCGCTCCAGGGAGTCGACCAGCTGCAGGTTGAGGATGGTCGATTTGGAGATGCGCATGAAGCTCTTGGGCAGCAGTTCTTCCAGTTCATACAGCCGTTTGTCGGTACGGTAGACATCCGCGGCCGTATGGGCATGCACCTCACGGCCGTCCGTCTCAAAGAAGAGCACGGAGGACAGACGGACGAAACATTCCGCATGGTCTTTGTAAAACAGGATCGTTTCCTGCATGCGGGAGAGTTCCTGCAGTTCCCCATACATGCGTTCGATCGCGTCATTTCGCTGTGCACAGCGGATGATGATCTCGTCCTCCGGACAGCTTTTATCCACTTCCACTCGTATTTTCATGATCACGGTTCCTTTCCACACCCATAGGAAACCACATTTTTGTGATCCTGTAAACCATTCGTGCGCAAGCGGTCGAAAACGCGGGACAAGCGGATAGACAGAATCGTCAAAATCAGAGAAGTGTCTATTGTATTTCCAAAAGGGGAATGCTATGATCTACGTAAGACAGTGGATCTGTCATCGACAGATGTGGAAAGGAGCTTGCACATGCTTGAGCTAAAGCGGATCATCAAGGATTATGACAGCGGCAATGAGGTCGTACATGCTCTCAGGGGCATCACGCTGTCCTTTCGGGAAAACGAGTTTGTCTCGATCCTGGGACAGAGCGGATGCGGCAAGACGACGCTGCTCAATATTGTCGGCGGACTGGACCATTACACCAGTGGGGATCTGATCATCAATGGAAAGTCGACAAAGGATTTTACGGACCGGGACTGGGATGAATACCGCAATCATTCCATCGGGTTTGTCTTTCAGAGCTACCATCTGATCCCGCATCAGAACGTGCTCTCCAACGTGGAGCTGGCGCTGACGCTGTCCGGTGTCTCCAAGGAAGAACGCCGTCAGCGGGCCAGGGCGGTGCTGGAGAAGGTCGGTCTGGGCGATCAGCTCTACAAGAAGCCAAGCCAGATGAGCGGAGGCCAGATGCAGCGCGTGGCGATCGCCCGTGCCCTGGTCAATGATCCGGACATCCTGCTGGCGGATGAGCCGACCGGTGCGCTGGATTCGGCGACCAGCGTTCAGATCATGGAGCTGCTCAAAGAGATCGCCAAAGATAAGCTGGTCATCATGGTCACGCATAACCCGCAGCTGGCTGATGCGTATTCCACTCGCATCATCCGTCTGCTGGACGGAGCGATCGTCGATGACAGCGATCCATTCGATGCGGCAGCACTTGAGGAGAAAAAGGAAGGGGTCCGCAAGGGCCGTCCGTCCATGTCGTTTGTGACGGCGCTCTCTTTGAGCCTCAACAACCTGATGACGAAGAAGGCGCGGACCTTTCTGACTGCCTTTGCCGGCAGCATCGGCATCATCGGCATCGCATTGATCCTGTCGCTCTCCAACGGCGTACAGACGTATATCGACAGCGTGGAGCGGGATACGCTCTCCTCCTATCCGATCACGATCGAAGACAGCTCCATGGACATGAGCGTCATGATGGAGACGATGATGGGGCTCAACGATGAAGCGGGTACCCATGCGGATGACAACATCTACTCCAAGGCGATGATCAAGGACATCCTGGAGACGATGTCGGACAAGATGGAAAACAACAATCTGCAGGCGTTCAAAGACTATCTGGAAAGTGAAGATTCCACGATCGACGATCATGCCAAGGCGATCGAATACAGCTATGATCTGCAGATGAACGTGTACAACACGAACAGCGATGCCGGCCTGGTGCAGGTGAGCCCCAACCAGCTGTTAGACGATCTGGGGTTTTCGACGATGACGCAGCTGAGCGAATCGTTCATGGGCAGCAACGCGAGCTCGCAAAACGAGGTGTGGAACAAACTGCCGGAAAGCGAAACACTGCGGGAAGAGGAGTATGATCTGATCGAAGGACACTGGCCGAGCGCGTACAATGAGGTCGTGCTGGCGGTGGATGAGAACCGTGAGATCACCGATTATGCGCTGTATGCGCTGGGACTGATGGATCCGCAGGAAGTGGTGGACAGCTTTGAATCGCTGCAGGAGGGCGGTGAGCTCAGCCTGAGCGATCCGACCAGCTATACGCCGCAGGAACTGCTGGGCATGGAGCTTCAGCTGGTGCTCAGCAGCGATCTTTACCGCAACGTAAACGGGATCTGGATCGACATGAGCGAGGATGAGGATTTCGTACAGGAGGCGGCCGACAACGGGGAAACGATGCGTGTCGTCGGCATCATCACGCCGAGCGAAGGTTCCAGCAAGCGGGAGGTCGGCGGTATTTATTACACTTCCGCACTGGAAGAGCATGTGATCGAACAGGCAGAGGCATCCGAGATCGTCAAGGAACAGCGGGAACATCCGGATATCAACGTCTTTACGCAGACGGCGTTCGGTGAGGATGAGGAATTTGACATCACTACGCTGACCCCGCAGCAGCAGATGCAGTTTGCGTCCATGAGCCAGCAGGAACTGGCACAGTATATGGCGGATTACAGCGAAAACCGCAACGCAACTTATGAAGGCAATCTGGAACGCCTGGGAGTGGTCGATCTCGATACGCCTAGTTCCATCAGTATCTACGCAAACACTTTTGAAGACAAAGAAATGATCTCTCAGCTGATCGAAGACTACAACCTCACACAGCAGGAAAACGGGGATGACACCAATGTCATCACGTACAATGATATCGTCGGTACGATGATGGAGTCGGTCACGTCCATCATCGACATGATCAGCTATGTCCTCATGGCATTTGTGAGCGTATCGCTGATCGTATCCAGCATCATGATCGGCATCATCACCTATATCTCGGTGTTGGAGCGCACGAAGGAGATCGGCATCCTGCGTGCGATCGGTGCCAGCAAGAAGGACATTTCCCATGTGTTCAACGCCGAGGCGTTCATCATTGGCCTCATCTCCGGCTTGCTTGGCATTATCGTAACGCTGATCCTGGATCTTCCGATCTCCTTGATCGTGGAACATCTGACCGGTGTTGCGAATATCGCACTGTTGCCGGTCGCCGGCGGTGTGATACTGGTATTGATCTCGCTGGCGCTGACGACGATCGCCGGACTGATCCCTTCCCGCATTGCGTCGAAGAAAGATCCGGTCGAAGCGCTGCGAAGCGAATGACCGAAATCAAAAGCGATCATCCTCACAGGATGATCGTTTTTGTATGAACAAACGAGTGCGAAGGCGAGAATGAGGCGTTTCGCTGACAGGGAACGAGCGGATCCCATGAAAAAAGCATCCCGAAGGATGCATGTCAGCGAACTGCTTTAAAGCTCATGCTCGGTATATTCCACATCGATGACATCGTCGTTTGGCCGGCGTCCGGCAGAAGATGTGCTGCTGTGGCGGGATGAACTGCTGCTTCGCGCATTTCCCTGTGCGCCTGCCGTGCTCTGACGCAGGCGAAACGACTGAACGAGGGAATAGATGGCGTAGGCGATCACGAGGATCAGCAGCAGCCCCGGCATGCGGAACATCACCAGCTGAAGCAGCGAAAGGATGATGAAGAAATAAAAGAGATACACGCTATCACCTCACCTGTTGGATACTTCTATTATACTGAAAAGCCGCTGACTTGCACGTGATTTGAACAATTCACATAATTTCGCACAATCCCCTATCGCGGCGTGCATGTGAGTTGCCTGCTTTTCCAGAAGCGTTGCCGATTTTGCCAGCCGGGTTGCGGTCTGCACGATCTGTGTTATAGTGTAGACAGAAAGCATAACTCAAGGAAGGTGATGCCAGTTGAAATTATTCTTGATGAGAACGAGGCGAATCCTTTGGATTTCGTAAGCGATATGTGAGAACATATCGTAGAGAAAAAAAACAAAAAAGAATACAAGCAAGAAAAAGAAGCTGCAGGGGAACGAGCGATCTGTTCCACAACAGCTTCTTTTTTTACAGCAGCTCCGCGCGTGCGTCCCACTCTGTCAGCAGTCTTTCCAGCAGATCGGCTGCCTGATGCACCGTCTGCAGGCAGCGGGTCGCCGGCTGAAAGCACTGTGGCTTGATCTCGGCGCAGCGCAGCGCGTGAAACTGTGCCTGAAAACGGCGGACCAGCTCTTTGGTGAGCGGGGCCAGTGCCGGCGTATCGTGTGCTTTTGTTTCAACATAACGGCTGGCGATCGCACAGATCGCACCGGTGAGCGCGCCGCAGACTTCACCGACCTGCATGCCGCCGCCAAATCCGGCAGCCAGGCGCATCGCGTGTTCATCCAGTCCCAGCGCGTAGACGTCGTTGGCTGCATGCAGCATGCACTCGGCACAGTTGTAGCCGGAGAGATAATACAGTTCTGCTTTTTCCTTTAACATGATCCTCTCATTCCTTTCCTTTACAGTATAGCATACCCGAAGGGGAGGGGCAATTTAGCACTTGGGGGGTTGACAGTGCTAAAAGAGTGCGTTATACTTTTAGCAGACTTAAATGATGAGTGCTAACAAGGAGGAATACGGCATGGCAAGGAAAAAACAGTTCAAGGCAGAATCCAAGCGTTTGCTGGATCTGATGATCAACTCGATCTATACGCACAAGGAGATCTTTTTGCGTGAATTGATCTCCAATGCCAGCGATGCGATCGATAAGCTCTATTATCTTTCGCTGACGGAGAACCGGCAGGATGTGGACCGCGATGCATTTGAGATCCATCTGGATGTGGATCGGGAAGCGCGTACGCTCACCATCCGCGATAACGGTCTGGGCATGAACAAGGAAGAGCTGGAGGAAAATCTGGGAACGATCGCCAAAAGCGGTTCCCTGGCGTTCAAGCAGAAGCTGGAGGAAGGCGAACAGAGCGATGTGGACATCATCGGACAGTTCGGTGTCGGCTTCTACTCGGCGTTCATGGTCGCACAGAAGGTCGTCGTCACCTCCCGCAAATACGGAGAGGAGGAAGCCTACCGCTGGGAGAGCAATGCGAGCGACGGCTATACGATCGAACCGTGTGAAAAAGAAGGCTGGGGCAGTGAGATCACCTTATATCTCAAGGACAACACAGAGGAAGAAAACTACGATGAGTTCCTGGCGCAGTATGAGATCGAGCGCCTGATCCGCAAGTATTCCGATTACATCCGCTATCCGATCCGCATGGAGGTCGAGGAGCAGAAACGTGTCGAGGAAGAACATGCGGACGAAAATGCCGAGCCGAAATACGAGACCATCATCGAGACCAAGACGCTCAACTCGATGGTGCCGCTGTGGAAGCGAAACAAGAACGATATCACGGCAGAGGAGTACAACAGCTTCTATAAAGACAAGTTCATGGACTTCACCGATCCGCAGAAGGTCATCCACTTCAGCGTGGAGGGCAACGTCAGCTTCACTGCGCTGCTGTTCATCCCGGGCAAGGCACCGATGAATTATTATTCACAGGATTACAAGAAGGGGCTGCAGTTGTACAGCCGCGGCGTGTTCATCATGGACAAGGCCGAAGATCTCATTCCGGAGCATTTCCGCTTCGTCAAGGGACTGGTCGATTCACAGGATCTTTCGCTGAACATCTCCAGAGAGATGCTGCAGCATGACCGTCAGCTGAAGGTCATCGCCAGCCGCATCGAGAAGAAGATCAAGTCGGAACTGCTGCTGATGCTGCGCAACGAGCGCGAGGAATATGAGAAATTCTGGAATAACTTCGGTCTGCAGATCAAATTCGGTGTCTACAATGACTATGGCATGCACAAGGATCTGCTGCAGGATCTGCTGCTGTTCTACTCTTCACATGAGAAGAAGCTGGTCACCCTGGATGAATATGTGGCCCGCATGCCGGAGGATCAGAAGTACATCTACTTCGTATCCGGTGCGGATGTCGACAAGATCGACCGCATGCCGATGGTGCAATCCGTCAAGGCCAAGGAGTACGAGATCCTCTATCTGACAGACAATGTGGATGAGTTCGCGTTGCAGGCGCTGGGCAATTACAAGGAAAAGCAATTCAAGAACATTTCGCAGGGCGATCTGGATCTGGCCAGCGAGGAAGAAAAGAAGGAAGTCGAGCAGACGGCAGAGGCAAACAAGGATCTGCTGGAAGACATCAAGGAAGCGCTGAAGGACAAAGTGCAGGATGTAAAGATCTCGACCCGTCTGGTCGATGATCCGGTCTGCATGTCCAGCGATGAAGGCATGTCCTTTGAGATGGAGAAGGTGCTCTCCGCGATGCCGGAAGGCAATCCATACGGCATGAAGGCGACCCGCATCCTGGAGATCAACCCGAAGCATCCGATCTTTGCGGCGCTGCAGAAGATCTATGCATCTGATAAAGAGGCCGTAAAGGAGTATGCGGATGTCCTTTACACGCAGGCGATGCTCATCGAGGGATTCCCGGTGGAGGACCCGATGGAATTCTCACGCAAGGTCTGCGACATCATGGTCAAGGCCGCACGATAAGGAAGACAGAGGCTGTCGGAAAGCTCCGGCAGCTTTTTCTTTGGATAATATTTACATCGTCCCTTTTTTCCTCATAGATGCGTGTGTACGGTTCATACTGAGAATATGAAAACACAGTGGAAACGGTTGCTGCAGGAGCCGCCGATCAGAAAAAGTCTGACAACGACCGGTGCGTTTGGCATTTACATGATGAACGTCGGTTTTTTCTGCTGCCGCTCGCTGCGTCCCTGTGAGCAGGGCTATGCGCCCAACGACCTGCAGTATCTCTGTGACCAGCTGCAGTGTGCCAATCCCTATGCCTGTGTGATCGCACTGTTGGACGGGCTGGTCGGTGCGTTCCTTCTCTGCTGGGGGATCCGTCAGCTGCTGCATCATCGACGGCGATTGTGAAACGTTTTCAGGAAAAATTTCATAAAATTTTCAAAGATTGCACAAATGGTGTTGACAAAGTCAGAAGATCCGGTATAATAAAGGACATACAAATAAGAGTTTAGAGGCAGCAATGTATCAGAGTACCAGCGGGAGCCGGCAGGCGATGAACGGTGGGAAAGGTAACCATTGCCGAAGGAGAAATGTCGGCGGACATCATCCTGGGGCTGCAGGAAATACTTGCAGCACTCCTTCATAAGCATTTATGAAGAGGCGCTATTAGAGGACCAGATCAGATCAGGAGTCGTGCTAATAGCATGGCTCTTATTTTGTAAGCATGGATCAAAAAGGGAGGAAATGTTTATGAACAGAAGATTTGGTGCTTTTTTATGTGCAGGTGCGATGGCCGTGACGATGCTGACGGGCTGCGGCGGAGGCGGCAGCGATACGGCCGGCGAGGAGGACAATCAGTTCGTTGTCGGAATGGAGTGCAACTATGCGCCGTTCAACTGGCTCAGCAGCAATCAGACGGACAGCTCGGTTGCCTTGGAGGGATCGGGCTATGCGGATGGCTATGATGTCATGATCGCGCAGAACATTGCGGATCAGCTGGGCATGGAACTGGTCATCAAGCAGATCACATGGGATTCCTTGCTGCCGTCACTGCAGAGCGGTGATGTGGATGCCGTCATCGCCGGTATGACCGCAAACGAGATCCGTGAAGAGAGCGCGGACTTCACGACACCGTACTATGATTCACAGGGCATGATCATGATCGTGCGCAAGGACAGCGATCAGGCATCCTATACCGATATCCAGCAGTTCAGCGGACAGAACGTCGTCGGACAGCTGGGAACCAACTACGATGATGTCATCGATCAGATCGAAGGCGTCAACCATGTCACACCGAAGGACAACTATCCGGAGATGGTGCTGGCACTGCAGAACGGCGATGTGGACGGCATCACTGCAGAGATCGCGGTCGCCGAGGGAATCGTGGCAGCCAACCCGGATCTGACGTATATCACATTTGATGAAGGAAAGGGCTTTGAGGCCGATACGACCGTATCCATCGCGATGCCGGAAGGAAGCCGCGACAGCGATTTCTTCAACCAGGTACAGGAAGCGCTGGACAACATCGATCAGGATACGCGAACACAGTACATGCAGAAGGCGGTTGAGATCCAGCCGGCCAACGAGCAGTAATCGATAAAACGAAGAGAGAACAGAGGGGCGGATCGTCGTTATGAATTTGGATTTAATGAAAAGCTGGGAGATCTTTACAAGCAATATCGATATGTTTCTGTACGGTGTGCAGACCACGCTGATCTATGCACTTGTCGGTACGATCGCCGGCTTTATCATCGGACTGGTGCTGGGTGCCATTCGCTCATTGGAGGTCAATGAGTCGGATCCTACGTTCATTCGGATCCTCAAATGGCTGGGACAGTGGTTTACCCGGCTGTATATCTGGGTGTTTCGCGGAACCCCGATGATGGTACAGGCGATGTTCCTGTATTACGGACTGCAGTCGGTGATCGGCTGGGACGGCCCGACGGCCGGTCTGTTCGTCATCTCCATCAATACAGGTGCCTACATGGCGGAGATCATCCGTTCCGGTCTGCAGTCGGTAGATAAGGGGCAGAGCGAAGCGGCGAAGAGCATCGGTCTGACATCGCTGCAGACGCTGATCTATATCATCTTTCCGCAGGCGATCCGCAATGCCTTCCCATCGATCGGCAATCAGCTGATCGTCAACATCAAGGACAGCTCGATGCTCAACGTCGTCTGGGTCATTGAACTGTTCACGCAGAGCCGTGCGATCGCCGGCAGCAACTATCGACCGGTCGAGACGTATTTTGTGGCGGCTGTCATCTATCTGATCCTGACGACGGTGGCCACGCTGGTGTTGAATTTCATCGAACGCAAGATGGCGATCGAAAGCAAGAGCCGCGATCTGTGTGCATAAGGGGTGCGAATATGGAACCAATCATCGAGATTCGTCATCTGCAGAAGCATTTTGGCAGCCTGCAGGTGCTAAATGATATTGACTTTAACATCGAAAAGGGAGAGGTCGTCACGATCATCGGATCCAGCGGGTCCGGAAAATCGACGATGCTGCGCTGCATCAACATGCTGGAAACGCCCAGCGGCGGGGAGATCCTCTTCCATGGAAAGAACATCGCAGAGCGGGGCATCGATGTCAACCAGTACCGTTCCCGTGTCGGCATGGTATTTCAGAATTTCAATCTGTTCGCCAATAAGACCGTATTGCAGAACTGCATGCTCGGACAGATCAAGGTGCTCAAGAAAAGCAAGGAAGAGGCCCGTGAGCGCGCGATGATGTATCTGCGCAAGGTCGGCATGGAAGCCTTTGCGAATGCCGGCAGCGTTCAGCTTTCCGGTGGACAGAAACAGCGCGTGGCGATCGCCCGGGCACTGTGCATGCAGCCGGAGGTGCTGCTGTTCGATGAACCGACCAGCGCCCTTGACCCGGAGATGGTCGGGGAGATCCTTGATGTCATCAAGGAGCTGGCGCAGGAGAACATGACGATGGTCATCGTTACCCATGAGATGGCGTTTGCCAGAGATGTATCCACCCGTGTCGTATTCATGGATGAGGGGGTCATCGCGGAACAGGGAACGCCGCAGCAGATCTTCGGCGCACCGCGTCAGGAACGGACGAAGGAATTTTTGAGCCGTTATCTGCGTACGCAGGGAAACCAATCGTAAAGAAAGATCTCTCCGTGAGAAGTGTGCATGGAGAGATTTTTTGTTGGCAGCCTGTGGAAAACAGGCTAAAATGAAGGAGAGGTGATGATATGGAGATACGCACGCTGTATTCGTTCTTATGTGCAGCACGTGAGGGCAATATCACCAAGGCGGCCGAGAAGCTCCATCTCAGCCAGCCGGCGCTGAGCCGTCAGCTGGCAGCGTTGGAGGATGAGGTCGGGACGCTGCTGCTGATCCGGGGCAAACGGCATCTGCAGCTGACCGAAGCCGGCATGCTGCTGCGGCGACGGGCGGAAGAGATCCTGGCGCTGGTGGACAAGACCGAAAAAGAACTGCTGGATCAAAGCGAATCGCTGAGCGGTACCCTGTCCATCGGAGCGGCGGAATGCGAAGCGGCACGGGTGCTGCTGCCGCAGCTGGTCAAACGGTTTCATCAGCTGCATCCGCAGGTGACCTATGCCTTTACCTCGGGAACGGCTGATCTGATCCGCGATCGGATCGACAGCGGACTGCTGGATTTCGGCATCCTGATGGAACCGGTCGATCTGGAGCGCTATGATTTTGTCCGGCTGCCGTTTTTTGAAGAGTGGGGCGCACTGGTCAGCGTGCATGCACCGCTTGCCCAGAAAGAATCGCTGCGTCCCCGCGATCTGGAATCGATCCCGCTGATCTACTCCGGACGGACGATCGTTCAAAGTGAGATCAACAGCTGGCTGCAGGATTCGGCGGACCGGCTGACGATCCTGGCCACCTATGATCTGATCTCCAATGCGGTCTCGTTTGCCGCCGACGATCTGGGAGCGGTCATCGTCAGCAGAGGTGCCTATGGCACCCATCAGGATGAACGGGTGCGCTTCCTCCCGTTTGCGCCCACGCTGCGCACCGGCACCGTCCTCGTATGGAAGAAGCATCAGCTGTTCTCGCCGTTGCTCAATCGCTTTCTGGAACAGGTGTACCATTACCTGGACGCATGATGAACCATGAGGAATAAGTATTCGACTTCTCTGCGCATGCGCGATACAATGTAGCTGTCAAAGGACAGCTGCTTTTTTTAGGAGGCCGTAGGATGATGGAGGAGATGGCAAAGCGCTTTGGTCTCAGCCGGCATCAGCTGCAGATGCTGCAGGAGGCGGGCGTGTTTACGCAGGAGGACGAGCGGGTGGTCGCACAGCGGATCTCACTGGCGCTCTCTTTGGACAACCTTGGCATATCCGGGGAAGAACTGCGTTATGTACTGGCGCTTTACCATGATCCGTTGCGCAATCAGAAAGAGCTGCTGCTGTGTCTGCGAAGACAGCGTGGCATCATTCTGGAAGCACTGCACGCGCAGAACCGGCGTCTGGATGAGATCGACTATCTGATCGAGACGCTTCGGCGCCTGACAGCTGAACACGACAGCGGCACACAGAGAAGGAAACGATGAAGCGACCATATGTATTTTGTCACATGCTGATCTCATGGGACGGAAAGATCATGTGCAGCTATATGGACAGCCCGCAGGGGACACGCGCCGGTGCATTTTTCTATCAGTTTGCTTTTGGCAGGCAACGACACTCTGCGCATCAGGAATGTCTGTCCGACCGGGTGACGTGCGATGACAACTTCACGCCGGGACGAACACCGGATCTTTCGCTCGTCCATGCAAAGCGGAAGGGATGCTTTGGCATCGAGATGCTGATGCTGGGCGGCGAAGGCGTGCTGAACTGGTCGTGTGCCTCTGCGGCGGACGGGGATTTGACGACACCGGCGCTGTTTTGCGCGAACGCGAGGAGGAGCGTCTTCTTTGCCCTGACACATGCCCAGCAGGTGGGTGATGACACGCTCTGGCTGCGGTATCGGGGCCTTCCTCGAATATGACCTTATTAGAAAGAAGGGAGAAAGGAGCTTATGTATGAACAAGGAACAGATGATCAAAGATCTTGGCGGTGAACTGTTTGCGACAGGAGAAGAGAACACTGCGTTTGCACAGTATTTTGTCGGTCAGAGCTATCTGAACATGCTGACGACGGAAGGTGTCGGCATCGGCAATGTCACATTTGAACCGGGCTGTCGCAACAACTGGCACATCCATCATGGCGGCGGACAGATCCTGCTGGTGACCGGCGGACGTGGATGGTACCAGGAGTGGGGAAGACCGGCACAGCCGCTGAAAGCGGGCGATGTCGTCAACATCCCGGCAGAGGTCAAGCACTGGCATGGAGCTGCCAAAGACAGCTGGTTTGCACATCTCGCTGTAGAAGTACCGGGCGAGAACAAAAGCAACGAATGGTGCGAACCGGTCAGTGATGAGGAATATGACGCATTATGATGACGGACAGCTGCGGCTGTCTTTTTCTGACCGGAAACGATCGGTTTTCCGCGCACAACCCAAAGCGATGAGCGGATCGCGGCGGATTCGCTATAATGGATGCGAGAACAGGAGGAGAACAGATGAAGAAAAACGTATTGATCATTGCGGGAAGTCCGCGCAGGGAAGGAAACAGCGATCTGCTGTGTGAGGCGTTTGCCCAGGGAGCACGAGAGGCCGGTCATTCGGTGAAAATGGTGACCTTGCGTTCGCTGCACATCGTGCCCTGTCAGGCGTGCTATGGCTGCCGCGCGAGCCATGTGTGCGTGCAGAAGGATGATATGGAAACGCTGCTGTCCAGGATGCTGGCCTGTGATGTGCTCGTTCTGGCAACACCGGTGTATTTTTACTCGATGAGCGCCCAGATGAAAACGATAATCGACCGCACGCTGCCTGTCTATGCGCAGATGCGGAGAAAGGAACTGTATTTCATAGCGACCGCAGCGGCCTCACGGAAGGCCATGGAGCGGACGATGGATGCACTGCAGGGCTTTGCGGACTGTCTGCCGCAGGCAGTCGTCAGAGCGCGCATCTACGGGGAAGGCGTCTATCAGAAAGGAGAAGTGCGGGCGACAGAGGCCATGGCGCAGGCGCTGGTTGCCGGCCGGGACTGCTGACCTTCTGCTCTGGCAGATCCGGATCCTCGGTTGAATCTGTTTTGGGAGTGTGGTATCATCATGCTGTAAGGGAAATGCGGGTGATGTCCTATGGCGGATTCCAATATCACAAAACAGGCACTGTCCGGATCGCTGAAGAAGCTGCTGACGCAAAAACCGCTGGAAAAGATCAGTGTGGCCGATATCTGCACGCTGTGCGGAATGAATCGAAAGAGCTTCTATTATCATTTCAAGGATAAATACGATCTGGTCAACTGGATCTACTATAATGAATTCGTCGCAGTCGTCAGTCAGAAGGAATACGATATCGCCTGGGATCTGCTGCAGGACCTGTGCGGTTATCTCTACGAGAATCGTTCTTTTTACCGCAAGACCTTTTATCTGAGCGAACAGAATCCGTTCACGGATTATTTTACATCCTG
>NBJMR02800__coassemble_2319_pt1 | contig 14958 bp, 14 predicted proteins | sample NBJMR02800__metabat2_low_PE_026 | metagenome-assembled genome bin NBJMR02800
TGGTGAAGCGACCGCCGTAGCGATGGTTGCCGGAAACAAGATGTTCGGACCGACCTTCGATCTGTTTGATATTACACGTACGCTGACCTCGACGATGCTTTCCGGTTTAAAAGAGACGACCGGTCTGGATTATGATATCCGTTTCTCGGTCGGCCTGGTGCTGATGGTCGTAATCTTGGTGTCCAACTTGTTATTGAATCTGGTCAAGAAGAAAGTAGGTAATATGTCATGAAGATAAAAACGGGAAATCAGAACAAGCGGCGTTTTTATGATGGCATCCTGCAGGGGCTGACCTATCTGTCCAGCGGGATTTCCGTATTGGTGCTGGCCGCATTGTTCGTCTTTATCTTCAGCAGAGGCTGGTCTTCGATCAATATGGATCTGCTGACCAATAATTACTGGTCGGAAAACTATAATGTAGAACCGGTCAGCGAGGTGGCCGATACGACGTTTGAACGTCCGGCGGATCTGAGCGAAGAAGCTTATTTTTCAGAGAAGTGGGGCATCGCTTTCGTGGATCATGTCAATGCCCACAAAGAAGAGATGATCCTGGTCGAATACATCGATGAGAACTCTCCGCTGTATGCCATGAGCGATGTCAGCATCCGCTCCAACCCGCAGGACTTTACGATGCAGGTCGGCATGCAGGTATCCCGTCTCTCCTATACGAATGAACAGGGCGATACACAGCTGGCCGGTATCGGCGGACAGACGGCGCAAGATGTGGCGCAGGCACTGGATCAGGCGACATCGGTCAACTCGATGTTCATCCAGACGACCGGCGGCGGTATTCGCGGCTCGATCATCTCGACGTTCTATCTGCTGCTCGTTTCACTGGTCATCGCCATTCCGGTCGGTGTCGCCAGTGCGATCTACCTGAACGAATACGCTCGCAAGTCCAAGTTCAACATGATGCTGCGCAGCGGCATCGAAACGCTGACCGGCGTACCGAGCATCGTCTTCGGTCTGATGGGCGTAACGGTGCTCTTCCCGGTGACACAGCTCTTCGGTGCGACGACCACCAGCATCCTGCTGGGCGGTCTGACGATGTCCATCATCCTGCTGCCGACGATCATCCGCTCCACGGAAGAAGCGCTTCTGGTCGTGCCGCAGCATCTGCGTGACGCATCGCTTTCCGTCGGTGCCAATCAGTCACAGACGATCTTTAAGATCGTGCTGCCATGTGCCGTACCGGGCATTTTGACCGGTGTTCTGCTGGGCATCGGCCGTGTCATCGGTGAATCGGCAGCGCTCATCTACACGATGGGAACCTTCATCAACGATTCGCCGACCCTGTTGAGCCAGGGTACCTCTCTGGCCGTACAGATCTGGAGCATCATGAGCGGTGAGCAGCCAAACTATGAGCTGGCCTGTGCGATTTCCATCATCATTCTGTTCTTCGTCTTGATCCTCAACTTTGCGGTCAAGATCATCAGCAAGCGATTCTCAAAGGCTTGGTATTAGGAGGTAGCTATGGAGAATGTAATTTTTGACGTAAAGAATCTGAACCTGTTTTACGGTGAGAAACAGGCGCTGATCGATCTGAACATGCAGATCGAAAAAAATGCGATCACCGCGCTGATCGGACCATCCGGCTGTGGTAAATCCACGTTCCTTCGCTGCCTGAATCGCATGAACGATCTGATCGACGGATGCCGTGTGGAAGGCGATATCCGGATGGAAGGAAAAGATATCTACAAGGGCGGATGGAACGTCGTAGACCTGCGCACCCATGTCGGTATGGTCTTCCAGAAACCAAACCCGTTCCCGATGTCCATTTATGACAACATCGCCTATGGTCCGCGCTGCCAGGGCATCAAGGACAAGAAGACGCTCAACCAGATCGTCGAGCAGTCCCTGCAGCGTGCGGCACTGTGGGAAGAGGTCAAAGACCGTCTCAAGGACAGCGCCTATGGTCTCTCCGGCGGTCAGCAGCAGCGTCTGTGTATCGCCCGTGCCATCGCCATGGAACCGGAAGTCATCCTGATGGATGAGCCGACTTCTGCGCTGGACCCGATCTCCACCAATAAGATCGAAGAACTGGCCACAGAGCTCAAGAACGATTATACGATCGTCATCGTCACCCACAACATGCAGCAGGCAGCCCGTGTCAGTGACTATACGGCCTTCTTCCTGCTGGGAGAGATGGTGGAATTTGACAAGACAAGCGTGATCTTCCAGAACCCGAGCGACAAGCGCACAGAAGATTACATCACCGGAAGATTTGGATAATAGGAGGAAACGATATGATTCGTATTGACGGAAAGCTCTCACAGATGGAGCAGACATTGGTAAAGATGGGAAACCGCGTCGTCAGCATGCATGAATGTGTATGCGAGGTACTGGCAGAGCCAAACAAAGAGCGTGAGCTGGAGATCATCCAGGCGGATGACCGCATCAACCACATGGAAGAGGAGATCAACGATCTGGCGATCGAGTCCCTGGCGCTGCTGGCGCCGGTGGCCAGCGATCTGCGCAAGGTCATCGGAACGATCAAGATCGCTACAGAGCTGGAGCGCATCGGTGACTACGCGAAGAACATCGCCAAGTTTCTCATCAAGCAGGATCACCTCAGCGACATGGTAGCGGATTATGCCATCTCCATGGAAAAAGATCTGATCACGATGCTGGAGCGCGCGATGCAGTGCATGGTCGATCAGGATGAGGAAGCGGCCTTCGCCATTCCGGAGAGCGACAGTGTCATCAATCAGCAGATGAAGGACATTCGTGCAAAGTTGCTGGCGGATGATGGGGAATCCAGAGAGGATGCACTGAAAGAGCTCTTCGAGATCAGTGCGATGCTGCGCAACATCGAACGTGCCGGCGATCACATCAAGAACATCTGTGAGCATGTCCTCTATATGATGAAGGGCCAGCACTACGACTTCGGATAATCAAAGAAAACGGACATCATGAAAACAGACAGGAGGGATGACGTTGAACCTGGAAACCAGAACGGAAAGGCTGACGAACAATGTCGTCTGCATCTGTGAGACTGTCTGTAACCAGCATGAGATCTGCATTCAGATGCTGGAAGGAAAGGAATATCAGACACTGTACAAGGTGATGAAGAAAGAACAGCGGATCACGCGGGTCGGTGAGGTGATCGACCATCAGATCATGGAACTGACACCGATGCTGAATCCGACCTCGGCCGATCGACGGCGTCTGCTGGCATCGTCGCACATCGCCTATGAACTGATCCACATCAAGGACAATGCCCGTACGGTGGCAGACTTTGCCAACCGCTGTACGGATGCGGCTGCCCGTCAGTATGCCTGGGAAATGGAAACTCTGCTGGTCGATGCGCTGCGGGATGCCGCAGCAGCCTATCAAAAGCCCTCTGCACAGCTGTTGGACGACATCGAAGAACTGCTGCTGAAGACAGAGGAACAGCTGGCCGGCTTTCGGGAAAATGTACCCAGCAGCGAGCTGAAACAAAGCCTGATCGAAAGCGTTGCCCTGACATTGCAGTGCATTCGCAGGATCTGTGAACAGATCAACTATCTCTATACCGGAACAACGATGGACAGACAGGAAACAAGATCCTGAAAAGAGAACGGCCGTCATGCCCCTGAAACGGGAGGACGGCTGTTTTTTTTGTGTGGACGGACATCGGGGAGCTGCTGGCATACCGGTCGGTTTTCTTGTGAGAAAGCCACTCTGTGCTATTGAAAAGCCTTTTTAAAAAAGGTAAACTAATAAGGCGAGAGGAATGATGCAAAAATGCCATTAACAGCAGGAATCGTAGGACTTCCCAACGTCGGAAAGTCCACGTTGTTCAACGCAATTACCAAAAGTCAGGTCGAAGCGGCCAACTATCCGTTTGCGACCATTCAGCCCAATGTCGGCGTCGTCGAAGTGCCGGATGCACGCGTGGATCGTCTGACAGAGCTGTTTCATCCGAAAAAGACGATCTATACGACCTTTGAGTTTACTGATATCGCCGGACTGGTGAAAGGTGCCAGCAAAGGCGAAGGACTGGGCAACCAGTTTCTGTCCAACATCCGTCTGACTGATGCCATCTGTCATGTCGTCCGCTGCTTTGACGATCCTAACATCACACATGTCGAGGGCAGCGTCGATCCGATCCGCGACATCGAGATCATCAACCTGGAGCTGATCATGGCCGATCTGCAGACGGTGGAAAACCGTCTGGGAAAGGTGGAGCGTAAGGCACAGACCAATAAGGACAAGGACGCGGTCCGTGAGGTCAGCGTGCTCAAAAAGCTGCAGGAGGCACTGCTGGAAGGAAAGGCAGCCCGCAGCGTGGAACTGGACAAGGAAGAACTGGCCATCGTAAAGGCATTCTCGCTGCTGACGCTGAAGCCGATGATCTATGTCGCCAACATGAGCGATGAGGAGATCATGGAGCCGGAAGCCAACCCGTATTATCAGGCGGTCAAAGCGCATGCGGAGGCAGAGAACAATATGGTCGTGCCGATCTGTGCGAAGATCGAAGAAGAGCTCAGCGCGCTGGACAAGGAAGAAAAGAGCGAGTTTCTGGCAGAGCTGGGCATTGCGGAAAGCGGTCTGGATCAGATCATCAAGAGTGCCTATCACATCCTGAACCTGCGCACCTTCCTGACGGCCGGTGAGGATGAATGCCGTGCCTGGACCTTTAAAAAAGGGATGAAGGCACCGGAATGTGCCGGTGTCATCCACACTGATTTCCAGAAGGGATTCATCCGTGCGGAGACCTACGCCTTCAGCGACATCGATGAGCTGGGAAGCGAGCATGCGGTCAAAGAGGCCGGACGGCTGCGCCTGGAAGGCAAGGATTATGAAGTGCAGGATGGCGATGTGCTGCACTTCCGCTTTAACGTATAAAAGAAATGAAAAGACATCCACAGATGGACATGCGGCATGGAGAAGTCGCGATCCGCAGCGGATGTCTTTTTTATGGAAAGCCTGAGCGAACGGGTCTTGTCGATCGGCGGAGACAGGGAATGCCTTAGAAGGATTCCTGCTGTTCCTTTGAGTAGAGTCGGGAGATGAGAAGCGTACAGACAACCGTGTACAGGTGGTCGCCACTGTGATGATCCCAGGATCAAAACCAGAGAAAATGAAGATCATGATCGATGATGCACTTTCTGAAAGGAATGCCGGGAGCGCAAGAGGTAGGAAACGGCTCTTTTCACCGACAAAGAATAAGCCCGGCTGCGCACGCACACCGGGCTTTTCAGATGAAGGGAAACGGGGGATGGGTGAGATGAGAGTCCTCTGTGTCAGGATATTGCAGGAAACGAGAGCACTTCACTTCGAACCGCATCCTCCCGCTGGACGCCGCGGGCATAAGGGATCATCGGATAGCCGAAGCCGATCGCCATGGAGACACAGTGATCATCCGGGATGTGCAGCAGTGACCATACATCCGGCATCCGCTTCAGCACATCCAGACAAAAGCTCATCAGGATGGCACCCAGGCCGTGCGCTGCGCAGAGCAGTTCAAAATAAGTGCTGGCGATGGCGGTATCCTGCCATCCACAGCCGACATCGGCCGGAGCGTGCGGGATCAGCAGGTGGGGAGCGCCGCAAAACAGCATATCCGGTCGTACGGTCTCTTCGGCCCGCTTGAGATCCTGAAAGCTTTTTGCGTCATAGCCATCTGGATAGATCCCACAGGCAGCCAGTGCGTCCATCCGTTCAGAAGCGAGCGTTCGCAGCCGGTCCATCTGTTCGACATCGTCGACCAGTGCATATTCGACCTGCAGCTTGTTTCCGCCGTTGGGCGCATTTTGCAGCAGCCCGATCAGATGGCGGATCGTTTCTTTCTCCACATTTCTCACCTGATATCTTCGATGCGAACGGCGGTTGGCGACCAGCGCATCCAGCACGGGAGCCGCCGTTTCGATCGGTGGTGCAGGCAGACTGTCTTTTGGGTCCTTTCCCAGGATGCGGATGGCGCCATTGGGACAGACCGCCAGACAGTGCTGGCACTTCCAGCAGCCGTCCCATCCGAATCGTTCGATGGGATGATGAGCGGCATGATGAGAAGGATCCAGAAAAAACAGGGAGCCGGGACATACCTGTACACATCGGCCGCAGCCGCTGCATTTTGTGCGGTCGATGTGCAGCTGTGCGAGGTTGTTCATCCTGCGGCCTGCTGCCCGCTGATCAGCTGGCGGACAAAGTCGGTGGCCGGTCTTGACCGGATCTGATCCGGTGTGTCGTATTGCTGGATCGCTCCCTGATCCATGACGAGCACCCTGGTCCCCAGATACAGCGCTTCGTTGATGTCATGTGTGACGAAGACGATGGTGATGCCGCTGTCCTCATGGATCGCCTTGATCTCTTTCTGCAGCTGGGTGCGGGTGATGCTGTCAACGGCACCGAACGGTTCATCCATCAGCAGGATGTGGGGAGAAGCAGCGAGCGCACGGGCGATGCCGACACGCTGCTGCTGACCGCCGGAGAGCTCCCAGGGATAACGATCCTTGAGCTCCTGTGGGAGATGGACGATCTTCATCCATTTATCGACAGCATCTCTGGTTCGCTGCCGATCCCGTCTGTTCAGCAGGCTGGGCACGTAGGCGATGTTCTGTTCGACGCTCATGTGCGGAAACAGCACGCTGCCCTGAATGGCATAGCCGATGTTGCGGCGCAGCACATTCTGATCCATCGTCTGAATGTCGGTTCCCTCAATGCGGATCGTTCCTTCATCCGGTATCAGCAGTCCGTTGATCAGCTTCAGGGCGGTGGTCTTGCCGCAGCCGGATGAGCCGATCATCGTGACAAACGCTCCCTTTTCGATGGAAAGCTGGAAGTCGTTCAGTACGACCTGCGTGCCATAAGATTTGCGGATGTGCTGAAATTCGATCATGGTTTCCATTGGATCATCCCTCCTGTTCGATCAGACCATGTGTTTGCAGAAATTCCACAGCGACGTCCCGCGGCTCTTTTCCTTCGCTTTCCACCGCGTAGTTCATCGCCGCCATATCACTGTCTGAGATCTGTCCGCTCAGCTGATCGAAGACAGCGGCAAGCTCCGGATGTGCGCGCAGCACCTCACTGCGGATCACGTTGCCGCAGCGATAAGACGGATAGAAGCCGCGATCATCTTCCAGTACGCGGGCATCTGCGACCGAGAGCTGTCCATCGGTGGTGAAGATGACCATCGCATCGATCTCTCCCTGTTCCAGCGCCTGATACTTGAGGCCGATGTCCAGATCCATGGTCGCTCCAAAGCGCATGCCGTACGCATCGCAGAGCGCGTCATAACCGTCTTCCCGCTCAAAGAAATCGTATTCTGCGCCAAGGGTCAGCCGGTCGCTGACGGCGGCCAGATCGGAGTAGGTCTTCAGGTCATACTGCTCGGCGATCTCGCTGCGGACGACGAGGCCGTAGGTGTTGTTGAAGCCGTACATGCCGACCCACTGCATATCGTAGTTCTGCTGATAGCGGCTGTTGAGTTCGTCGAAAAGCGATTCATCGTAGAGATCCTCTTCCTTGAGCACCATGTTCCAGGCGGTACCGGTGTATTCCGGATAAATGTCAAATTCTCCGTTTTCCATGGCCGGCTGGATGTTGGAAGTACCGCCGCCGACACCCTGTGTCACTTCAACGTTGAGTCCGGTCTCCTGTTCGATGAGGATGTCCAACATCTCCCCCAGAATATACTGCTCACTCATCGGCTTGGTGGCGATGCGGATCGTATCGGTGGCGGAAGGCCGCACCAACGGCAGCACGGCGATGAGCAGACTGACGGTGATCAGCGCGATCCACAGCGGCCGTCTGTGCCGTTTGGCCGCTTTCTTTCGGCGGTCCATCCATTTTTCCAGCAGCGTGAACAGACCGTCGATGGCAAGTGCCAGGACGGCGATCAGCAGAGAGCCGGCCATCGTCATCGCCGCATTGTTGGTGGTGATGCCGCGATAGATCGCCACGCCCAGACCGCCGGCGCCGATGAAGGAAGCGATGCCGGCCAGGGCGATGGTCATCGTCGTCATGGAGCGGATGCCGGAGAGGATGACCGGCATTGCCAACGGCAGCTTGATGCGCACCAGTGTCTGGAGCCGTGTACTGCCCATGCCCCTGGCTGCCTCCAACAGCAGCGGATCGATGTTCGTGATGCCGGTATGGGTGTTGCGCACCATCGGCAACAGTGCATAGATCGTCAGCGCGATGACGGCCGTCAGATTGCCGACACCGGAGAAAGGGATGAGAAAGCCCAGCATGGAAATGGATGGGATCGTATAGAGAAAACTGACAACGGCCAGTGTGGGCTTGGCACCGGGACGGCATTCGCTGATGAGGATGCCGATCAGACCACCCAGCAGGATGGCGATGAGGATGGCTGCCAGGGAGATCTGAATGTGTTCGACCAGCAGGCCGAGAAAGAAATCACTTCGCGAAGTGAGCAGGTTCCAGATTTCCGCGATCATCGATTTTCACCTCTTTTTTTGATCGCCTGCATGGGACAGCGCTCCCGGCACAGGCCGCAGTGCAGGCAGTGTGCATCCTGGATGACATACGGCGTTCCTTTCCGGATCGCCTGCTGGGGACAGATCCGCATGCAGGTTCCGCAGCCGATGCAGCTCTCCTGGATGACAAAGCCGTTCAAAGCCGGTGTTCCATCTCCAAGCGGGAGCTGTTCCCGTTCGATCGGAGATCGCCCCAGATCAAAAAAGGAAAGTTCGCCGGTATCGATGCAGAAGGCCTCCAGGATATACCGGCTGTCACCGGGATAGACGTCGCACATGGACGGGTTTTCGGCAAAAATGCGGTCGATCCAGTATTTCTGATCGTCCAGATGTCTTGCCTCACCGCTGAGGCGGACCATCTGAAAGTCCTTGTTCATTCCGACGATGGCGATGCGCGGGTGCGCGATCAGCTGTTGATGGAAATCCTTGCCGCGCGCCGTACAGAAGTACAGCCGCTCCTCTTCGATCAACATGACGTCGATGATGCGCACCTGGGGATCTCCCTGTGCATCCACGCTGGCAAATGCCACATCTTTGACCGTACGAAGTATTTGCAGACACTGTTGTGATGTCATGAAGCTCTTCCTCCTTTTCTTGCAGTTGACAGCTGCTGTTTACAGCTGTTATTATGAGACTGTAAGTTTCGATTGTAAAGTAAGCACTTTTTTGTGCGGTAGTTACCAAAAGGGAACTATTGGAGAGGAGCGATGAAGATGGAAGAGACGATGGAACTGCCGGCCTGCCCGGTGGAAACGACGCTGTTATTGATCGGTGATAAGTGGAAGGTGCTCATCCTGCGGGATCTGATGAGCGGAACGAAACGCTTCGGAGAATTGAAGAAGTCGATCGGCCATGTGTCGCAGAAGGTGCTGACCGCACAGCTGCGCGACATGGAGGCGAAAGGGCTGGTCAGCCGCAAGGTCTATGCTGAGGTTCCGCCGCGGGTGGAATACACGCTGACGGAGACCGGGTACAGCCTGCAGCCGCTGCTGGATGTGATGGTGGCATGGGGCATGCGCTACAAGGAACAAAACAGCAACCGGGTGCCGGTAAAGAACGCCGGAAAGTGAGGGCCGCATCAGCATCCCTCATCGGCTTGTGACAAAGCGGCATCGATCACAAGGAAGGAACGGCAGAGGGATGAGAACCTGCCGTTTTTTCATGCTAGGACAAAAGCGGCGCAGATACAGCCGAAGTTTGTCCGCCGGTCTGCTCGATCATCCAAAAATCAGAATTGCGGTTTTGGCCGAGCGGTATAAAATATAGGTAGAGAAGCTCCTTTCTGACAGGGGGGCGAAAAGTGAAAAGAATGGGAGGATGATCATGGAACGTTATTTTGGTGAACATACCCCGAAGCTGGGGTTTGGTCTGATGCGTCTGCCGAAGCGGGCAGACGGGACGATCGACATGGAACAGACCAAACAGATGGTCGATGCCTTCATGGAAGCGGGCATGACGTATTTTGATACGGCCTATGTCTATGACAATGGTGCCTCTGAGCTGGCGGCCCGTGCAGCGCTGGTCGACCGCTATCCCAGAGAGCGTTTTACGCTGGCGACCAAACTGAATGCCTGGATGGGCAAACAGGATGCGCAGAGCGCCCGACAGCAGTTTTACACCAGTCTGGAGCGGACCCATGCCGGTTACATCGATTATTATCTGCTGCATGCGATCAAAGAGGAAAATCGTGTCCTGTATGATGATCTCCACATCTGGGAATTCATGAAAGAGCTGAAGGCACAGGGGCTGATCCGACACTGGGGATTCTCTTTCCACGGCAGTCCCCGGCTGTTGGATGAACTGCTGACCCAACATCCGGATGTGGAATTTGTACAGCTGCAGCTGAACTATGCGGACTGGGAACATCCGGGCATCGCATCCAGAGAAAACTATGAGGTGGCCAGAAAGCACGGCAAATCGATCGTGGTCATGGAACCGGTCAAGGGCGGTGTGCTGGCGGATCCGCCCAAACCGGTGCAGGAGATCCTGCGTCAGGCGGATCCGAACGCTTCTTTCGCCTCCTGGGCCATTCGTTATGCAGCCAGTCTGGATGGCATCATCACCGTCCTTTCCGGTATGTCCGACCGTGCGCAGATGGCAGATAATCTGTCCTTTATGCGTTCGTTTGTTCCATTGAACGACGCACAGCAGGAAACGATACGGCAGGCACAAAACGCGCTCAGCCAGATCCGATCCATCGCCTGCACCGCCTGTCACTATTGTACGGAGGGCTGTCCAAAGCATATTCCGATCCCGGAGATCTTCGCCGCCCGCAACAAACAGCTGATCTGGGGACAGATCGAAGCCGGTGCGCGCAGCTATGCACAGGCGGTCGAAGGAAAGGGCAGAGCGATGGAGTGCATCGCCTGCGGTCAGTGTGAACGTGCCTGTCCGCAGCATCTGCCGATCATCGACTGGCTGAAAGACTGCGCAGCCGTACTGGATGAACAGGAGGGGTGAACATGGAGAAGCGAAAACTGCCGCACGGGACCGCGGATGAGCGTTTCAGCGTCCTGGGGCTGGGACTGGGCGGCATTCAGGGAAGCAGTGAAGAGGAGATCGAGGCCGTCATCACAAAGGCGATCGAACAGGGCATCAATTTCTTCGATCTCTGTGCTGCCCATCAAAAGGTATATGGCCCCTTTGGAAAAGCGATCCGAAATCATCGCAGTCAGGTGTTCTTTCAGCTGCACTTTGGAGCAGTCTATAACAAAAAGGGAGATTATGGGTGGTCACGCGATCTGTCACGCATTCAGGAAACATTTGCCTGGGAGATGGAACAGCTGCAGACCGATTATGTGGATTTCGGATTTCTGCACTGTGTGGATGAAGATGGGGATGTGGATGCCCTCATCGCCAACGGCATCATCGACGATGTCAGAAAACTGAGGGAACAGGGGATCGTGCATCACATCGGCTTCTCTTCTCATACACCGGCCGTTGCGGAGCGTCTGCTGGATATGGAGATCGCTGACATGATGATGTTTTCGATCAATCCGGCATATGATCTGGAACAGGGAGATGCGTATGGCATCGGATCGACAACGGAGCGGGCCCGTCTGTTTCAGCGCTGTGAAGCGATGGGCGTCGGCATCTCGGTGATGAAGCCCTTCCATGGCGGACAACTGCTGGATGCGTCGGTGTCTCCGTTCGCAAAGGCGATGACACAGGCACAGTGTCTGCAGTATGCCCTGGACCGTCCCGGTGTGCTGAGCGTCGTACCGGGCGTACGCGGCTTAAACGATCTTGATGTCCTGCTGGAAGCCATACAGGCATCCCCGCAGGAGAAAGATTACTCCATCATCGGTGACTTTACCCCGCAAAATGCCATGGGGCATTGTGTGTACTGCAACCACTGTCAGCCGTGTTCGGCCGGAATCGACATCGGCCTGATCAACAAATATTATGATCTGGCCATGGCCGGCGATGGGATGGCGGCCGATCATTATGACAAACTGTCGGTTCAGGCAGATGCCTGCATCCATTGTGGACACTGTGATCAGCGCTGTCCGTTCCATGTACAGCAGAGTGAACGGATGAAGACGATAGCGGAATATTTTGAAAAAAGCGGCGCGCGTTGATGTTGCGCCGTTTCTGTTTGCCAGAGCATGAGAGGCGCTGCAGGCTTTGTGTGCGGTTCATCCGTTAAAGGCTCACAGGATCCAAAGGGATGAAGCGGCTACGCTCAGAGAAAAAAACAGAGAACTGCTCGCTTTTGTATATCGGAACGCTTATAATGATTCTATTGAATGTCAAAATAGTTAGGAGGGAAATATTTGGATAGAGAAAAAAAAGAGGAAGGTACAAAGCGAAATCTGTCGCTGGATCTGGCGAGGTGTGTTGCGCTATTAGCAGTGATCATGATCCATATCAGTGATGAGTTTGTCTCTTCTTATAAACTGTCATCACTGGAGTTTTATATAGGCACGGCTCTTGATGGAGTATCGAGGTTGGGGGTTCCGCTGTTTGTGATGATTTCCGGCTCTCTGTTTCTGGATGAGCGAAGAACGGTCAAGGTGAAAAAGCTGTATTTCAAAAACATCAGGAGCTTGATCGGTCTGTTGTTGATCTGGTCTGCACTGTATTCGGGTGTGTTCAATGTCATCTTGCCAGTTCTTTCCGGCAAAGCGGTCAGTGTCAGAGCCTTTATCAACGACTGGGCACTGGGACATTATCATATGTGGTATCTGTATATGATCATCGGTCTGTATGTGATCACACCGTTTTTGCGCGAAATCGTCAAGAAGCGCAACAAACAGCTGGTGTTGTTGTTTATCGGACTGGCACTGATGGTGCAGTTCTCCATTCCGGTGACACGGGCACTGGCAAATTTCGCAGATGTGTTTGCCTATGCGGAAACGCTGATCGAACAATTTCGCATCCATTTCTTATTTGGCTATACCACGTATTATCTGGCAGGGTGGTACATCGTTCACATCGGAATCGAGAAGAAAAAACGAAGGGTGCTCTACTGCCTGAGCGCGCTGTCGTTGCTGGGGGTCATCGTCTATACGAGCCTCACACACGATTACAGCAATGCGTTCTCCAACCTGAACATCTTTATCTTCCTGTATGCGAGCGGTGTGTTTGTCCTGCTGAACAATGTGATGAAAGGATCGATCAGCGACGGACTGCGCAAGGTGCTGGTCAAGGTGTCAAAGATGAGCTTTGGCATCTACATCATCCATCCGCTGCTGATTACGATCATGGAGCACATCCTTCCTTATCACGGCATGCCGCTGCTGTATATGCTGGTGCTGTATGTGATCGTGTTCATCCTGTCGTTTGTCTGCTGTTCCATCCTTTCCAGGATTCCGGGGCTGCGTTTGTCCGTCCGAATGTGAGACGATGTCCGCCGAATGGATGTCAGATGTCCTCATGAGGGGAAACGGCTTTCGGAAAAGTTAAAATAAAGGTAAAGAAAAGTAAAAAGCGTTCAAAATGTTCGCAAGGGCTTCATTGCATTTTAAATGCTGTTATTGTATCATTATAGAGATACGAAAGTAATATGCTCGCCGAAAAGCTGTACTGCAGATACTGCAAAAGCAACTTTGTTAATGCTTATCGAAGCTCTTTGCAAGAGCGGACCACTGTATGAGAGGATAAGGTTAAAAGGAGACTGAGACAGATGTTTAAAAGCATTTCTTATGTAGTAAAAGAGAACATAACGAACCTGTATCGAATCTTTTGCATCGCAAAATATGAACTGCTGGCGGATATGCGGGATTCAAAGTTTGGACTGTTTTGGAACTTTGCTTCTCCTGCGATCCAGGTGATCACGTACTGGCTGGTGTTTGGCATCGGCATGCAGAGAAAAGGGTATGACGGTATCCCGTATCTTCCTTGGGTCATCGTCGGTTTTGCGGCATGGTGGTATATTTCACCGTGCATCACTTCCGGCTGCAGTGCGATCTTTTCCAAGAAGAACGTCATCACAAAGATGAAGTTTCCGATCAGCGTATTGCCGGCAACGGTCTGCGCAAAGGAATTTTTCAACCACTTGTGCATGCTTGCGATCACGATCTTCATGGTCATCCTGTTTGGGTACTATCCGTCCGTTTACTGGCTGGGGCTGATCTATTACGCATTCTGCGCATTCATGTTTGTCGAGGCGCTGGCGCTGGTCACCTCTGTGCTGACCATGATGTGGAGAGATGTCAAGAAGCTGATCACCTCGCTGATGCGGATGTTGTTGTATCTTTCTCCGGTACTCTGGCCGGCTGCTTTTGCGGGCATCCCGTGGATGACCTTCATAATGAAGCTGAATCCGGTTTATTATATAGTGACAGGATATCGAGATTGCATGTTCTTCGAGAAAACGATCTTTGCCCATCCGGCGCTGACGATTTATTTCTGGGTGGTCGTATTCATCTTATTCGCATTGGGATCTTCTTTGATGTATCACTTCAAGCGCAAGATGGTCGATATGATCTGATGAGGTAGACGATATGAAAGAAATGAGCAGATACGCAGTGGAGATGGAGAACATCTCAAAAATATATACGCTGAAAACGAAAGACAAGGCCAAGAAAAAGACGCAGTTTTATGCTTTGAAAGATGTTTCCTTTAAAGTGGAGCAAGGGGACGTCGTCGGTATTTTGGGGACCAACGGATCCGGAAAGTCGACACTGTCTTTGATCCTGGCAGGTATATCCGATCATGACGGCGGAAAGATGACGGTCCATGGCGAACAGGCGCTGATTTCCATCAACACTGGTCTGAATCTTCAGCTGACGGGAGAAGAGAACATCAATGTCAAAGGCGCCTTGATGGGACTTTCCAAAAAGAGGATCCAGGAGATCAAGGAAAGCGTGATCGATTTTGCAGAGCTGGGGGATTTCTTATACCAGCCGGTAAAGAAATATTCCAGCGGTATGAAATCGCGTTTGGGCTTTTCGATTTCTCTGGCGCTGAATCCGGACATCTTCATTGTTGATGAAGCGCTCTCCGTCGGTGATAAAGGCTTTGCGCAGAAGTGCATGAAGCGGATGATGCAGCTTCGTGACGAGGAAAACAAGACGATCTTCTTCATTTC
>NBJMR02800__coassemble_2350_pt1 | contig 14677 bp, 13 predicted proteins | sample NBJMR02800__metabat2_low_PE_026 | metagenome-assembled genome bin NBJMR02800
AATAATTCTATTTTTACACCTATTCCGGCAGATAAAATCCATATCCGTTCGATCTTCAGCGTTCGCTCTTTTGAAAAAAGGATGGATCGAAAACTCATCGTCTTCTTCATCCATCCTTTGCTGAACTGGTGCGCTTTTCAATTATCGCTTTGCTCAGTTACTTTTTCTCGCTGCGTTGTCTTTTACGAATACCTCCCAGGGCGATGCCGCCGGCAACAAGTGCAAATGCATAGCTGCCCGCCATCGCGGCTGCAGATGTATCTACTTGATCCTCCGTATTTTCCTGATCTCCCTGATCGGCTGGCTTTTCTTCATCCGCCGGACGATCTGGAAGTACACTCAGTGCGTTTACGGCTTTTGTGAGCTGATCCAGTGCAGCCTTTACGTCTTCTTCGCTGGCATTTGGATCATCCAGGACACGATTTGCCTCTGTCAGAGCGTTCTTCAGATCTTCAACGCTCTCTTCCGTATATCCGCTCTGATCGATCTTCTCTGCTGCATCGACCGCTTCCTGCAGCTCCTGCTTATCCGCACGCTCCGTAATGCCGGCGATCGCATCATTCAGTTGTGCCAGCGCCTGATCGAGCTCTGACTGATCCTGTGCTGTCGATCTTACGTTTACTGCCTGATCCAGCATGGACTTTAATGCTTCCATTGAAGCCGGCGTATAAGTATCGCTGTTTGTCAGCAGTTCATTTGCCTGTTCGATCGCTGCATCCAGCTCACTGTAATCCATCGATTTGGTATAATAAGTACCCATGGAATACGTGCGGGCCGTTGAATGTGTACCGGCACCTGTATTTCCCCAGGAATGCAGTTCCAGTTCCACTGTCGTTCCGGTCGGGACGATCACGGTCTTCGTGCATCCGTCATAGTCTTCCTCCGTCAGCATCGGATCTTCCACCGTCTGGTCATTGAACAGAGAACCGCTCAGATCGATCCACCACTCATCATCTTCTTCCCAGTCACTCTCGGTAAACGGACGAAGCGAATACTCTTCATTGGCTGTATATCGATTATGGAACAGACCGCCGGTTTCCGGGTTGGTTCCGTCGTTGATCCAAGTGATGGTCAATTCGGTATAACCATTGCCCAGGATCTTTTCGCCGCTCACATACAGCTTACCGCCTCGTACTTTCTGATTTGTTTCATATGTCTTGCCCTGCCAGTAATCGAGGATCCCATACTCGGCTCCACTGGTCGCTGCCGGTGTCAGACCTTCTTTTGCCCCTTGCAGGTTCCCATACAGTTCTTCAAATACAGCATCATCGATCGTGACTTCACTCTTGTCCAGTTCTTCATTGGCATACATGATCGCTGCACCGAGTGCCTGCCAGCTTTCTCTCGTATAATTGTCATAAGTGATCGCCTCACACTCTTCAACGAGCGCCTTCAGCTGGATCAGCTGCTGGTCGATCTCTACCAGGGCCGCCTTCAGTTCCTTGATCTCCTCGACATACTGCTGCAGACGTTCCTCACTCGTACCGGAACCATTGGCCTTCGTCATTGCCTCGTTGACCATATCTGCATAGGCGTTCCAGGAATCGGTCGTATAATTGATGGAGTTCAGGGAGGCCATCTCTTCATTGAGCGCATAGATGGCCTTTGTGGCTTCCGTATGAATGTTCGCATCGCTATTCAACGTCTTCAGTGCCGTATCCATCTGATAACAGCGCCAGGAGAAGGTCATAGCGGTCGAATTGCCTTCCTCCAGATACAGGATCGCTTTCTCGTAATAATCCTGTGAGGTCTGCACGCTTCGATTGTTCTTCCAATAAGTAAGGCCGCCTTTTTCTTCCCAAAGATTTTTATACTTCTCGATCTTTTCTGCCAGCATCGTCTTCAGTTGATCGACCGTATACAGCCCTTCGGTATACGTCGGCGGATAATTGCTCGACTGGTCGAGGCTGCTGTCTGCCAGTACCGCAACACTTCCCACATCCTCTGCCGCAACTGCAGAAATGGAAAACATCGATGTAGCCATCGTTACTGCTAATGCGGCGCTCAAAGCTGTTTTTCCTGCATTCTTCAAATGATTCTTCTTCATCATACTTCCTCCAAAAAAACGATCTGCACAAATATACCATCCTTATGGTATCTTCTTTCCTCCCTCCTTTTTTGAAAAGGACGGAAACACATCCGCTTTGTGATGCATGACAGCCTTTGCTTCTCCTTGAAGCCTTACCGGCACTCTCTCTGTCATTCCCCGTGCGATGCATCCATTCATTTGGCAAATGGTTCTCTCTTCCTTTATAGCACTCTTCACATAAACTGTAAACCCTTTCAGTTCATATGTTTGAGACATCCGCATCTGATCGAAGATGTCCGGATCCCTGCAAGCGATGTGTACAACGCACGCAAAAAAGATACGCTGAAGATCTTTCCCTCAGCGTATCCGTCGGGTTTTACTTTGTCATCTCTGCCATCGCCTTCTGATAAGCGAGCGTCTTCTCGTGGGCATCCGCCAGGGAAGTGCCTTTGACACAGTAGTAGAATTTGCACTTTGGCTCGGTTCCGCTTGGACGGATGGCGATCCAGCTGCCGTCTGCCAGATAGTATTTCAGCACATCGGACTTCGTAAAGCCGGTCAGCTCACGGACAGCATCCTTTTCCTTGATGATGCATTCCTTGTAGTCCTCAAAGCGAACGACGGCCTCGCCTGCGATTTCCGTTACATCGCTGGCGCGCAGGTCGCTGAGGATCTGCTTGATGCGCATCGCACCTTCCTGTCCTTCCAGCTTCAGCGAGGTCTGGCTCTCCTCATAGTAGCCCAGTTCTTCATAGAGCGCATAGAGCACATCGACGAGCGTCTTTCCCTGCGCCTTGTAGTAGCAGGCCGCTTCCGCCAGCATCAGGCAAGCCTGCGGTGCATCTTTATCCCGAACGAACGGCTTGATCAGGGAACCATAGCTTTCCTCATAACCGAAGACATAGTTCTTCTCTCCGCTCACTTCATATTTGGCGACCTTCTCACCGATGAACTTGAAGCCGGTCAGCGTCTTTTCGCATTCTACGCCGTATTTGTTGGCGATCTTTTCACCGAGATCGCTGGTGACGACCGTATTGAACATGACCGGATGCGGCGGCATCTGGCCTTTCTCGCTCAGTTGGGAAAGGATGTACTCGATCAGGACGGAACCGCTCTGATTGCCCGTCAGCAGTTTGTACTCCCCTTCGTGCTTGACACCGACGCCCATGCGGTCCGCATCCGGATCACAGACGAGGATGATGTCCGCATCTTCTCTTTTCGCATATTCCAGCGCCAGCTCATAGGAACCCGGCTCCTCCGGATTCGGTGTCGGTGTATTGGAAAAGTCCGGATCCGGCGTGCACTGTTCTTCCACAGCGACAAAGTGATAGCCGGCACGGGTATAGACCTCTTTGACCGGAATGTTCGCCGTTCCATGTTCCGGCGTGAAGATGATCTTGATCAGATCCTTGTCTACATCCGGATTGAGCTGAATGCTCAGCACGTTCTTATAGTATTCTTCATCGACTTCTTTTCCGATGACGGTGATCAGCTTTTCTTCTTCCGCGCTGACATCTGCCGTGATCGCCAGTTCGTCCTTGACCGCATTGACACGGTCGATGACCTGCTGTGCCAGCGCAGGCACCAGCTGGCAGCCCTTTTCATCATACAGCTTGTATCCGTTGTATTCTTTCGGATTGTGGGAAGCAGTGACCATGATCCCGCCAAAGCAGTGGAAGTAGCGCACCGCAAAGGACAGCTCCGGTGTCGGTCGCAGCGACTCGAACACATAGGAACGGATGCCGTGCTTTGCCAGCACACGGGCAGAATCCATGGCAAATTCCGGCGACATGTGGCGGTTATCATAACCGATCGCTACACCGCGCTGCTTCGCTTCTTCTCCCTGGGCCTCGATATAGGCCGCAAACCCCTCGTTCGCCTTGCGGATCGTATGCAGGTTGATCCGGTTGGTGCCCGGTCCCAGCAAACCGCGCATGCCGGCCGTACCGAATTCGATCGTTGTATAGAAGGCGTCGTTTTTTTCCTTTTCTGTCATATGTTCGAGCACTTCCTTATAGGAAGGATCCAGATTCGGGTGGTTCAGCCACCTTTCATAAGCTTCATTAACCATTTTTATCGACCTCTCTTTTATATGTAGCTCACGCTTTCATTATAGCATAAACGTCTGTCAAAATATCATGAAATCAATGAAAAGTGAACGCTTTCAAATCTGATCTCGCACAAAAAAAGCTACTATCCATCGATAATAGCTTTCTCTCTCATCCTTAAGCGATGATCTTCTGTGCGCGCAATACCTCTTCGATTGCAGCGATCGCAGCGTCCTCATCCTCACCATTGCAGGAGATGGTAATCTCAGACTGCGTAGGGATTCCCAGGGACATAACGCCCATAATGGACTTCATGTTTACTTCACGCCCCTTGAATGCGACATTGACCTCGCATTTGAACTTGCTTGCAGCGTTCACTGCTACGGTAGCAGGACGTGCGTGTAATCCTACTGGATCGACAACAGATACAGTAATTTGTTTCATTTTCTAACTCCTCCTATGGTTCTCTACCTAATCTTTATTTTACTCCTTTTTGGTAACACTTACAATGGTTTTTGAACATTTTCTCTTTTTTTGCAGGCGTATATCACTATTTTACCGCTTTTTCAACAGCCGTCGAATTTCTGTCAGATTTTCCATATCCACCGCCGGGATCTTTCGCTGCTGCAAGGCCTGTGCAAATCGTCCGCTCCCCTCGATCAGCACCCCGGAAAAGGTTCCGTCGTAAATGTGCGTGAGCCCGCAGCTGGGGCTGCGCGGCTGCAGGATGACCAGCTCTGCCCGCCGTTCCTCCACGATCGCCAGCGCACGCCGGGCCCCTTCCTGATACGGGCGCTCTTTGGACTCGCCCGTTTGGGTCCGCACGGTACCGTTGACGATCTCGCAGCTGGGACGTGGAACGGGCAGACCGCCCAGCACTTCCGGACAGACCGGGATCACCTCATGTCCCTCCAGCAGTTCCAACAGCTCATCACTGCGATTGTGACCGCCGCTGTATTTACAGCAGACCCCCAGCAGGCAGCTGCTGACCGCTACGCGCATCGGTCGATCCCTCCTCGCTCCTGGTCGTTTTCGTGAAAGAAGCTCCTGCACAGATCGGCCAGCTGATCGCTGCCGAGCACATAGCTGCTGTGATCCGCATCTTCCATGATCCGCAGACGGGCATTGGGCAGATATGCCGCCAGTTCCCGGGTGTGTGCTTCCTCGATGATATCGTATTCGCCGGCAACCACCCATACCGGGCAGGATACCCGGTGCAGATCTTCCTGGGTGAGCCAGGGTTCCTGCAGCATGAGCGGCATCAGCGGATTGCCGGTCGCATCGTATTCCTGCTGCATGGCCAGACGCCCTTCCTCCCGGATGCCATAAGGGTGGTAATTGGCACCGCAGATGATCATTCGCCGCACCAGGTGCGGAAACCAGATCGCCAGAAACAGCGCAATGATCCCGCCGTCGCTGAAACCGAGCAGATCGACCGGTCCCTCAAACAGTTCTTCCAGCGCCATGGCGATGTCCTGTGCCATATCCGCATAATGATATGCCGTGACCATCGTGCTGCGGCCATGCCCTCTCGTATCAAATGCATGGATCATAAATTCTTTGCTCAGCGTCGCTCCCAGCGCTGAAAAGGTCGTATGATCCTCGCCGTTGCCATGCAGGCAGACCAGCGGTGTCCCCTCTCCATAGATCTCCACATACAGGTCGATCCCATTGACATGAAGATATGCCATCTCCCCTTCACCTTCCTCTGATCATTTATTATCCTAGCACACTTGGACACGGGTTTCCATCTTTTCTCCGGATCCTGGCAGATGATCGAAAAGGATGGCCGAAGCCATCCTTTTCAAAGGGGTTAATATTTCAACAGTTCATCATACAAGAGTCCGTATGTACCAGCGCTCTTTTCCCAGCTGACATCCGTATTCATCGCATGACGAATCAATGTTGTCCAGTCCTCCTTGCGATTGTAATAGACATCAATCGCAAAATACAGCGTATTGATCAGCTCATCGGAGCTGTAATTCGCAAAGCTGAAGCCATTGCCGGTCTTCTCATACTCGTTGAACGGCTGCACCGTATCCCGCAGGCCACCGGTCTCACGCACCAGCGGCAGCGTGCCATAGCGCATGGAGATCAGCTGTGAGATCCCGCATGGCTCAAACAGCGAAGGCATCAGGAACAGGTCGCTGGCCGCATAGATGCGGTGCGACAGTGATTCATTGTAACCACGGTAGAATACGATCTTGCCTTTGTTTCCGGCCTCCAGCTGCGCCATCTTCTCCTCGATCAGCGGTTCGCCGCTGCCCAGGACCGCCAGCTGGATCGGAGCCGCACAAAGCTCATTGAGCTTTTCCATCAGCAGATAGAAGCCCTTCTGCCAGGTCAGACGCGATACGACGCCGACCAGCAGGACATTCGGATCCTCCTGCAGCCCCAGCTCTTTTTGCAGGGCCAGCTTGTTTTCCTTCTTCTGTGCCTGTGCGTTGACCTTGTTGAAGTGATATGGGATCTCCGGATCGCTCATCGGGTTCCATGACTCGATATCGATACCGTTGGTGATGCCCCAGAGATCATACTTGCGCATGTTGAGCACCATTTCCAGATGCTCTCCATACTGCGGTGTCAGGATCTCCTGAGAATAGCTCGGTGATACGGTCGTCACTTTATCCGCATAAAGGATACCGGACTTCATGAAGCTGATGCCGCCGTCATAACGTACATTGCCGTTGTCAAAGAGATGGTAACCCAGTCCCAGACAGCTGTCCAGCATCTCCACACCGAAATTGCCCTGATAGGCCAGGTTGTGGATCGTGTAGACATGACGGATGTTGCGGTAGCGCTCATCATAGCCGTGTGCTTCCTTGCACAGACATGGGATCATGCCGGTATGCCAGTCGTGGCAGTGGATGATCTGCGGCCAGTAATTCAGCTGATTGAGCATCTCCAGCACGGCCTTCTGAAAATAGGCGAAACGCTCACCGTCATCGTCGTAGCCATACAGTGAATCACGCTCAAAGTAGCCCTGATGTTCGATAAAGTAAAATACGACGTTGTTCTTGATGATGGAGTACAGCCGTACCGGTACCTCATGGTAGTTGATCGATACGGAGTATTCTTTTTCAAAGTAGAAATCCTGGTGATAGTTCTGTGCGATCTTCTGATACAGAGGCATGACCACACGCACTTCATGACCTTTTTTCACCAGTTCCGGTGGAAGGGAACCGATGACATCGGCCAGACCGCCGGTCTTGATGAACGGCAGTCCCTCACCGGCAACCATCAGGATGCTTGCCATCAGATACGGTCTCCCCTCTTGATATAGATAGGACGATCTGCCTCTCCGATCAGTTCCTTCTTGCGGACGGCCTTTACCTTCTTATCGACGACCGCATATTTGACGATGACATCTTCTCCGATCGTCACGCCCGGGAGGATGACGCTGTTTTCCACGACGGCGCCCTTCTTGATGACGACACCACGTCCGATGACGGAATTCTTCACCGTTCCCTCGATATGGCAGCCATTGGATACCATGGAGAGCACGGCGCTTCCCTCATTGAAATACTGCGTCGGTGCCGAATCGTTGGTACGCGTATAGATCGGCCAGTCGGAATTGAACATATCTTTTGCCTTGTCAAAATCCAGCAATGACATGTTGGCATCATAGTAGCTCTTGAAGTCGCTGACGCAGGCAAAGAAGCCGCGCAGGGAGATACCGCGGATATCCAGTTCTGAGCATTCCTCGTTGATGATGTCCTTGAACCAGTACATCGAGCTCGTATTCGCCGCTTTCTTGACCAGCGAGATGAACAGTTCTTTAGAGAGGATGTAGGTTCCGCAGGAGATCGCACGGTTCTTGTAGTTGCCCAGGTTCTGATCGATGGACAGCACGCCTTTCTGGCGGTTCAGCATCAGCACATCACAGTCGATGTACGCATCCTTTGCGTTGTCCACGTTCTTGTAGAGGATGGAGATGTCCGCTCCGCTCTTCACATGCTGATCCAGCAGTTCTTCATAGTTCGCGCGGAAGATCATGTTGCTGGAGGTGATGATCACATAAGGATCCGGTGCATCCTCGATCGACTGCATGTTGAACATATAGGCGCTGATATCGCTGTTGTAGACGCTGTTGTTGCTCATATCCTCTGCCGTGAGGATATGCAGCTTGCCCCGTTTGGAGTTGATGTTATAGTGACGACCGGTTCCCAGATGTTCGATCAGGGAACGCGGATTGCTCTTGACATAGACCTGGATGCGGTCCACCCCGCTGTTGCTCAGGTTTGAGATCGGAAAGTCGATCATGCGGTAACGTCCCAGGAAGGAGAAAGCGGCAACCGGACGGTAGTCCTGCATTCCCTTGACCAAAACGTTCGCTCCCTCGTAGTTTACGATTCCAAATGCTTCACACATACCTACTCACTCCTTACCCTTTTGGAGATCAGGGCGATCTCCTCGCTCTTTGGATCACCGACCACACAGCCGGCATCGATCTTCACACCGTCTGCCACGATCGCGCGGTACACTTTTGCACCTTCGCCGACCTCAACGTTTGGCATCAGCACCGCTTCGCTGATTTCCGCATTTTCCCCGATCTTGACATTGGTAAAGAGCACGGAGCTCTCCACATGGCCTTCGATCACACAGCCCTGATTGATATAGGCATTCTTCACGCTGCCGGTCTCACTGACATAGTGCGGCATCGTCGGAACATCTTCAGTATAGATCTTCCAGGACGGATCGCTCAGATCGAGATCGTTGTGCTTGTCGAGCAGGTCCATATTGGCTTCCCAGAGGGAATCGATGGTTCCGACATCCTTCCAATATCCCTTGAACTGCCATGCAAACAGTCTTTTGCCGTCATTGAGCATCGTCGGGATGATGTCCTTTCCAAAGTCGTGGTTGGAATTTGGATCATCCATATCCGCGATCAGCATCTTTCTCAGCAGCTTCCAGTTGAAGATGTAGATGCCCATCGAAGCGAGGTTGCTCTTTGGCTGCGCCGGTTTCTCCTCAAATTCGACGATGCGGTCTTCCTCATCGGTATTCATGATACCGAAGCGGCTGGCCTCCTTCATCGGTACCGGCAAAACGGCGATCGTCGCATCCGCATTGCAGGCGATATGGTGCGATAGCATCTTGGAATAATCCATCTTGTAAATATGGTCACCGGAGAGAACCAGTACATACTCCGGATCATGGGTGTCGATAAAATCGATGTTCTGAGAGATCGCATCTGCCGTACCACGGTAGACATCAAATGCCGTGCCGTCTTTTTCACGCGGCGGGAGCACATAGACACCGCTGTCGCGGGTATCCAGTCCCCAGCGCTGTCCGGCAGCCGCATAAGAGTTCAGGATGACCGACTCATACTGCGTCAGCACACCGACAACATTGATGTTCGAATTGGCACAGTTGCTCAGCGGAAAATCGATGATACGATATTTACCGCCGAAGTAAACGGCCGGCTTGGCGTTTTTCTTGGTCAGGTCCAGCAAACGTGTCCCACGACCTCCGGCAAGGATCATTGCCAGCATCTTGTTCTGTTTCATATTAAACCCCCTTTAGGTTCTCTATACATTAAGTATACTACAATCTGATGAAATTTCCAGCACTTTAGTGCTTTTTAAGCAACTTTTGTATGCGCTTGCAATTTATATTTCATTTTACTCGCCCTTTACTTTCTCCTCATCTTCCTTTTTATTTTATTTTCTTTCATCTGATTTGAAAACCCTTTCGACAAAACTAGAAGCATTTCGTGCTCCCGTCGTACCCATCGGCTGCCGTCCACTTTGCCCGCAGTGCTCTGACCGATGTCCCGAAGCACACATTTCTCCATTTCCGTCTTTTCTTTCTCTATGTTTTTTGCTATGTTTAAAAAGAAGGATGTGAGGATCATGAGCATTCAGCTGGTCATCTTTGATGTCGACGGCACCCTGTATGACGAAAAGGCACATCAGGTGCCGTCAAGCGCCATCGCAGCCATCAAAGCGATGAAGAAAAAACAAGTGCGCTTTGCGATCGCCACCGGGAGAGCACCCTATGGATTGGGAAAGGCCATCGATTCGCTGCATGCGGATTATGTGATTGCAGACAGCGGCGGGCTGGTCGTCGATCAGACAGGTACGATCTTATGGAAACAGGACATCCCCTATACGGATGTCTGTTCCCTTCTGACATTTGCGCAGGAAATCGAAGCAGGCCTCGTCTTCAAGTTTCCCCGCCATATGTACATCTATCAGAATCCGGAAAAGATCGAATGGCTGTTAGGCCAGATGAATTCAGATATCGGTCGGGAACCATTCATCTTTCATCCGGAACAGGACCGTCATTTTCTGGAATTGCCCCAGTGTGCGAGCCTGCATGGAGATGCGAAACAGATCCTGGCATTCGCCAAAAACAGCCCGCTTTCATTTCAGCAGTTTTCCGATACCGGATTTGATGTCGCACCGGCCGGTGTCGACAAAGGCAAGGCCGTCACTCGCCTGCTGCAGCTGCTGCAGATCGAACCGGCAGACTGTGCCTGCTTTGGAGACAGTTACAATGACCGTTCGATGATGGAAGCCTGCGGCCGGCGCATCGCAATGGGGAATGCGGCAGCTTCGATCAAGGCGATCGCGGATCATGTCACGAGCGATGTGGATAAGGACGGGATCTTGAACGGTCTTCGTTATCTGCAGATCCTGTGATCGGCAAATGCGGTCTGGATACACGTGCTTTGTACCCGGATCATGAAACAGACGGAAGCATCTCTGCTTCCGTCTGTTTTCTATTGGATGATCCGATCTTTTTCGATCAGTCCCAATCTGCGCGTTCGCTGCTCCACTCGATCACAGCGCCGGTGCTGGCATTGATCTCAAATTCATACTCCATGCCCTGATAATAGATCTCACCTTCGTATGTGATCTGGCCATCATCCATGTCTTTTTCGATCCAGATGTGTTCGTTGCCGGCACCGCTGACCTTTGCCAGTGCGATCGCTTTGGCCTCTTCCAGCGTGATCGAAGTCTGTGCGTTGGAAGATCCATTGCCGGACGATTCCCAGTTCTCGATATCGAAATCTTTTGACAGGATCGAACCATCGCTCTTGGCAATCTCATAATCATATTCGGTGTTTCCGCTGTAGAATTCGATCTCATACACAGCCTGTCCATGTTCGTAATCTTCTTTTACATGGATGATCTGTGCATCGGACGCACGGACCCCGGCATCCTGCAGAGCGATATTTTGTGCCTGTTCCCTGGTGATCGCGGCACTTGATGCAGTATTTGTATCGTTCGTATTCGCCGCATTCTTGTTCTGTTTGGTCGTGGTCTGTGTGCTCGCATCATTTTTGGATGTACCGCCAGATGTCGTGGCTTTCAACGGTTCTCTTTCCGACTTGATCAGCGTCCCATCGGTTGCACTGATATCGTAATCATATTCATATCCATTGGCATTGAAGTCCACTTCGATGACAGAACGGCCATCATCCCGATCGTTCTTTACGCGCAGATCACTGATCTCGCTCTCATTGACAGCCGCATGTGCAAATGCGATTTCCTTCGCCTGATCCACGGTGATCTCCTTTGTCTGCGTCGCATCGTTTGTTGCAGCCGTGTTCGCATGTACGCTGCAGCCTGCCAAAGCAGCGATCATCACAGCGCCTGTCGTCAGTTTCCAAAGATTCTTTTTCATATGATTTCCCTCCTGTATCATCTTTACGCTTTTATCTTATCCTGCAAAGATGAAAAGAAGATGAAAGCAATGATAAATTTAATTTTTTGCATGATCGGTCACGCTGCCCTCTGGCGAAAAAAGACACCATCCGGTGTCTATACGAGGTCGTACATCTCCAGCAGCCGTGGGATCGTGATGTTCTGCTTTTCCTCTCCCTCCAGCAAAGAGACGATGCGCCCCTCATTCATGATGATCAGCTTATTTCCATATTCCAGAGACTGGCGCAGGTTGTGTGTGATCATGATCGTCGTGATGTGATGCTCTGAAACGATCTTCTGCGTCAGTTCCATGACGACAGCAGCGGTCTTTGGGTCGAGAGCGGCCGTATGCTCATCCAGCAGCAGCAGTTTAGGTGTTACGATGGTTGCCATCAACAGCGTCAGCGCCTGACGCTGTCCCCCCGACAACAGACCGACCGGCTGATCCATCCGATCTTCCAGCCCCAGTCCCAACATTGCCAGGCGTTCCCGGAAAAATACACGGTCCTGGCGACGGATGGCCCGCCCCAATCCCATCCGCTTGCCGCGGATGTAGGCCAGGCCCAGATTTTCAACGATGCTCATGTCCGGTGCGGTCCCTCGCATCGGATCCTGAAACAGACGCCCCATATAACGGCTGCGCACATGTTCCGGCCTGCCGCTGAGATCGATGCCGTCCAGCACGATCGTTCCCGTATCTGCCTGCAGCGCACCGCTGATCGCATTGAGCAGCGTGCTCTTACCGGCACCGTTGCTGCCGAGCACACAGACGAAATCTCCGTCATTCAGATGCAGGGATACATGATCCAGGGCCCGACGTTCATTGACGGTTCCCGGATGAAAGGTCATACAGATATCATTCAGATCAAGCATGTGCGCGCCTCCGTTTCTTTATATAAGGCAAAGAGATGGCCAAAGCGACCAGCAGGGCAGAAAACAGATTGAGATCGCTGGCACTCATGCCAAACTGCAGGGCAAACGTAAGCAGAAACCGATAGATCAGCGAACCGGCCACCACGCTCAGCATGCCGCGCAGGATCGTCCGATGGCCGAAGAACGCCTCCCCGACGATGATGGATGCCAGGCCCAGTACCATCTTTCCGGTCGAACTGCTGACATCCGCAAAGGACTGATACTGCGCCAGCAGCGCTCCGGAACATGCGATGATGCCATTGGCAAGCGCCAGTCCGATGAGCTTCATGCGGTCCGCGTTGATGCTGGATGCCCGGACCATCGCTTCGTTGCTGCCGGTCGCCCGCAGGCTGAGCCCCAGCTGCGTGTGCAAAAACAGATACAGCACCAGGCCCAGCAAAATGAGAACGGCCAGGATCGTGACCAGAGAGGCTGCATCCTCACCGATCAGCGACTGCATGTCCGTAAAGATCGTTCGCATGCCAAACATGGAAATATTTGGCCGTCCTCCCTGGATGCGCAGATTGACCGAATACAGAGCGGTCATGGTGAGGATACCGGCCAGGATCGGCTGTATGCGCAGCTTCGTCATCAGAAAACCAGTCGTCAGACCGCACAGGCTCCCACAGAGGAAAGCACCCACAAAGCCAAGGTAAGGATGTCCCGCCACCGTACAGACGGCGGCTGCCGCGCACCCACAGGTAAAGCTGCCATCGATCGTCAGATCCGGAAGATTCAACACGCGGAAGGACAAATAGACGCCCAGTCCCATCACCGCATAGATCAATCCCAGTTCGATTGCTCCGATCACTACCGATATGCTCATCCGATCACTCCTGTTCCATCATCACTAACCGCTCACTGTCTGCGATCGAAGCAGGCAGCGTTCGTCCTAATGCTTCCATCGTAGAAGCATTGACATAAATGCTCAGATCCGTTTTGAACTGAACGATAGGGATGTCCGCAACATCCGTTCCCTGCAGCACCTGATCGACCATGCGGGCAGTCTCTCTTCCCAGTTCTTCATAGTCGATGCCCACCGTCAGAAAACCGCCATCGCTCACCATGGAATCCGCACCGACATAGTAAGGGATCCCTGCTTCGACAGCTGCCTGTGCCGCAGCGCTCATTGCGGAAGCGACCGTATTGTCATTTGGCGAGAAGATCGCATCACAGCTGCCGGCAAGCGTCGTGACTGCCTGCTGGACATCGTTGGTACTGGTCACGGTCACCTCCTGCAGTTCGATACCGTTCTCTTCACAGAAAGTTTTCGCCTTTTCAATGTTCGTGACTGAGTTTGCTTCACTTGCATTGTAGATGACCCCCAAGCGCTGCATGTCGGGATCGATTTCCAAAGCAGCCTCTAAGATCTGATCGACCTGAATGTCATCCATCGTACCGGTGATATCTTTATCCGGTTCTTCTAGTGAAGAGGTAAGACCTGCTCCGATCGGATCGGATACCGCCGCAAATACGATCGGGATCTCCTCTGCATAACGGGCAGCCGACTGCGCTGTCGGTGTTGCGATCGCTACGATCACATCGCTGCCATCTCCGGATGCTGTCGACAGGATGCTGTCGAGCGTCGATGTATCATTACCGGCATCGTAATACTCCAGCTCGATCTCGCCGTCTGTATAGCCCAGCTGTTCCATTTCATCGCTGAAGCTATCGCGGATCGTATCGAGGGAAGGGTGCGAGACGATCTGTACGACACTCACTTTTTTTATGTCATCCCCCTGTGCAGATGTACAGCCGCTCAGCGCTCCCAACGCCACCACAGCGGCCATCAGTAATTTTCCAGTTTTTTTCATGTTCATTTCTCCTTTTTTCACTTCTGTTTGTCCTCATCGTTCGCATGGCCTCACCTGCCATGCCCGCGTGTATCCCAACACGCCATCATCCCCTTTCCAAATAAAAAACATCCGCCCAAAAAGCCTTTGGCTTCAGGACAGATGTGCTCAACACCTCTGCGGTACCACCTGATTTGATTTTTCCCTATAAAAAATCCGCTCTTCAAGATTCCAGCAAAT
>NBJMR02800__coassemble_2351_pt1 | contig 14674 bp, 11 predicted proteins | sample NBJMR02800__metabat2_low_PE_026 | metagenome-assembled genome bin NBJMR02800
CGATGCCGACGGTCGCTCCATCCGGAATCATGGACACTGCCTGTTCCAGAGAGATCACTTTGCTCATGCATCTGCTCCTTTGCCCATCGTATCGACGATGCCTTCCGCCAGCGCATCCAGTTCGCCTTCCTTGTCCGGACGCAGAGAGGATACGACGGTCAGCTCCGTGTTCAGGATGCTCATCTGCTTCATCTCTTCATCTAAGAACGTATGGATCAGCGATCCGGCCTTCGGTGCCCAGGATCCGTTTTCGATGATGCCGCAGATGCGTTTCTGCACGTTCAGCGCCTTCATGTCGATCAGCAGGTTGTGCATCAGCGGATAGATGCCCAGATTGTAGGTCACGGACGCAAAGATGATGTGGCTGTAACGGAACACATCCGCGATCAGATCCGAGAAATGCGTGTTGGACACATCGCGGACCGCGACATGACGCACGCCCTTTTCCGTCAGCTTGGCCGCCAGGGTCTGTGCCACGGATTCCGTATTGCCATACATCGACGCATAGACGATCACCACGCCGTCCGTTTCCGGCGTATAGGTGCTCCAGCGCTGGTATTTGTCAAAGAGATAGTCAAAGTCGCTTCGCCATACCGGTCCATGCAGCGGACAGATGTATTGGATGTCCAGCCCTGCCGCCTTTGCCATGATCGCCTGCACATGCGCACCGTATTTGCCGACGATGTTCGTGTAGTAGCGACGCGCCTCATCCAGCCAGTCGCGGTCAAAGTCCACCTCATCGTTGAACAGCTTTCCATCCAGTGCGCCGAAGGAGCCGAACGCATCAGCGCTGAACAGCACGCCGTTGGTCGTATCATAGCTGACCATGACCTCCGGCCAGTGCACCATCGGTGCCTGCACGAATGCGATCGTGTGCCGGCCAAAGCTCATCGTGTCGCCTTCCTTCACCTCGATCGTCCGGCCGTCGATCGGATAGTTGAACTGCCGCATCAGCAGGAAGGATTTCTCCGTGCTGATCACCTGCAGATCGGGATAGCGCAGCAGCAGCTCTTCGATGCCCTCACAGTGATCCGGCTCCATGTGGTTGACCACCAGATAATCCAGCGGGCGGTCCTGAAGCACATGGCGGATGTTCTCCAGCATCTGCCGGCACACGTCCCAGTCCACCGTATCAAACAGAACGGTCTTTTCATCCATCAGCAGATAGGAATTGTACGATACGCCTTTCGGCAGCGGAAAGATGTTTTCAAACAATGCCAGACGATGATCGTTTCCTCCGACCCAGTACAGGTCTTCACATACTTTTCTTACACAATGCATATTGCTGTTTTCCTCCATTACTCGACTTTGATGAAGCTGCTCTTGTCTTCACCGCATTCCGGACAGATCCACTCTTCCGGCAGCTGATCAAACGCGGTTCCCGGATCGATCTCATTTTCCGGATCGCCGAAGTCCTGATCGTATTCATAGCCGCAGCCGTTGCAGATGTAGCGTGCATGCTCCGGCGCGCTCTTCAGGATGAACGGACGTTTCATCTTCTTCATGGCCGGCGCCGGCTGCTTCTCTCCGCAGTTCAGCGCTTTTGCCAACAGCGGCAGCACGTCTTCCAGATTGCCGACGATGCCATAATCCGCATTCTTGAAGATGGCGGCATTCGGGTTATTATTGATGGCGACGATCGTCGTCGCTTCCTTGATGCCCTTGAGATGCTGACCGGCACCGGAAATGCCGCAGGCGATGTAGAGATTGCCGCGGAAGGTCTGTCCGCTCATGCCCACATAGCGCTCGATCGGCACATAGCGCAGTTCCTCTGCCACCGGACGGGACGATCCGATCGCTGCACCGGCCTGACGGGCCAGCTCTTCGATCAGCTTCATGTTCTTCTGATCGCCGATGCCCTTGCCCACGCTGACGACACGTTCGGCTTCACTGATCGGCGTATCGATCGGAATGCCGACCGTAAAATCATGACCGTCTTTCTTCAGTGCTTCCACCAGCTGTGCCACCGCTTCTTTGACATCGCCCTTGAAGATCATCTTCTTGCGCTCTCCGGTGATGGAGGTTCCCTTTCGGCGCACGGCCTTCTTTTTCGGCGGACGGCCGATGATCGACGATGCGATGACCACGCGCTGGATCTCATTGGTTCCTTCATAGATCGTCGTGATCTTCATGTCACGGTAGGCGCGTTCCACCGGCATGCCCTTGAGGTAACCGGTGCCGCCATGGATCTGTACGGCATCGTTGACGATCTCCAGACCGGCCTCGGACGCATACAGCTTGGCCATGGCCGCTTCCTTTCCATACGGCTCATGATGCTCCTTCAGCTCCGCCGCACTGTAGACGAGCAGACGGGCGTTGCGCAGCTTGAGCGCCATCTCGGCCAGCTTGAAGCTGACGGACTGCTGCTGTGCGATCGGTTTTCCAAACTGCACGCGCTCTTTCGCATAGGTCAGTGATTCCTCATAGGCCCCCTGTGCGATGCCAAGCGCCTGTGCCGCGATGCCGATGCGTCCGCCGTCCAGCGTAGCCATCGCGATCTTAAAGCCCTGTCCTTCCTTTCCCAGCAGATTTTCCTTCGGTACACGCACATCCTGGAAGATCAGTTCTGCCGTGGATGAGGAACGGATGCCCAGCTTGTCATAGTGGGTCCCAAAGGTAAATCCCTTCATCCCCTTTTCCACGATGAAGGCGCTGATCCCGCGGGTGCCGCTCTGTGGATCCGTCGATGCGAACACGACATACGTATCCGCATACGGTGCGTTGGTAATGAAGATCTTTCCGCCGTTGAGCACATAGTGATCGCCCTCCAGCACGGCCGTCGTCTCAGTGCCGCCGGCATCGCTGCCCGCATTGGGTTCCGTCAGGCCGAATGCACCGATCTTTTCTCCTTTTGCCAGCGGAACCAGATATTTCTTCTTCTGTTCCTCCGTTCCAAATGCAAAGATCGGCCAGCTGCCCAGCGATACATGTGCGGATAAGATGACACCGGTGCCGCCGTCCACACGGGAGAGCTCCTCGACCGCGATCGCATAGCTCAGCACATCGCCGCCCATTCCGCCATATTCCTTCGGAAACGGGATCCCCATGAGGCCCAGTTCGCCGAAACGGCGGATCTGTTCCTGCGGGAACTGATTCTCCTGATCCAGTCGGAAGGCGATCGGCTTGATCTCCTTCTCCGCAAATTCGCGGACTCTCTTGCGCAGGTCTTCCTGCTCTTTGGTTGTAGTGAATTTCATTGCTTTCCTCCTTGACCATTTCACTGCACAGGACATCGAATGTGTCCGTTGATGGTTCTACCATAACAAGAAGTGAGCGCTTACACAAATGATATGCTCATAAATTTTTACACCATGGACCAAAAGAAAAATTCCATGGGCAAATCGCTCATCAAATCGCGGCCGGCATGATACGATGAAACAAACGATACAGATGAGGAGATGACTATGGAGGTAATCAAACGAGATAAGACGCGACAGGCATACAGCCGGGAAAAGATCAAACAGGCGATCCGCAAGGCGTTCATCGCACAGGGAGAGGCGATCGATGAGACGCTTCTGACGACGATCACGACAGCGGTGGAAACCGCTCTGCCTGCGATCGTCAGCGTCGAATACATACAGGATCAGGTCGAGAAACAGCTGATGGCACACGGCTGTTATCCACAGGCAAAGGCCTACATCCTCTATCGAGAGGAACACGCCAGGCTGCGCCATGCGATCGAAGAGCTGATAACGCTGGCACAGGATGTGCGGCTGATCCCGCTCTTCAAACAGATCCGACGGGATTTCCCCGATCCCCTTTACAGCCTGTCGACCCTGCTTGCCAAATACCGCACGCTGATCAAGGAAGACATGGACCGCGACTATGCCTATCAGATGCTGATCCGCGCCTGTGTGGAGCTGGTCAGCAGAGAGGCGCCGAAGTGGGAGTTCATCGCTGCCCGTTTTCTGAGCTGGCAGATCGATCAGAGTGTCGATGCCCGCATGGAACAGCTGGACATTCACTGTTTTTATGACAAGCTGCGCTATCTGACAAACGAAGGTCTCTATGGAGCCTATATCCTGGAACACTACACCCGGGCGCAGATCGAAGAGCTGGAAGCATACCTGGATCCATCCAGAGATCAGCTGTTTACGTACAGTGGGCTCGATCTGCTCGCACAGCGCTATCTCATCCGCGATCATGCGCATCACTTGCTGGAAAAGACACAGGAGATGTTCATGGGGATCGCCATGCATTTGTCCATGGAGGAAACACAGAAGGTCCTCCGGGCCAAAGAACTCTACGACGTGCTGAGCACCCTGAAGGTCACGATGGCGACACCGACCATGTCCAATGCGCGCAAGCCGTTCCATCAGATGAGCTCCTGTTTCATCGATACGGTGCCGGACAGTCTCTCCGGCATCTACAGATCCGTCGACAGCTTTGCCCAGGTCAGCAAGTTCGGCGGCGGCATGGGCCTGTATTTTGGAAAGGTGCGTGCCAGCGGCAGCGATATCCGCGGTTATAAGGGAGCCGCCGGCGGTGTGATCCGCTGGATCCGTCTGGTCAACGACACCGCGGTCGCGGTCGATCAGCTGGGCGTGCGCTCCGGTGCGGCTGCCGTCTACCTGGATGCGTGGCACCGCGATCTTTTGGAATTTCTGCAGCTGCGCACCAACAACGGCGATGAGCGGATGAAGGCACATGACATCTTCCCGGCGATCTGTTATCCCGATCTCTTCTACAAGCTGGCAAAGGAAAACCTCAATGCGCCGTGGTATCTCATGTGTCCCCATGAGATCGAACAGGTCAAAGGGTACTGCCTGGAAGATTTCTATGGGGAAGAATGGGAGAAACGCTACCTGGACTGCGTACAGGACGAACGGATCCGCAAGCGTGTGCTGCCGATCAAGGAGGTCATCCGCCTGATCATCAAATCTGCGGTGGAGACCGGAACGCCGTTCGCCTTCAACCGGGACCATGTCAACCGCATGAATCCCAACAAGCATGCCGGCATCATCTACTGCAGCAACCTCTGCACGGAGATCGCACAGAACATGTCCGCCATGGAAGAGCTGGAAAGCGAAACGATCGAGATCGACGGAGAGGCCATCGTCATCGAACGGCACAAGGCCGGCGACTTCGTCGTCTGCAACCTCGCATCGCTCATCCTGCCCAACATCGATACGGAAGATGAGGAACAGTTGCGTCAGGTGATCGACATCACCGTACGTGCGCTGGACAACGTGATCGACCACAATTTTTATCCGATTCCCTATGCGAAGATCACCAATCAGCGCTGTCGCGCCATCGGTCTGGGCACCAGCGGCTATCATCACTGGCTGGTCCGACACGGCATCGCTTTTGAGAGCGAAGAACATCTGCAGGCAGTCGACCATCTCTATGAGCGCATCAACTATCATGCGCTGCAGGCATCCTGTGCTCTGGCAAAGGAAAAAGGGCGCTATCGCTTTTTTGCGGGCAGCGACTATGACAACGGGGACTACTTCCGTCTGCGCGGCTATGAAAGCGAGGAATGGCAACAGCTGGCCGATGAGATCCACACATACGGACTGCGCAACGCCTACCTGCTCGCCATCGCTCCGACCAGCTCCACATCGATCATCGCCGGCACGAGCGCAGCCGTCGATCCGATCATGAACAAATTTTTCATGGAAGAAAAAAAGGGCATGATGATCACCCGGGTCGCACCGGATCTCAGCCCGCAGACATTCTGGCTGTATAAGAATGCCCATCTGATCGATCAGTCCTGGGTCGTCCGTGCCGCCGGCATCCGCCAGCGTCACATCGATCAGGCACAGTCGGTCAATCTCTACATCACCAATGAGTTCACGTTCAAAGGACTGCTGAACCTCTACATCCAGGCATGGGAAAACGGCGTCAAGACCATCTACTATGTCCGCAGCAAATCGCTGGAGATCGAGGAATGTGAGTCCTGCAGCGCATAAGGAGGCGACATGGAACAGTTAAAAAAGAAAGCTCTGTTCAATGAACACGGCGATATCGAAGTCACGAAACGAAGGATGATCAACGGCAATACGACCAACCTCAACGATTTTAACAATATGAAATATCCCTGGGTATCCGACTGGTACCGACAGGCGATGAACAACTTCTGGGTGCCGGAGGAGATCAACCTCAACCAGGACGTCAAGGACTATCGACGCTTAAGCAAGGCGGAGAAGACCGCCTACGACAAGATCCTCTCCTTCCTGGTCTTCCTCGATTCCCTGCAGACGGCCAACCTTCCCAACGTCTCCGCCTACATCACCGCCAACGAGGTCAATCTCTGTCTGACGATCCAGGCATTTCAGGAGGCGCTGCACTCCCAGAGCTACAGCTACATGCTGGATACGATCTGTGAGCCGCAGGAACGCAATGACATCCTCTATCAGTGGAAGAACGATCCCCTGCTGTTAGAACGCAACCGATTCATCGGCGACCAGTACAACGCATTTCAGGAAAACAGGGATGCCTTCCATCTCGTCCGGATGATGATGGCAAACTACATCCTGGAGGGCATCTATTTTTACAGCGGCTTCATGTTCTTCTACAACCTGGGCAGGATGGGAAAGATGCCGGGATCGGCCAGTGAGATCCGCTACATCAACCGCGATGAAAACACCCACCTGTGGCTCTTTCACAACATCCTCAGAGAACTGCAGAAAGAGGAACCGCAGCTCTTTGCCCCTTCGTATCAGAAGATCTATACGGACATGCTGCGCACCGGCGTGGAGGAGGAATGCCGCTGGGCCCGTCATGTCATCGGCAGTGACATCGAGGGACTCAACATCGACATGGTGGTGGATTACATCCGCTATCTCGGCAACAAACGCGCCCGGGATCTGCAGCTGGGCGACCTGTTTGAAGACAACCGGGAAGAACCGCAGTCGATGCAGTGGGTCAGCGTCTATTCCAACGCCAACCTGATCAAGACGGATTTCTTTGAAGCGCGTTCGACCGCATATGCGAAATCCAGCGCGCTCATCGATGATCTGGATGACTAGTTTCCTTAAACCATACGAAAAGCAGGCACCGCCTGCTTTTTGTCATCTTCGCTCATCCGTATCGCACATCGGAGATGGTACGGGTCATGGAGATCCCCAGATCCTCATACGCATAGGTAAATGTCTGCGGCAACCCGTCGGCATCCACCGTGAGGGTCGCCACATACGTATTGCCGGCATCGGATGAACCGGTGATCGTCCACTTGCCGCCGTCTTTCGTATAGGTGGCATCCTCCAGGTTTTCCATGATCAGGAAGTACTGCTGCGACATGCGTTTCTCTGCGTCCATCTCGTAGCCGTCACTGTGTACGACGCTGCCATCCGCAAACGTATGCACCATCTGACACCCTTCGCTCTGGCCGCTGTCCTCCAGCTCCGTCGCATTGCAGGTCACATCCTCTTTTGTCCCATCTTCATATACGAAGTAGATGTTCGTCGTCTCCTGTGCCTGATCGCTCTCTTCGCCGACGCTGACATCGGTCTGAGACTCTTCCAGGTACTCATAATCATCGGCATAGGCATGATCGTATGACTGTGTGAAGACATGATAGCTTTTCAGCTGATCGAGCTGTTCGATCGTTTCACGGTATGCCTCATAAGAGGCATCTGCCGCCCCTTCCCTGACGCTCTCCGTGGTCGCCGTCGCGCATCCAGACAGCGCCAGGACGCTGATGATCGACAATAACCGCCGTCCGTTCATAATGAATTCCCCTTTTCTTTACAGTTAGAAAAATCGTATCTTAAGCATAGAAGAAAGCGGTGAAAATGTAAATAGCGAGCAGATGAAAAGCAGGTGAAGCCTGTGTGAACGCCAAAACGGATCTCCCGGGCATGAAAAAACAGCAATGCCGCACGAACACTGCTGTTTCATCGTTCTCCTCACACAAAGCGGATCCGGTCTTCCTCCCACTTGTCCTTGACGGAAGGCTGCTCTTTTGGATGACCAAAAGCGATCATCCAGAGCGGGATCAGCGGTTCTTCCACCTGCAGGGCCTTTTTCAGAAACAAGACTCGCTCTTCATTGGGATATCCGCCCAGCCAGCAGCTGCCGATGCCCAGATCATTGGCTTCGACCATCATGTTCTGCGTGGCAGCGGCACAGTCCTGCTCACAGTAATCCAGGCTGGGATTGCGGGAGCGATCCCCACAGACGAGGATGCCCATCGCCGCCTCTTTCAGAAAGGAGGCATACGGCGAAAACCGGCTGAGCTGGGCCAGTTTCTCTTTCTCCTGTATGACGATAAAATACCACGGCCGGGCATTGCGGGCGCTCGGCGCGCAAAAGCCTGCCTGCAGGATCCGGCGGATCTCCTCCGGTTTCAGTGCATCGTTTTGATAAGCGCGCACACTGGTACGCGTAAACAGAGCGTTCATAACTTCCTCCTGTAACATACAGAGGGCCTCTGGCCCTCTGTAGTCATTTCAATACGGCGCCTTCATCGGCGGATGATACCAGACGCGCATAACGTGCCAGCCAGCCTTCGCTGACCTTCGGCTGCGGCGGCTGCCAGGCATCCAGACGTCTTCGCATCTCTTCTGCATCGATCCGCAGATCGATCGTACCGGCATTGATGTCGATATCGATCAGTTCTCCTTCCCGGATGACGGCGATCGGTCCCTGACTGGCCGCCTCCGGGGATACATGCCCGATGGCCGCACCGCGGGTCGCGCCGGAGAAACGTCCGTCGGTGATCAGGGCCACATCCTTGTCCAGTTTCATACCGGCCAGCGCGCTGGTCGGATTGAGCATCTCCCGCATGCCGGGACCGCCCTTTGGCCCTTCATAGCGGATGACGACGACATCGCCCTTGACGATCTTGCCGTTATAGATCGCATCGATCGCCTCCTCTTCACTGTCAAAGACACGGGCAGGGCCGGTGTGCTTCAACATGGACGGATCGACCGCGCTGCGTTTGACGACACAGCCTTTTGGCGCAATGTTGCCAAAGAGGACCGCAATGCCGCCAGTCGGCGAATTCGGCGCATCGATGTCCTTGATGATGCGGTGATCGAGGTTCTTGACCGTCTCCAGATTCTCTTTGACACTCTTTCCCGTCACGGTCATCAGCGAATCGTCGATGAGCCCTTTTTTCTGCAGTTCCTTCATCACGGCCTGTACGCCGCCGGCCCGATAGAGATCGACGATGTGATCCGGTCCGGCCGGTGCCAGCTTACACAGGTTCGGTGTCGCCTGTGATACTTCGTTGATGATGTTGAGATCCAGTTCGACCTTCGCTTCTTTGGCGATGGCCAGCAGGTGCAATACCGTATTGGAGGAGCAGCCCAGCGCCATATCACAGGCCAGTCCATTGCGCAGGGATCGCTCATTGACGATATCCCGCGGGCGAATGTTCTTTTCCACCATCTGCATGACGGCCATGCCGGCCTTCTTGGCCAGCTGCATGCGGCCGGAATAGACTGCCGGGATCGTTCCGTTGCCCGGCAGAGCGATGCCCAGCACCTCACACAGACAGTTCATTGAATTGGCGGTGAACATGCCGGAACAGGAGCCGCAGCCCGGGCAGGCATTCTGCTCGATGTAGGTCAGTTCCTGCTGATCGATCAGTCCGGCCTTCTTGGCGCCGACGGCCTCAAACATCGTTGAAAGGCTCATGTCCTTCCCTTTGTCATTCCCCGGCAGCATCGCACCGCCGCTCATGACGACCGCCGGCAGGTTGACGCGCAGCGCCCCCATCAGCATCCCCGGCACGATCTTGTCGCAGTTCGGTACCAGGACCAGACCGTCAAAACCGTGGGCATTGGCCATCGTCTCCACGCTGTCCGCGATCAGTTCGCGGGATGCCAGCGAGTATTTCATGCCGATGTGTCCCATCGCGATGCCATCGCACACACCGATGGCCGGCACCATGATCGGCGTACCGCCGGCCATGCGGATGCCCGCCTTGACCGCCTCGGTGATCTTGTCTAAGTGCAGATGTCCCGGCACGATCTCGCTGTAAGCGCTGACGACGCCGATCAGCGGACGGGAAAGCTCTTCCTCCGTGAGCCCCAGTGCATAGAACAGCGAACGCTGCGGTGCGCAGGCATCCCCCTTGAGCACTCTGTCACTTGGTCTTGCCATGTTCTCACCCGCTTTACTTTTTCAGCCAGCTCATCATGGTGCGCAGCTTCTTGCCGACCTTTTCAGACGGATGCTCGGCATGGACACGGCGCATTGCCAGGAAGTGTGCACGTCCGGCTGATTTGTTTTCGGTGATCCAGTTGCCGGCGAAGGTACCATCCTGGATCTCCTGCAGCACCTTCTTCATCTCTTTGCGGGTCTCTTCCGTGATCAGACGCTTGCCGGTCACATAGTCCCCGTATTCCGCCGTATCGGAAATGGAATAGCGCATCATCGCAAAACCGCCGCTGTTGATCAGATCGACGATCAGCTTCATCTCATGGATACATTCAAAGTACGCCATCTCCGGTTCATAACCGGCTTCGACCAATGTATCGAAGCCCGCCTGCATCAGTTCGCAGACGCCACCGCACAGGACCGCCTGCTCACCAAAGAGATCGGTCTCGGTCTCTTCCTTGAAGGTCGTTTCGATGATGCCCGCACGTCCGGCACCGATGCCGCTGGCATAGGCGAGCGCATACTCACGCGCCTTTCCGCTGGCATCCTGATGAACGGCGATCAGGCTTGGAACGCCCTTGCCTTCCAGATACTGACTGCGAACGGTATGGCCCGGACCCTTCGGCGCACACATCGTCACATCGACCCCTTCCGGTGCGACGATCTGGTTGAAGTGGATCGAGAAACCATGCGCGAACATCAGCATATTGCCTGGCTCCAGGTTCGGTTCGATGTCCTGCTTGTAGATATCCGGCTGATTCTGATCCGGTGCCAGGATCATGACGACGTCTCCGGCCTTGGCAGCGTCTGCCGTATCCATGACCTTCAGACCGGCCTCTTCCGCCTTTGCACGGCTCTTGGAGCCCGGGCGAAGACCGACGACGACATCGATGCCGCTGTCATGCAGGTTCAGCGCATGCGCATGTCCCTGAGAGCCATAACCGATGATGGCCACCGTCTTACCTTTCAGTAAATCCAGATTACAGTCTGCGTCATAATATACTTTTACCATTTTAATCTCCTCCTCTTTCTGGTAATGCAGTTTATATAAACGCTGGATGCGTTAATATACCGTCTCCTTTGACAGCTGCAGCGCCACACCGCCGGTACGGCTGATCTCCTGTATGCGGTATTCCCGCAGCTCTTCGATGAAAAAGTTGATGCTGTCGGGCGTATCGGTCAGCTCGACGACATAGACGTCTCCCTCGATGATCTGACAGCGTCCCCCAAAGTCCTCCACCGCATGCAGGAAGCCCGGGATCTGTGTGGAGCGCGGTTCACATTTGACCAGCACGACCTCCCGGATGAACAGCTGTTCCTGCGGGATCTCCATGACGTTCTTGACGTCCTCCAGCTTGGCTAACTGCAGCTTGATCTGGTTGATGATCGCCTCATTGCCGTGGGTCGTGATCGTAATGCGGGAAAACCGCGGATTTTCCGTTTCACCGACCGCCAGCGAATCGATATTGAAGCCGCGCTGTCCAAACAGGTTGCTGACGCGGGTCAGCACACCGAACTGATTAGCAACCAGCAGTGATAACACTTTTCGTTCCATGCGTCTACCTCCTAATTCCCGATGATGATGTCTTTCGCGCTCTTTCCCGGCGGAATGATCGGATAGACACAGTCATCTTTATCGATCCAGCAGTCGACGATGCAAGGCACATCGCTGTTCATCGCCTCCTGCATGACCGAAACGATGTCATGTCGGGTCCGGATGCGCAGGCCCTTTCCGCCAAACGCCTCTGCGAGCTTGACGTAATCGGTCTGCCGGTCGATCGTCGTCTGGGAATAGCGATGCTCATAGAACAGTGTCTGCCACTGACGCACCATGCCCAACACGTGATTGTTGAAGATGAGCACGACGATCGGCAGATGTTCGCTGACCGCGGTGGCCATCTCATTCATGTTCATGTGGAAGCTGCCATCCCCCGTCACCAGGATGACCGGGCGGTTGGGATTAGCGATCTTGGCACCGATCGCAGCGCCCATGCCAAAGCCCATCGTTCCCAGACCGCAGGAGCTCACAAAGCTGCGCGGACGGGAAAACTGATAATACTGCGCCATGATCATCTGATGCTGTCCGACATCAGTTACGATGATCGCATCTTCACCGACGATCGTATGCAGGGTGAGCGCCAGATCGCGCGGATCGACCATATCGCCCGCCTTTGGATTTGGCAAGCCCAGCTTGGTGCGAAAGTCCTTCAGCGTCTTTGTCCACTCTGTATGCTTCGTCGTCGGCATGACCTCCAGCATGTGCTTGAGGATGTAGCGGGCGTCTCCGACGATGGAGATGTCCGAATGCACGTTCTTGGAAATTTCCGAAGCGTCGATGTCAAAGTGGATGATCTTGGCATTCTTTCCGAACTCCTCCCGATTACCGGCCACGCGATCCGAGAAACGCGCACCGATCGCAATGATCAGGTCCGCATTGAGCGTCGCATAGTTGGCCACCGGTGTTCCATGCATGCCGACCAGTCCCAGATACAGATCATAGTCATACGGAACGGCCGTGCGTCCCATGATCGATGTACAGATCGGGATGTCCATCTGCTTGGAAAACCGCATCAGCTCGCGCATCGCGTTGGCGCTGATGATACCGCCGCCGGCATAGATCAGCGGACGCTTTGCCTCCTTGATGACCTCCATCGCATTGGCAAACTCCGTTTCATCGACCTTCGGCAGCTTGCGGATGCGAAACTTCGGCAATCGGACATATTCGGTAACGGCCGCGGTGACATCCTTGGGAATGTCGATCAGCACCGGTCCCTTACGGCCGGAATTGGCGATGATGAACGCCTTGCGCACCGTTGCGGCCAGATCCTCGACCCGCTGTACGATGAAATTATGCTTGGTGATCGGCATCGTGATGCCGGCGATGTTGACCTCCTGGAAGGAATCCCGTCCCAAAAGATCCGTTGAGACGTTGCCGGTGATCGCAACGACCGGTACGCTGTCCATGTAGGCGGTCGCGATACCGGTGACCAGGTTGGTCGCACCCGGTCCGCTGGTAGCCAGACAGACCCCGGTCTTTCCCGTGCTGCGCGCATAGCCGTCCGCCGCATGGGCCGCCCCCTGTTCATGGGAAGTCAGCACATGGCGGATATCCTCCTGCCGCTCATAGAGCGCATCGTAGATGTTGAGCACCGATCCGCCGGGGTAACCGAAGATCGTATCGACTCCCTGATCGATCAGCGCCTGTATCAGTATCTGTGAACCATTCATCTTCATAACGTGTATCCTCCCCTACTCCAGCGTGATCTCATAGCCGTTCTCCTCCAGCATCCGCACCATGCGGTCACCATGTTCCTTGCTGGAGACCTCCACGCCCATGTGGATGATCGTCTCATTCAGATTGAGATCCGCCGAGATCCGATCATAACGGACCTCGATGATATTGGCATTCGCCTCATGCAGGATGTGGGTCATCTTTTCCAGAGAGCCCGGCACATCCAGCATCAGCGTCCGAAACTTCATGTTGCGTCCACGGGTGACGAGGCCTTTTTCCACGACCTTATGGATAAAGGACACATCGATGTTTCCGCCGGAGAGCACGCAGACGACACGTTTGCCGGCCACATCGATCTTGTGGTTGAGAACAGCTGCCAGTGAACAGGCCCCTGCCGGTTCCACCACCTGCTTCTCCCGCTCCAGCAGCAGCAGGATCGTCGAAGCGATCTCATCGTCGCTGACCGTCACCATATCATCGACATTTTCCGCGATGATCTTTACGGTCCGTTCCCCCGGATTCATGACCGCGATCCCATCCGCGATCGTGTTCGCGCTGGTGGTCGTACAGTGCGTTCCTTCGTGAAACGAACGTACGATGGCATCGGCCCCCTGTGCCTGTACACCGACGATCTTGATGCGCGGATTGATCTGCTTGGCATAAAAGCTGATACCGGCAAGCAGGCCGCCACCGCCGGCCGGAACGACGATCATGTCCGCATTGGGCAGATCGTGCAGGATCTCATAAGCGATCGTTCCCTGCCCGGCGATCACATCCTCATCGTCAAAGGGATGGATGAACACCGCCTGAGTCCGCTCCTGGATCGCTTTGGCGGCCTCATAGCTCTCATCGTAATTATCGCCCGCCAGGACGACCTCGGCACCATATCCGCTCGTCGCGCTCACCTTGGCGATCGGTGTGCTCTTGGGCATCACGATCGTCGCATGCATGCCCAGCTGTGCGCTGGCATAGCTGACCCCCTGTGCATGATTGCCGGCACTGCTCGCAATGACCTGTGTACAGCCGCCGCGCTCCTTCAGCAGCGCCAGCTTGTTATAAGCGCCCCGTACCTTGAATGACCCGGTCTTCTGGCGGTTTTCACATTTCAGGTACAGCTCACAGCCGCTCATCTTCGAAAAGGTCTGTGAGCTGCTCACATGTATATTGTGGATCTTCCCCTGCAGCCGTGCCGCGGCTGCCTCAATATCTCTGCTTTCCATGACATCCCTCCTGTTTGAACAAAAAAGCAGCTTTCCTTACAGGCAGCTGCTTTTCTTTCCTTCCTCAACACCTTCGTCACAATGACAAAAGAATCTGTTATCGGAGAACCGGACGGTCATCTGAAAGAAAAACAGACTTGTTTTGGACTAGAATAATAATAATGACAGCTAC
>NBJMR02800__coassemble_2370_pt1 | contig 14435 bp, 12 predicted proteins | sample NBJMR02800__metabat2_low_PE_026 | metagenome-assembled genome bin NBJMR02800
TCAGTATTTAAAGTCGAAAACGTTTCTTGGATGTAGCGAGTTATTTGTGTATCCTTATCAGTGATACCAATCGTGGCAACAACGCTATTCTTGTGTACATCCATGCCACAGCAATTAAATCGAATGATTTTCATAAAAAAGCTCTCCTTTCATTGAAAGAAGAGAAGTGGCATTGACTGCTATCGAAGATAATCACTTAAGTTGATTATACAATCATAAGTGTCCAGGCTCAAAGTCCTACTTATTTGTGCTTGAGATGATGACGGCAACTGATAAAAATACAGGATATTCAAATGAGCAGAAATCCTACTCTCTCCTACGTGCTCTGTAGTGTACCACCTCTCTTAAATTGTAACACAAAAGAAAGCATGTGGGATTTATTGATGAAATATTTGTGTCCGCGCGACTTTAGGCGCGGGGAAATGGAGGAAGGATGAAACAGATGATCGGGTACTGTGGACTGAACTGTGAACGGTGTGATGCCTATCTGGCGACGGTCCGTGATGACTGGCAGCTGCGGAAAAAAACGGCCAAACTGTGGGCAGAGCTGGATCATGCCCCGATCCTTCCGGAACATATCAACTGTCAGGGATGTCGGGCGGATGGCGTGAAAACGGTATTTTGCGAAAGCATGTGCGGCATTCGTCAGTGTGCATGCAAAAAAGGCGTGGCCACCTGCGGGGAGTGCCCAAAGCTGGAGGCGTGTTCGATCGTCGGGACGATCCTGGCGAATGATCCCTCTGCCCGAAAGAATCTGGAAGGGTAGATCGGAAAGCGCCGGTCGATATTTTGTCTGTCAGACGGTCGTCTCATAAAGAGCGGCTGTTTTTTTCTGCCGCAGCGATACAAAAAAGCTGTAATCCTCTGTTTTGAGGGTTACAGCGAATATACAAATGCGGCGCATAAAATTCTCCCGTTCCTACATGAGCGGCGATCGGGAGAAAAAAACGCTGCAAACCAGCAAAAATGGCTTGCAGCGATGCTTTCTGGCGTCCCAGACAGGAGTCGAACCTGCGACGTTCCGCTTAGGAGGCGGACCCTCTATCCTACTGAGGTACTGGGACATGATTCAATTTTATCTATAAAGCTCAACCGGACACATCATAAAAATCGAACAGATACATTATAGCGAAGCTGATCGAATAAGTCAAAATCTATGAAGAAAAGGGGAAGAAAGACACATTCTGCAGGAGGCGGAAAACAAATGCAAGGCAGATGCCTGCTTTTGTTAGCCGGTGCTAACAAAAGGGCGTTGACCATGTGTGGTGGTTGCTGTATGCTAACTATGCAAGAAAAGAGGATGGGAGAAGACCCATCACCTGTTGCAAGAAAGAAAGGGATGATCGATGATGCCGTTGACATTAGCAGGAATCGGAGAAGTCAATACGATCCGCAGGGTCGGAGGAAATGAGGAGACCAGACGGTTTTTGGAGAATCTGGGGTTTCTGGTCGGCACGAAGATCACCGTGCTGTCCGCCATCGGTGGCAATGTGATCGTCAATGTGCGGGATTCACGTGTGGCCATCAATGCGGATATGGCGCGGCATATCATGATCTGATACCTGCACTGCATGGGGAAGAACGATCATGTCTGGAAAGGAGATGCAGAAATGACATTAGGTGAAGCAGAAGTTGGAAGCACGGTCATCGTAACGAAGATCGAAGGAGATGGGGCGTATAAGCGCCGCATCATGGATATGGGGATCACAAAGGGGACAGAGCTGTATATCCGCAAGGTCGCTCCTTTGGGAGATCCGGTCGAAATTACGGTAAGGGGCTATGAATTGTCCGTGCGGAAAGAAGATGCCAGATGTGTTCTGGTGAAATAGGGAGCGAGGAGGTAGAAGGATGACAGTAAGAGTTGCATTGGCCGGGAATCCGAACTGTGGCAAGACCACGATGTTCAACAACCTGACCGGAGCCAATCAGTATGTTGGTAACTGGCCGGGCGTAACGGTCGAGAAAAAAGAGGGGAAATGGAAGAAAGACAAAGAGGTGATCGTGACCGACCTTCCGGGAATCTATTCACTTTCGCCTTATACGCTGGAGGAAGTGGTCAGCCGTGATTACCTGCTGAAGGAGGATCCGGATGTGATCGTCAATCTGGTGGATGCGACGAACATCGAGCGAAACCTGTATCTGACGACACAGCTGATGGAGACCGGGATCCCGGTCGTCATCGCTTTGAACATGGCCGATCTGCTGGAAAAGCGGAACATCCGCATCGATACCGAACGGCTGTCGATGCTGCTGAACGCAAAGATCATCGAGACATCGGCCCTGAAAGGGGACGGCCTGGATGAACTGATGGAGGAAGCCGTCAAAGTTGCCGGACAGAAAGAGGCATCGCTGCCGCAGGAAATCTTCTCCACGGACATGGAGAAGGCGATCCATGCAGTGGAAGAGGTGCTGCCGTCTTCCATCGGTGAGGAGCGGAAACGCTGGTATGCCATCAAACAACTGGAAAATGACAGCAAAGTGATGGAAAGTGTGTCGCTGTCCTCTCAGGGCCGGGAAGTTGTGAAAAAAGAACGTCAGGCGCTGGAAACGGCACTGGACAACGATATGGAGAGCATCGTCACCGATGAGCGTTATCAGTTCATCCAGAAGATCGTAAAGACTTCGGTAAAGAAAGCAAAGGGAGAGATGACGATCTCTGATAAGATCGACCGTATCGTCACCAACCGCATCCTGGGCATTCCGATCTTCATTGCCGTCATGTTTGTCGTGTACTATGTTTCGGTCACGACGATCGGTACGATCGTCACCGACTGGACCAACGATGAGTTCGTCGTCATGATCCAGGATGCGGTCGGTGGGTTCCTGACTTCCATCGGAACCGGAGATCTGGTACAGTCGCTGGTCGTTGAAGGCATCATCGGCGGTGTTGGCGCAGTGCTTGGATTTGTTCCGCAGATGGCGATCCTGTTTCTGTTTCTGTCGATCCTGGAAGACTGCGGCTACATGGTCCGCATCGCCTTTGTCATGGACCGTGTGTTCCGTCATTTCGGTCTTTCCGGAAAGAGCTTCATCCCGCTGCTGATCTCTTCCGGCTGCGGCATTCCGGGCATCATGGCCTCCAGGACCATCGAGCAGGAAAATGACCGTCGGCTGACGATCATGACGGCGACCTTTGTGCCATGCGGAGCCAAGCTGCCGGTCATCGCGCTGATGGGCGGTGTCATGGCCAGCTATGTGACGACCGGCAATTATGAGGCCGGTGGCTGGATCGCTCCGCTCATGTATTTCATCGGCATCCTGGCCGTGCTCGTCTCTGCGATCATACTGAAAAAGACGAAGCCGTTTTCTGGGAAGCCTGCACCGTTCGTCATGGAACTGCCGCAGTATCACATCCCGTCGGTGAAGACCGTGCTGATGCACGTATGGGAGCGGCTGAAGGGCTTTATCGTCAAAGCGGGAACGATCCTGTTCTTAGCGTGTGTCGTCATGTGGTTTCTGGCCGGATTTGGTTTTGTGGACGGAGCGTTTGGCATGGTGGAGGACAGCGGGGATAGTCTGCTGGCCATCATCGGCGGTGCGATCGCTCCGCTGTTCGCCCCGCTGGGCTTTGGGGAGTGGCAGCCGGTCGCGGCATCCCTCTCCGGTTTCACGGCAAAGGAAGCGATCGTTTCCACGATGGGCGTACTGGCCAATGTATCGGAAGAACTGGCAGAGGAAGCGGGGGTCGTCGCACCGGCGATCGCTGCGTGGTTCCCGACGTCCATCGCTGCGTTCTCCTTCCTGCTGTTCAATCTGCTGGATTCGCCTTGTCTGGCGGCGATCGCAACGATGGCACAGCAGATGCAGTCCCGCAAATGGTTCTGGTTTGCCATTTTGTTCCAGAATCTGTTCGCCTATGTCGTCTGCCTGATCGTCTACCAGATCGGTTCGCTGATGACCGGCGGTGCCTTCGGCATCTGGAGCGCCATCGCCATTGTGCTGCTGGCGGTGTTGCTGTTCCTGCTGTTTCGTCCGGATCCTTATAAGAACCAGAAGGTGTACGCACGCCGGGCGGTCCAGGAATAAAGAACGAAGCGTCGGGCGATGGTCGCCCGGCGCTGTCGGCTGAAAAGAAAGGAGCTGAGATCGATGACGGACATCATGATCGTATTGCTGGTGCTGAGCTATTGTGTTTTTATCATCGTGCATCGTCGGCGGGAAGCCCGGCTGGCGGCGCGCATGGGAGCGATCATGGGATGTGCCGGCTGTCGCTCCCGTTCCTGCGGCAGCTGTCATCCGGCTGTTCAAAAAAAGGCAATGCCAAAATAAGAGGAACGGGCAGGTGATGGTATGGGAGATTCCACGGGTTCCATGTTTTATTTCTTCGTATGGATCATCCTGCTCTACGTGGTCGGCATGGGGATCTATACGATCTTCACGCAGCTGAAAAAGCGCAGGAAACAGCGCCGGCTGCGGAAACAGGAAAAGAGGTGATCGATATGAATGCAGCGGATGTGATCGTGGGGCTGGTCGTCATCGTCCTGCTGGGAGCTGCTCTGCGCGGCGCATTGCGGCATTTCAAAGGCGAGAGTACCTGCTGCGGTGGCGGAGACCGTGTGTCCCGGTCGAAGAAATCACTGGATGGTCCGGTGATCCGGACCGAGACGATCCGCATCGAAGGCATGCACTGTGCCAATTGTGCGCGCCGGGTGGAAGAAGCGCTGGAAGCGGTCGATGGTGTGGTGGCCGATGTCTCTTTCCGGGATGGAAAGGCACGGGTCCGCTGTGATCGGGTAGTGGACGAGGAACGGCTTCGGCAGGCGGTCATGGATGCCGGGTATCGGGTGCGTTCGATCGAATCCGATCCGATCATGTGAAAAAGAGTCGGGAAACGGGCATCGCGTTTGTGCGGATGTGCAGACGTCGAGCGCTGTTTCGCCGGCTTTTTTTGTTTTATGGCATCTGCACTCGCTTGTGAACGATGACGGGAGGGCGTATTCCATCCGCGAGGAGGCAGAGTGATAACGAGGAGTTTACAGAGGATAACGAACACATACTTCTGATTCTTCGCACGAAAACTTACAATGAAGAAGAAGCAGGAGAGCGCAGCTGTTTCCAAGGCAACGGCAGACGTTCATCGTCTGCCATGACCTGGTTATCGCTTAGGATCGCATGGCGGGGAAACGGTCGGTACGGACATCCAAGCGGCGGGCGCATCTCTGCGAAGAGGAAGAGGAGTGAAACAAATGGCAGAATGAACGAACAAGGTTGCGATCGTTACCGGCGGCAGTTCCGGCATCGGTCGCGCGATCAGCGAGCGCTTTGCGAAGAAGGGCGCTCGCGTCATCATCGTCGGAAGGAACGAGCAGGCGCTGCAGCAGAGTGCATCGGTCAGTGAACGGATCTGTTATGTGGCCGGTGATCTGACACAGGAGGAGACGATCCAGAAGATCTTTGCGCTCGTCGATGAGCAGATGCAGGGACAGTTGGACATCCTGGTCAACAATGCCGGCTGGTGTCCGGTACAGCCGATCACGGAGCTGACGATCGCGGATTATGACAGGGCCTTTTCACTGGATGTGCGCGCACTGGTGAACATGACGATCCATGCGCTGCCATCTCTCATCAAAAGGAAAGGCACCATCCTCAATCTGTCCAGTGTCGGAGCGACACATCGCGCGGCAAATCTGTCCATGTATGTCGGCGCCAAGGCAGCCGTGGAAAACTTTACGCGGGCATGGGCGATCGAACTGGCGTCGAAGGGCGTACGTGTCAATGCGATCGCACCTGGTGCGATCCGCACGAATATCTGGAATGTGACCGATCTTTCTCCCGAAGCGGCAAAGAAGCATGAAGAAGGCATTGCGGAAGGGATCCCGTTCCAGCGCTTCGGCGATCCGGCAGAAGTAGCCAATGTCGCACTGTTTCTCGCCAGTGCGCAGGCGAGCTATGTCAGCGGAGCGATCTATGCGGTCGACGGCGCCCAGGGCGCAGCCTGAGCCTGCCCATGTGAGCGCCGTCTGAAGGAAACAAAGAGGAAAAGAAAAGTGCTGTGTCAGGACCATGCGCCGATCAGATGGCGTTTTCAGGTCACGCAGCACTTTTTTCATGTCGTTGTCAGAAGAGCGGTCCCTGCATCTCAGCAGTCATCACCATAGCGGATGCCGGCGCCTTTGCGCAGCTGTTCAAAGACTTCCATCACCTGGCAGGTCTCTGTCCGCAGCCGTTCGTATTCCGCAACGTCATCTTCCTGGATGATGCGGACAAAATCACGCACTTCTTCATACAGGGTCGCCTCATGCACCGGCAGGGAGAGGTCCTCGCTGGTCTTGTTGAGACGGTCGTGATAGGTGAACTGCGCGCAGTTGCTTGGCCGTGAATGGACGCTGATGGCGCCTTTGGTCCCCTGGATCTGGGTGATGCACTCGCTGGTGCTGTCTTTTGCGCAGGAGAAGGAAGCGACGAAATCCGGATATTTCAGGATGCCGCTGCCGCTGGTATCGATGCCGTTTGGACCGAGGTTGGGCTCGTAGCGCCCCTCCAGTGGAAGACCGAAGAGCGCAACGATGAAATGCAGGCAGTAGATGCCGATGTCCGCGATCGCACCGCCGGAGAACGCCGGATTGAAGATGTTGGGTTCTTCGCCGTTGACATAGGCGTCATAACGGCTGGAATACTGTGAGAAGTTGGACTGTACGAGCTTGATGTCGCCCAGCTTTGGCAGCAGCTCGCGGATCTTGTTGAAGTTTGCGGTGTGTACGGTCTTGATCGCTTCAAAGAGAAAACGCTTCTTTTCCCGGGCCAGCGCAAACAGTTCCTCACACTGTGCTTTGTTGGAAGTGAACGGCTTCTCACAGATGACATGCTTGCCCTTGTTCAGGATCTGTTTGGCATACACATAATGCAGGGCGTTGGGAGAAGCGATGTAGACGATATCGATGGAAGGCTCGCTGAGCATTTCGTCGAGATCGGTGTAGATGGCGGGAACGTGGAATTTGTCCGCCAGCGGCCGGGCGTGTTCCCGCTTGCGGGTGTACATGGCGCAGCACTCGATTCCCTCGTTGGCCGCTACGGCACTTAAAAAGGCGTCGACGATGAAATTCGTCCCGATCGTTGCGATCTTTAACATGATGATCCCTCCTGTATATAGCGATCGATGCTTCTGTATTCAATATAGCACAGTTGCCGCAGTTGGAAAACTACATTTTATCCGCAGGAAAGTGGAAAGAACGAAACAGGCGCTTTCGCAAAACGATGCGCATTTTGCCGCAGGAACCACAGGAAGTGGTATAATAAAGCAAAAGGGTGGTGCATATGAACAAAAACGTGATCATAACCATTTCGCGTCAGTATGGCAGCGGCGGCAAGCTCATCGGTGAACGGCTGGCGAGATCGCTGGGCATTCCGTGTTACGACAAGGTGTTCCTGGAGAACATCGCAAAGAAGCTGGGGGTTTCCGGCGCCTTTTTCCGCGATGAGAACCGTGGTGAAAACGGCCTGTATGAGGTCGGCTCGCATTCCGTGCTCTCCGCGGTCACCTCGCTGACGGTCAACAACGAGGTGTATGAAAACGCCGCAGCGCTGATCCGGGAGATCGCCGCGAAAGAAAGCGCCGTCATCGTCGGGCGCTGCGGAGACTATGTGCTGCGGGATCATCCAAATGTGCTTTCGCTCTTCGTCTATGCAAAGAAGAGCGACCGGCTGCAGCGGGGCATCGAGATGTACCATCTGGATCCAAAGGATGCGGAAGAGACACTGCTTCGCTATGACCGCAAGCGCGCCAACTTCTATGAGTTTTATACGGACCGCAAATGGGGTTCGGTCACCAACTATTCGATGATGATCAACACCAGCTGCATGGAGATCGACCAGTGTGTGCGCTACCTGCATGCGGTGGTCATGGAGATGCAAAAGGAGGCCGCAGCGGGATAACAAAATTTCACACGCTTTTATGACAACTTCCGCGACGGGCAATGATATAGTGGAACTGTCGAAAGGATGATGACTATGAAATCAAAATGGACCCTCAAGCATAATAAGGATCATTGTACGATCGTCAATGAGGGAGGGAAGAACATCGGTTATCAGCCCAATGCCGGCGTCCAGATCATGGAGATGGACGGTTTTGGCTTCAAGGATCTCAATGGCAGCGGACACCTGGATGCCTTTGAGGACTGGCGGCTGCCGATGAAACAGCGCATCGAAGACTTCTGCCGGCGCTTTGGCATTCGTCAGGCGCAGGGCGAACTGCTCTATCACAACGGACGTGCGGCACTGCCCAAAGAAGTGATGGAGGGACTGATGCAGAATTCCCTCGTGGAGAAGACGATCCAGGAAGAACCGGAGGCGGATCGGCCGTTTCTTTCCGAACACCGGCTGCTGGTGGCGCTGATGCTGATCCTGGATGAAGGCAATCACGACTATGTGATCCAGCTGATGATCGAAAGCGCCAAGGACGGTCTGCTCAACAGCGTGATCTACACGATCGCGAACACCTTCCTGCAGTTTAACCGGCGTGCTGCCGGGCAGGTCGTCTGAGAATGTCGGACGAAAACAGAAGAACCATCAGAAAATGACCCGTCACGGGTCATTTTTTGTGATATACGGGGATCATCTTCGCAAGGTGGAAGGAATAGATCCATGCTTCGATCGTGTGGTTTGGATACATGGTGTGCATGGCCTGTACATAGGTGTGCAGCTGTTCGCTGTAATGATCGACAAATGTCTGAGGATCATCGAAGCGATCGCTCTTGTAATCCAGCACGATGATGCGTGCATCGTCCATCGCCAGAAAGTCGATGTAGCCATAGAACAGCTGTCCGTCGTGCTCCACGCTGTAAGGCAGTTCGTGGTAACAGGATGGAAACGCATGCCAGGCCTGATAGTCGGCATTTTCGCCCAGTGCGAGCAGCTGGGAGAGGTCCCATGGTTTTGGTTCCACACCGGCCTGCGCGAAGATCGCCCGGATCGCATCGGAAGAAAACGGCGGGGCCAGCTGAGCGACGACGCTGTGCAGCAGGGTGCCGCGGCGGGCTCCTTCACCGGAGTCCGCCGAAAAGGCCGGCAGCGCCCCTGCCTGTTTGCGGGCCGATGCGCTCATCGCATCGATGCGGCGGCCTCCTCGCTGATAGCGCTGAAATGTGAAAGGCCGTGGCTTTGGCTGCGGCAGCGGCGTCAGGTCAAACGGTTCGTGTACGAGGATCGGGACGAACAGTGGAGAAGCGGTGTTGGCGAAGGCGCGCAGCAGCCAGCCGGTGTAGCCGCAACGGGAAAAGACGGCGGCGCTGGTCAGCTCCTGGCGGTATTTCTCCATGGAGCGCACACAGTCGACGACGATCATCTCATCCTGGGCACGGGTGGTCGCCACATAGAGGATGCGCATCTCTTCCTCCAGCTGTTCCCGGTCCTTCTTGTGCTGGATGGCGATGCGGGCCAGCGTCGGCCGCTGGATGCGCTGTGCATCCATGGCGCGCATGCCGATGCCCATGTCTGCGTCCAACAGGAACGGTGAGCGGAAGTCCAGCGCATCCTGGGATTCGTTCGACCACAAAAAGACGATCGGAAACTGCAGGCCCTTCGACTGATGGATGCTCATGACGCGGATGACATCTTCATCCGAAGAAATCGGGTTGGCCTCGGCGCTCTGTGCGTCCCGGATCGAATCGATGTGGTCGATGAAGGCATGCAGATCGCCGCCGTGCTCCTGTTCAAAGCGGACCGCCTGCTGATAGAGCAGATCGAGATTGGTCTTTTCCTGCAGCGAGGTATGGCAGGTGTAGTAGTCATTCTGGTCATAGGCGGCGCACAGCAGTTCGCTGAGCGGGGCAAAGCGTTTCTGTAAGAGCGCCTGCAGGGCGTCAAAGCCCGCAAAAGGATGCCGGGAGAAATAGGCGTAGAAGGATTCCTTCGACCGACGGGAGAGCCGGGCCGATGCCAGCGTATTTTCCTCCAGCGACAGCAGGGGCGATAAGGCGATGGCGGTAAAGGCGATGTCATCCATCGAATCGCGCAGAAAGCGCAGCAGGGAGAGGATGAGCTCGACGGCACTGGACTGATAGAATCCATGCTTGATCTCGATGAAGTAAGGCAGCTGCAGACGGTCGAATGCCGTACGCAGGTCATCTTTGCTGTGGTTGCTGCGGACGAGGACGACAAAATCCTTCCAGTGCAGGTGCCGTTCTTCGTGCATCGCCTTGATGCGGGAGGCGATCCAGAGCGCTTTGATCTGGTGGCGTCCCATGTGAGCGAATTCTTCGCTGCCGCTTTTGATCTCATCCATCAGCAGACAGTGAAACTGCACCGGCTCCTGGACCTTTTTTTGCCATTCGCCGCCGATCGAGACATGGTCCTGGGCACGGTAGGCGCTGGAGAAGTAGTCCAGGTTCATCAGTTTGTCATAAAAGACGTTGTTGAATTCCACCAGGGTCTCGCTGGAGCGGTAATTGTTGGAGAGGTAGATGACGGCATCCTGCGACTTGGGATGGTCGATGTACGACTGCATGATCTGCGGGCGGGCGTGACGGAAGCCGTAGATGGATTGCTTGATGTCGCCGACGCGGAAGACGTTGTTCTCCCGTGCGATCAGAGAGATGATCGCATCCTGGATATCGTTGGTATCCTGGAATTCATCGACCATGATGACCGAGAAGCGCCGGCGGTACGCATCGGCGATCGCACCGTTGTCCGCCTGCAGGATCGCCAGGGCGAAGTGCTCCATGTCGTCAAAGTCGATGACCTCGGCATCCTGTTTGAGCTGCTGATAGATGCGCTGATAGCTGCGGGTGCATTCGACCAGCGTCGTGATGAAAGGAAGTGCGCTGTGCATGTCGGCGCACAGGGTGTCCCGGTCGTACAGGATGGCCGCGATGGCATCCTCGCTGTCAATGAGCAGCTGTTTGCTGTCTCCAAAACGCGGGTCTTCCTTGTTGGGCGTGCGCGGCAGCGCAAGGGCGCTGCAGGTGAGGAAGGCGTGACAGTAGCCTTCCAGATCCCGGGCGTCCAGGTATGCTTTGGCCTGCTGATACAGGTCCTGTTTCTGCCGGATCTTTTCCAGCGGTGTCGTTTTGTCCGGGTAGTCATCGACGAACAGCGTCACCAGTTCCTTCAGCGCCTGCAGGATCTGGGTGTGTTGCAGGGAGAGGAAGGCAAAGAAGGAGTCCGGCAGTTCGTTTGGCAGCTCTTCGATCGAGGAACACTGATAGGGATCCAGACAGTTGCTCAGCCACTGGTCCGGGTCGGGACGGCTGGCGGCCAGCGTGGCGAGATCGGCGATGGTCCTGCGCAGTTCACCGCTCTCCTCCACCCGCGGGGAGAAGATCTGGGCCAGTGCGCTGAGCGCTTCGCCCTGGTGTTCGGCGAGCGCGGCATCCATCGCCATCGTGCGAAAGCGTTCCGTCATGGCGTTGTCGGCGATGGTCTCCACCTGACGGGCACTGCAGCCGATGATATAAGGATAAGACTGCAGGATGGAGAGACAGAAGGAGTGGATGGTGGAGATCTGTGCGTTCTGCAGCAGGGTGATCTGACGATCCAGAAAGGCGCGGGCCTCTGCGTCGCTGCTGGCATCCCGTTCGTTTTGCAGGGATGCGGACAGCCGCTTTTTCATCTCGTTGGCAGCGGCTTCGGTGAAGGTCATCGCCAGGATCGCATCGACGCTGATCCCGTCCTTGAGCACGAGATCCATGAGCCGTCCGACCAGGACCGTCGTCTTGCCGCTGCCGGCAGAAGCAGAGACGAGCACATTGTGATCGCGGATCTCAACAGCGCGGCGCTGCTGTTCATTCCAGTTCGGCATCGACATCCTCCTCCTTTCGCATGGGGTCTTTCGGCAGGGAGAGGCAGCGCTCCCCCTGTTCATCGATGATGGCTGCTTTTGGCCATGGCTGTCCGCGGTAGCGGCAGATGCAGTGATAATCGCAGAAGTCACAGGCGCCTTCGCCCGGTTCACAGGCGATCGCTCCCTGCAGGATGCTCTCACCCAGATAGGTGAGGATCTCCTGCAGACCGTCTCCCAGCGCTGACAGGGAGCGGATGGCGTTCTTGTCGCGGCCGACGACCTTTCCCTCTGCCTGTTTGAGATTGGCCACATGGGTGGCATCATCATCGAAAAGATCGATGTTCTCAGAGAAGATCCAGCCGGTCAGCCGTTTTTTCTTCTCCAGTTCTTCGCGCATGTCTTCTTCTGTCCACATGCGACTTTCTTTTTTCTGCCGGCTGATCTTGATGGCCGGCTGCTGGACGCTTTCCATCCGGGTGGAGATGTAGAAGGCGCCCAGCACGTCCCGGATGTCCTCCAGTCCTTCGACGAGGCCCTTCTGCAGGACGACGGCATAGGTCAGCAGCTGCAGCTGCAGTCCGCTGGCCACCTTTGTCGGGCTCAGGGTCTTGCGGCTGCTCTTATAGTCGAGGACGACGGCCATGTGATTGGAGACATCGATGCGGTCGATCACGCCCTCCATGCGCAGTTCGCCTTCTGCGAACGGCAGTGTGTAGCGGAAGGGCTGTTCCTGTGCCTTTACGCGCAGGTGGCTGTGTGCTTCCAGGGCATCCAGCGTTTCCAGCAGCACTTCCATCTGGTGACACAGCCGGCGGGACAGCTGGTGCAGCTGTGCCTGCTGTTTGGGAAAGAGGATATGCAGCGGCTGCAGCAGGGCCTCGATGCGCTGGCGGAGTTCCTGTGCCGACGTCTTGACGTAGGCTTTTCCATAGGTCTCACACAGCTGCTGCAACAGTTCGTGGATGAGCGAGCCGATCTGTGCCTGTCCGATCGGCGCCTGTCGTTTTTTCAGGCGCAGGCCGTAGCGGAGAAAATAGGAGAACGGGCAAAGGCGGTAACGCTCCAGTGCGGAGATGGAACCGCGCAGACCGCCATCCTGCAGATACAGCGCTCTGGCCAGTGATGCATCGAGATCGTGCGGCATCCGTTTCGTCTGATGCGTCGCCTGAAGCGGGAGCGCAGCGACCTGCACGCCCCAGGCGGCCATCTTCTGTTCGATCTCCAGCGAGGCCTCGTTGCTTTTTCCCTCATAGCTGCCCAGCGGGTAGGTCACGATCAGCTGCTGCTGTGCGGAAAACAGCTTTTCACACTGTGCGAGATGGTGCTGGTAGCGGACATCCATGGACGGTAGCGGAAGTTCTTCGCAATAGCGTTCATCGAAGATGCCGCTGCGGGCGGTAAAGCCGGGCCAGGCGTTCATCACGGCACCGCACAGATAGCGGATGGGCCGTTCATAGCTGAGCTGTTCGAGCGAATGGATGAGCACGCCCTCCAGCTGTTCGCTGCCATCCGACTGCCGCAGCTCACAGACCCGCTGTGCGAGAAAGGCCAGATCGGCCATCGTCGCGATCTGATCGAACACATCGGTGAACAGCTGCTGGATCTTCTGCATGCAGCGGACCTGTTCCCGCGTCGGGGATGGATAGCGCTCGACGAAGAAATCGCATAAAAAGGAGAGCAGCTCCTTCGGGGAACAGGCCAGTGCCGCCTTCAGCGTTTCTGCGACACGCTGCTGCTGTTGGATGGCATCTTCCTCCAGACGGGAGAGCTGTGACAGGGTGAACGCATCAAACAGCGCGCCCGGTGTGATCGTGTGCAGACGTGGTTCGATCGGTTCGAACACATCCCAGGAAAACAGCTGCAGATACTGTAAGAGCGCATCATTTTCCAGGTCGAATGCCCCGCAGGAAAGCAGTTCCTGCAGCGTTCGCTCATCTGGGGCGGACACATAGCGCAGCCATGCCTGCATCTGCATGCTCAGCTTTGGTTTCGTACGGCGTGTGAGGATCGTATATGGAATGCGATAACGCCGGAAGATCTGGGCCGCCAGCGATTCATAGAAGGGGTCCAGGGCACACAGCGCGATGTCGTCCGCATCCAGATCTCTTGCGATGATCTGCTGGGCGATCCCCTCGATCTCCTGTCGCATATTGACCGCATGAAACAGCTCCGCTTGCGTACAGACCTGCTTTCGCTCCAGCAGCTTTGCCCCTTTTTCGATGAGCAGATCGACGACCTGCTGTTCAAACAGGGAGAAGAAGGATGGATAGATGCGGATATGGGAGGCATCCGGCAGCGCGCGCAGTGCTTCCAGTGCCTGACGGCGGGCATCGGCAGGGGCATCCAGTGTGGACAGCAGATCAAGGATCTCTTTCAGCTCCCGTTCACTGGCTGAGCGCTGGGGCAATGCATCCGTGGGGACCGCACACAGCTTCAGCTCTTGCACGAACCGTGCACACTGGCTTAAAAAAGCGCTGTCTTCCAGCTGGGAACGAAAGATGGGAAACCGCTCTGCCTGGGCGCACAGCGTCCTGCGGCAGGCGAACAGCAGCTGCTCCTCGCTGCAGGCCGCAGGGGAAAACTGTTTCAGCCATGTGGACAGCGAGAGAAAGGAAACACCGAGCAGCCCGTTTTTCCCTTTCAGCAGCGCCTGCTGCAGCTGCAGGCGCAGGGCGTCGTCGACCAGGACGACACAGCCAAAGGAAAGCTCTTCATTTAT
>NBJMR02800__coassemble_2387_pt1 | contig 14243 bp, 7 predicted proteins | sample NBJMR02800__metabat2_low_PE_026 | metagenome-assembled genome bin NBJMR02800
TACCAGCATCAAAAGATTTCTGTCCCCCTCTCCGGTGTTCCTGCGACAAAAAAGCAGATGTGTCTGACAGGAAGCTCCCTTTTCAAATACGTAAATAGGAGCAGTCTATCGAAACAGCATCTGCTTTTCTTTGTTTGATCTTCAATGACCCTGATCGGATGTCAGATTCTTCCTAAACACATGCGATCCGGATCGCTACGACGTTAACTATTTTATTTCTCGTCTTTATTGCTGCGCTTCTTCCACAGTAGGACGCCCAGGACGGCTGCGCAGACGACTACGGCTGCGACCGCAACACCGACAGTATTTGCTGCTGAGGTGTCTGCCGGTTGGCTGACATCGCCGCCCGGTGTTTCTCTGCGTACCAACGCATTAACTGCCGCATTCAGTTCATCGTATGCAACATCCGCTTCTTTCTGAGAAGCATCCGGATCATCCAGCACACGCTGCGCCAGGATCAGCTTCTGCTGATAGATGACAAAGGTTTCTGCCGTGTAGTCACGTCCGCTGAGGTCAGCTACCCGATCGACCAGATCCTGCAGTTTGCTCTTGTCTGCCAGCTTCTGCAGCTGTGCCTGTGCCGTTTCAAACGCATTCTTGGCTGCGTTGAACTCTGTGATCGAAACATCCGGCAGGCGATCCTTCAGGCTGACCAGCGCATCGTATGCCTTCTTGTAGGCATCATAGCTCTCGGATGTGTAGCCCTCTTTCTCTGTCAGTTCGATCGAATCGATATAGTCGGATGCCGCAATGTTGTCCACACGCATCTCCAGTGACGACATCGCACGGTTGAGCGCTGCGATCTGCTCATCGACCCTCTCTGCGCTCGCATCCTCACGCAGTGCCTTTGCCGCTGTGATCTCATCCTGCAGCTTCTGGTAGCTGGCGCTCGTGTACAGATCTTTGTTGAGATCTTCGGCGAGAGCGATGACACGGTTCAGTTCACGAACGGAAACGAGTGCGTTCATCTGCTGTCCCATCGCTTCGGTATAAGCGGCGAGCTCTTCTCTGTTGAGAGAAGGAATGCCTTTGGTCTCGATCTCATCGACCAGCTGCATGAGTGCATCATAGCTGGCACGTGTGTAATCGCTGCTGTCTAAAGCCTTTGCCTCACGGATCAGCGATCCTAACGCATCACTGTTCGGGCGCAGTGCCGATCTTGCTTCACGGATATCGCTCAGCGCCTGTGCGATCTGTTCTTCGGTGCCGTTCTCCAGCAGCTTCTTTGCGGATTCGACTGCTGCCTCATAAGCGGCGAAGCTGTCTTTGTCATACAGGGAAGCATCCGTATTTTCATATTCGGTGATGGCTTCCTGCAGAGACGCAACACTGACCAGATCCGCTTTTGCCTGCGTGACTGCCTCGCTCGCTTCAACGATCACATCCGGATGCACCGGTGTTTCCGCATAGCCGTCGATGAGGCTCTGCAGATCAGATGCTGCTTTCGTGTAGGCATTCCAGGAAGCGTCCGTATACAGACCGGAAGGATCCTCTACCGAAGCGATAAAGTCATTTTCACCCTCCAGCTGCAGCGTAGCCTCCTCCATGCGGGATGGATTGTAGACCAGAGCTGCCTGTGCATCTTCGACCTGTTTCTGCAAGGCATCCAGTTCTTCCTGTGTATGGTCATCCGCTTCTGCCAGGGCAGCGGTTGCCGCATTGAGGGCAGCGCTGTAAGCCTTCCAGGTGGATGCCGTATAGTTTTCGCTGTCGGTCAGCGCATTGTTGACCACTTTCTGCAGAGCGCTTGGATCTCCTGCCAGTTTGTGATCGTCATAGGCTGCCTGCAATGTGGTCCGTGCGCTGTCCAGCGCGCTTTGTGACGGATGGCCCTTTAACATATTCTCTGCCGCCTGCAGCGCATTCTTAAAACGCGTCTGGCTGCCGTTCGTCCATGCCGTGATGTCCGTATCTCTCAACTCGTCGACCAGCGTCTGTAATGCGTTCTTGTCGACCGCCGTATCGGTATGGCTGATGACCAGCTCCATGATCTGCGGCGCCTTGTCTTCCCAGGCGATCTCCACATCCAGCAGCTGATAGCCTTCCGGAATCTTAAACTCGCTGATGGTCTGCGAGAGCACGCCGAGATCCAGCCACTCTTCATTGCCATCTTTCATCACACGGGCGCGAACGCTCGCCTGAGAGAGGGCAGAACCGTTCTGGATGACCTTGATCAGATTATCATCCAGATCTTCAGAGAGAGCGTAACGCACTCTGTCGTTGGTCGTCTCCGGTGCGAACATCGTCGACAGATTTCCATCATTCATGAAGCGGTACTGACTGTTTTCAGATTCCTTTGATCCGCTGTACGTCGGGTTGTTTTCCTTCGGCAGGTAAGCACCGTCATTGATCTCGATTTCCTGGAAGCGGACCCACTTGTTGCTGCCGCTCTTGGAACGAGTGATCTCAAACTTGAGATAACGTACATTGATCGGTGTTTCCAGCTCTGCGCTCTTCGTATTACAGCTGGCTTCATACTCCGGAAGGACCTCCATGATGCTATCCTCATCGGTCGCCTCGCCCAGGTTGTCGCCGGTCTGGTTACCGATCGTCATCACTTCACTCCAGACACTGCCGTCGGCCGATGCGGAGATCTTCATATGACGCGGGTAATCCCACTCAGAATCCATACATACGACACGCAGCTTCTCCAGAGAGATGGTCTGTCCCAGATCATAAGTGAAGTAATTTCCCAGTGTCTGATTTCCCACATACTGCGTGCTGGTCGTGCGGTCGCCGTCAAATGCACCGCTCGGATCTGCTACGGTAAACCCTTTTGCATCACTGATTGAGATTTCTTCGATCTCATTGGTCGTCACCTGCAGGTCTGCCGTCGAGATCGTTACCGGCTGAGTGCCCGTATTGATCAGACGCACATAGCGTGCCGGCAGTCCGCTGACATTGCCATCGTCGACCGTCGTCCACTCCAGCGCATTCTTCGATACCTGCAGCGTCAGCAGATCACTGCTCTGTGGCAGCGTGATGCTTTCCAGTTCATGGATTCGGTTGAGCTTGAAGCCGATGTACTGATCATTACCTAACTCCACTTCGGTTTCTTCCATGTATGCATGATCGCTCATATAGTTGACACTGATCTCACGATCGAGGTTTGTATATGCCTTACCGTTGTAGTCCACTTTTGCGCTGACACTGATTTCATTGACCAGGCACCAGTTTGCCTGATTCGTGTTCTGACGCAAACGAATGTACTGCGCTTCCACATTCAGATCCGATGCGTCAAACGTAATCACTTTCTGATCGGTAAAGGTGGCAAGCGGTGTCCAGCTGGAGTTGTCCAATGAATACTCCAGGGTCGCATTTTTCATATAATCGCTGTTATTGTTAACGCCCTGTACGATACGGATCTCCCCCAGTGTGATCGGCTCGCTGAGCTTCACTCCATAGTAATCGCCGGCCTTCATCTGATCGCGGTATTCTGTTCCGGACGCAAAATGCTGACGTACCGGGAAGTGATAAGAAGTATCTTCATTTCCGTCGATCAGGTTGGCGACACCGGATGGCACACCATTCGTCCATTCCTGTGTATAGATAACTTCCATCGTAAACGTCGGATCCGAAGACTGCGGTTCCAGATCCAGATAGAATTCACGCATGGACGGCCACTTGCCGCCGGCCTCTGTACAGATGTAACGCACTGCGACGACATTTTCCAGCGTGATGTTGGTCACATCTGCCCGTGTCGCGTACTTGCCATATTCCTCATCGTTGACTTCCAGCCAGTCCTCGCTGCCTTCCTGCTGATACTGCAGTTTGGCCTTGCCATAGGTATCATCCGGTTTTGCGGATGTGCTGCCGTTGATGACATGGATGCCGTATACGGTCGTCGGCTTGCTCAGGTTCAGCTGATAATACTGTCCGACTGCATCATATCCTCCATACCATGCATAGGTTTCTTCATTTCCGTCGATGATGTTTTCGATGCTCGTTCCGCCATAGAAGCTGTCATAGCTGCTGCTGGCAGTGATCTTCAGCGGTGCTTCCTCGCCCATCGCGATGTTGCTGATGGTGGCACCGATCTCCTCTTCCATCCATTCACCAAATGGGATCAGGCAGGTGGAGCCCGGTGTGACGCTCGTAGAGCTGTCGATCGTCGTCCGGCGATAGCTCAGACGGCTGCTCATGTACTGGATCGCCTGTGAATAGCTGTCCATCGCCTGCTGCTCATCCGATGCGGACAGGCCCATCGCCGCATCCACATAGTTCAGATCCGCCAGTGCGGTATCGCGCAGCGCATAGGCAAACGGTTCGAGCTCTTCTTTCAGTGCTTCATTCTGGGATCTGGCCATGAAGCCGTCTGCTGCATCTGCGATCTCCTGCAGTTCCGCTTTCAGCACTTCTCCCTGTGCCGCGATCGCTGCCGCATCCTGGCTTTCCCAGGCCTGCTTGAACGCATCGACGATCGGCTGCAGCTCTTCGGATTCCGCCAGTACCAGGCCATGGTTGTTTGGCTGTGGATTGGACATGTGCTTTGCCAGGGTATGCAGTTCTTCACCGGCATCCGAATCGATGTACTTGAAGGAATCTGCCCAGCTTTGATCATCGTCAAACGCCTTGACGTTCCATGCATAATCGGCCACCGCAAACAATGCGACCTTGGAAGCCTCTGCTTCCTGCATCGGATTGGTGACGACGCCTTTCAGATCCTGTGGATCGACATCCGTATGTAACAGCGATCCCTTTCCCATCATGAGCCGCTGTGCATTGATGTCGTTGACCGGCCAGTTCAGCCAGAACAGTGGTGCACGGCGCTCTTCTGTTCCTTCCGGCAGATTGTAGCGGCGGAAATGATCCAGCGTCTTGACCTCGACCGGCTGGCAGACCGCTTCACCGGTCCAGAAGATCTGGATCCGCTCGTCAAAGCCGCCATCATATTCATTCAGCTCAGAGTAATTTCCCTGCCAGGAATGATTGTATCCTGCCGGGCAGAAGACCAGATCATAGACATCGCCTTTTTCATCTGCCCATTTCTGCAGATCATTCATCAGTCGAATGACCACGCTGCGGTCCAGGTTGCCGACATCATCGCCCAATACGCCGAACTGACGAACACCGATGCTGTATAACTGATCAAACTTGTCTTTAAGATCCTGCAGGTCCTGTTCATACGTCCCCGCCTGTACACCGGTCGATCCGCCGAATGGATGGATGGTAAATACAAAACGGCACTTTGCCGCATTACCGGCATCCACCATCATCTTGATCTCATCCAGGCGCTCCTGCGGATAGAGCTCACGCCACTGTGCACCCTTATGATATGGATCATCTTTTGGTGCGAAGATATAGGACGTCATCTTAAATTCTCCGCCAAACTCCATCAGTGAGATGCGGTCTTCATCCGACCATGGAATTCCATAATATCCCTCGATGAAGCCACGGGTCTGTGTATCCGCGTAATCCTCCATCTCCAGGCAGCGGATCGTCGAACCATCCATCTGCGCAAAGATGTGTTTCAATGAGGTAATGCCATAAAAGGCCGCATCGGTATCCTTGCCCAGGATGACGATCTCGTCATTGTCCACCACCTCATAATATGCATCGATCTTCTCAAACAACGATGCGTCCGGTGCGTAGGTCTCCTGTACATAGGTATCGACATAATCATCTGAACCGTAGATGCCGACGAGCACATTCGTCATATCCGAACGCTTCTGCTCGGAGACCACGACGGTCTTTCCTTTCTCTTTCAATATCGTTTCGATGTGATCCTTCGTCGCTTCATCAATGCCTTCATCATATACGACATTGACCTGAGAGCGAATAATGAACGAATCCTCCTGATACGTTACCTCATGCGGTATCGGATAGATCTCGTATTCCGGCAGCTGGGCTGCCTGCACCTGCATCGGCTGGAACGTGTAGCTGCTGATGCAGAGCATGACGGCCATCAGCACGCTCAAAGCCCGCCGAAAGACGTTGTTCTCTTTTCCCTTCTTCATTCGTTTCCTCCTTTTCGCATAGATCAGCGATCCTTTCTCTTTTCTATGTGCTCCTTTCTCTTTTTGGTCATCGATCATTCAAAAGCGCTTGAAAGCGCATACCTGCTATGCACGTTCATTATCGCATACCCGTTCTCTCAGACGCAAGCGCTTTCAGCCAAGTGGTCCGGCATTGCTAAAATGTGCAAACCTTTTCGCAAAAAGTACACATTCCTTTTTCGCAAAAAAAAGGAAACGCACCTGGCATTTCCTTCACTGTTTTGTCTTTCGATGCTGGATAAAATACGAGGTCCGCAGCTGCAGACGGGTCGGTGTGACGCGGGTCAGCAGCCGTGCGCATTTCATCAACATGCCCGGGATGACCACCCGGCGTTCACCAAACATGCCGTTGATCGCCTGATAGGCGACATCGGAGGCTTTCTTTCCTTTGATCCGAAAGCGGACATTCGCCACCTGATTGAACTCGGTCTGCACCGGTCCCGGACACAGGGCCGTGATGTGGACATTGCTCTTCTTCCTGCGCAGTTCGCCGTAGATGGCTTCGCTCAGGCGCAGCACATACGCCTTGCTGGCGTAGTAGCCGGCCATCAGCGGACCCGGAAGGTAGCCGGCAATGCTGGCCACATTGAGGATGTACCCGTAATCTCTGGCGATGAAATCGCGCAGAAACAGCTTGGTGAGGATGTGGACGGCCCGTACGTTGACATCGATCATGGCCAGTTCTTTATCCAGGTCGGTTTCATCAAATGCGCCGTATACGCCAAAGCCGGCATTGTTGACGAGGATGTCGATATCTTCTTCCCTCAGACGTTCATACAGCATCCGACAGCTGAGCGCATCGCGCAGATCCATGCAGATGATCTGCACATTGCCTTCCAGTTCTTCCTTCAGCTCCTGCAGACGGGTCATCCGTCTCGCTACGAGGATCACATCGATCCCCATCGCAGACAGCTGTCGGGCGATCTCACGTCCGATACCGCTGCTTGCGCCGGTAATCAGTGCTTTCATCACGGTACCTCCTTTGATTATTGTTCGATATTCCACTGACAGTCGATCATGCCTTTGGATACAGAGCCGCTGACATCCAGCTGCACCTTCTCCCCTTCCTTTTCAAACGTAAAATGGAAGGTAAACGCATCGCTGCCGTCCTCGCTCAATGTGATCGCATGCAGAAGGATCTGTTCCCGCACTTCCTTCTTCGTCAGCTTCTTTCCTTTTTCCTTCGCTTCATTGTACGCCGGAACAAAGGTATCGGTAACGAGCTTCACCGCATCGGACCGCCAGCCGGCCTGACGTTTCTTCAGCTTGTAAAACAGATGCATCGCTTCTTCGCTGTCGGTGTTCAGCTCGATCTCCTCTTTTCCAAAGGTCAGCGTTCCCGCCGGCTGTGCAGACGGTTCCTGTTCGTTTCGCTTTGGCTGCTCCGGAACGAGCTGCTGCAGCTGTGCCTCTTCGCATGGTGCCTCCAGCAGTTCCAGCAGCTCAAAGCCGCCTTCTCCTCTGCGCACACGGGCGTGAAAGATCGTATGTCCGCTCAGCTGCTGCTGCAGGGCCCGTACGCCTTCTTCATCGCACTCCTTTTCCAGATGGATCTTCTCCGTATGGAGCTCGTCACTGCCCTCTTCCTTCCAGGCCTGCAGAATGACGCTGGCCGTCCAGTAGAACGCTTCGCCGCTTTTGTGTGCACCGACCCCGATCGGTCCGCACAGTCCATAGATCACCAATGGCTGATAGTTTTTCTGTTTCTTTCCAAATAATCGGTCGAGAAATCCCATCTTAGTTTCACCCCTGTACTTTACGCCCCTTATTATAGCATGACCCTGTGCATCTGTCATGATGCATTGGAAAATCTCCCCATCTTCCACCGACGGCATGTGAACAAGGCCGACAGCGTAAGCATGTTTCGCCGGGAGCGTGGAAGCCGAGCCGCTCGCTGTGATGTCGGATGTTTTTCCCAAGGCTGTCTGTCCGATCTTCTCACACCCGTGCGGTGATGACAGAAACAACCCCGTCTCTTCTTCTCGTTTTCCTCTGTACAGCGATCCTGCACCATCGCTCCCTCCCCCCACAGGTGCATACAAAAAAACAGTGCGCGATGTCGTTTGAACTGAAATCTGCTGATTAAGAAAAAAGGAGGAGCTCGTTCCAGCTCCTCTCTCTCACGCTTTCTTTTGCGAACGCTGTGCGGCGATCACGCTTCGATGAGGTGGAAATGTCGGAAGGCATGGTACAGCCCGTCCTGATCGACCGCATCCGTGACGTAGTCGGCCGCTGCCTTGGCTTCCTCACCGCCGCTGCCCATCGCAACGCCGATGGCGCAGTACTCAAACATCGGGATATCGACCTTCGCATCGCCGAATGCGATCGTATCTTCCCGTTTCGCATGGACCGCCTCCAGCAGCCGATCGATGGCCACCGCCTTGTCTACGGCCGGTACACCCAGATCGCCAAACAGAGCGATCTCGCCCTTTCCGCCCCAGGTGCCTGCTTTCAGATCCGGAAAGGCAGTCTGTGCGTCCAGAAAATCCTGGTAGCTCTCCAGGATGAAGCTGATCTTGTTGACATCGCTGCGATACAGGTCCGCACCAAAGATCATCTCCGGAAACACCTGGCGCACGCCGCCCAGCGCATCCGCAGCGGTTCCTTTGCGTTGTTGATAGAGGCGGATCGTCGGCTCGCCGCGTTCCTCAAAATGCGCACTGGCGTACAGTCCGCTGTTGCATTCCAGATAAAACTCCAGCCGACGCTCCTGCAGCCAGTCGACGACTGCTCGTTCCTGCTGTTCGCTCAGCGTCTGTTCAAAGACGACCTTGCCATGATGTTCGACGTAACAGCCATTGCCGCCGATCATGCCATCCAGTCCGATCGCCCAGATCTCCTCATAGACCTCTGCCTTGCTGCGGCCGGTGCAGATGTAGACGAGATGCCCGTTGGCACGGGCCTGGCGGATCGCGTGGACGGCGGAGGCGGGAATGTGGTTTTCATAGTCCGTCAGCGTGCCGTCCACATCGAGAAAGATCACGCTGTGTCCCATCGCACTTCTCCTTTAAATGCCTTTGATCGCATGAAATGCATGCTGGGCCGCATTGGCGCCGTCTCCGGCAGCCGTTACCACCTGGCGCAGCGGCTTTGCCACGACATCGCCGACGCCGTAGATGCCTTTGATCTTCGTCTCGTTGTGTTCATCGACCAGCAGATAGCCCCGCTCATCGCAGATATCCAGTCCATTGAGGAAGGAAACGGCCGGATCGGCACCGACATAAGGGAACACTCCGGCAACCGGCAGCGTCGTCGTCTCCTTGCTTTCCACATCCTCGATGACCAGACCGATCACCCGGTTACCGTCATCCAGGATCTGCTTTGGCACATGGCGGCGGATGATCGTGATGCGTTCATTTTGTTCCACCTGCTGCTGTACATGGGCCTCGGCCCGGAATACATCACGGCGGATGACGATGGTCACCTTCTTCGCAAACTGTGTCAGGTACAGTGCTTCTTCCAGAGCGGAGTTACCGCCGCCGATCACGGCGACCTCCTGATCACGGAAGAAGGCGCCGTCACAGACCGCACAGTACGATACACCGCGGCCGACGTTCTCCGCCTCGCCCGGGATCCCCAGCATCCGTTCCACCGTACCGCTGGCGATGATCACCGCCTTGCCGGTGTAGATCGTTCCATCGCTGCAGACGACGCGCTTCTCATCGCCGTCCACCTGAATGGAAGTGACCTCTCCATATGCATATTCCGCACCGAAGCTCGTCGCATGCGCAAACATCTGCGATGCCAGTTCGGCACCGTTCACTTTCTGGATGCCCGGCCAGTTGCTGATCTCATTGGTCTTGATCAGCTTGCCGCCCGGAGCGCCCATCTCCAGGATCAGTGTGGACAGACCGGCCCGGCTGCCGTAGATCGCCGCCGTCATGCCGCCCGGTCCGGCACCGATGATTATAAGATCGTAGGATCGCTCCATTCTCTTTCCTCCTTTACCAATCCGCTCAGCTCGCGGATATCATGTAACAGCGCACAGGGCTTCAGCGCCGCCAGCGCTTCCTCTCGTGAAGGATCCTGGACCAGCGCCACGCTGAACGCCGCCATCGCCTTGGCCGCTTCAATATCTCCGCGGGAATCCCCGACATAGATGACATCGTCCTGACCGTGCTCCAGCTGGCGGCAAGCCTGGATCAGCCCCTGCGGATCCGGTTTTGGCCTTTCCAGCTCATCACCGCCCAGCACGACAAAGAAACAGTCCTCCAGTCCCGCCTTGGCGATCCCCATGCGGACGACATCGCTCTTTTTGTTGGAGACGACCGCCAGCGGATAGCCTTCCTTCTTCAGCTCCTCCAGGACTTCTCTGGTTCCTGAAAACAGCTTGACATACGCATCGTGCTGTTCCACATTAAACTTCCGATAGACGCGGATCGCTTCTTCCACCTCTGCCTCTTCGCTGAAATATCGCCGAAAGCTCACCGACAGCGGCGGGCCGAAGAAATCATCAAGATCGTTCTGTGTCAGCGTCACCTGCGGACGCAGGACCTCCATCGTATGACGGAAGGACGCATCCACCAGCGCACGGGAATCGATCAGCGTGCCGTCCAGATCGAAGAGGATGGCCGGTTTTTCCTTGCGAAATGGCCAGAAGCGGGCAAACAGACGATTCCACAGGCCCAGGATGCCGCCGATACCGACGATGACGAACACCAGGGAGACCAGCTGTGCCACCCGCAGATTTCCGGCCATCAAGGCATCCGTCCGCATCGATTCGATCCAGAAGCGAACGACGCCATACCAGGCAAAGTACGCCCAGGCGAGATCGCCGCGCTTTCTTCGTCCATACCGCTTATAGACAAAGGTGATCAGCACGAACCCCAGCAGATTGGCCACGCTCTCATAAAGGAACGTCGGCTGGCGATAGGCACCGTCGATGAGCATGCGCTCTTTGATGAAGTCCGGCCACCCGTCATAATACGACGCGGAAACGATGCCGCCAAACGCCTCCTGATTGATGAAGTTGCCCCAGCGTCCCATTGCCTGTGCGATGAGCACGTTGGGAAAGATGGCATCCATGACACGCAGGCCGTTGATCTTACGGCGGTGGAAATACCAGGCCCCGAAAGCGATGCCGGCGATCAGACCGCCATGGATGGCCAGACCGCCTTCCCAGATGTAGAAGATGCGGATCGGGTCCTGTGCATACAGCTCATTCCACTCAAAGATCACATAATAGATACGAGCACCGATGATCGCAATGAACAGCATCGGCACGAAGAAATCCTCCAGGACATTGTCTTTGTACCCCCATCGGCGCATCGTGCGCTCACTGAGCAGATAGGCGATGATCGCCCCGGTCAGGATCAGCACGGCATACCAGGTGATCTGCAGCGAGCCGATCGACAGGACGACCCGGCTAGTTGGAAACAGTTCCATCGGCTTCCTCCTTGTTCTTTTCGATAAATTCCAGTACACGCTTTTCAAATTCCTTGGCGGAATCCAGTCCGTTCTTCGCTAACAGATAATTGGTGACGGCACTTTCGATGATGACGCCCATCGAACGGCCTTCCCGCACCGGAATGGTGATCTTGGGGATCGCCACATCGAGGATGTTGACACACTGCTTTTCCTCGATGCCGACGCGGTCATAGTTCGCACGCGGATCGAATGGCTCCAGGTTGATCTGAAAGTCGATGTTGGCCTTTCGTCCGACGGCACCGACCCCGTACATGCGGGAGATGTTGATGACACCGACACCGCGCAGCTCCAGCATGCCTTCCAGCAGCTGCGGTGATTTGCCGACGATGCGGTTATGGATGCGGGAACAGTCGACCCGATCATCCGCGATCAGCTGGTGTCCGCGGCGGATCAGCTCCAGGGCGATCTCGCTTTTTCCCATGCCGCTCTCTCCGCAGATCAGCACCCCGATGCCGTAGATCATGAGCAGCTCCCCGTGTACGGAGACCGAACGGGCCAGTTTCTCATCGAGCCAGGAGATGATGTTGACGATCGTATGGTTGGTCTTTTCCTCACAGCGGAAGACCGGAAAGTTCTTTTCGACGGCGCATTCGCGCAGGATGTGCGGACATTCATGTCCCCGGGTGATCACGATGGCCGGCGTATCGCTGCGGGTGAGAAAGTCGAAGGAGCGCTTCTGTGCTTCCTCGCTCATCGAAGCGATGTAGGCGATCTCTTTGTCGCCCAGGATGACCAGACGCTTCGCCTGGGAATAATCAAAGAAGCCGGCGAGCTCCAGACCGGGACGGTTGGTATCCGTCAGCTCGATGACCCGCTTGAGCGATTCTTCATCGCCGGTCAGCTGTTCAAACTGAAAGTAACCGGCAAATTCTTTTACGGTAACAAATTTTCCTTCCATGGCTAATCCTCCAATAACCGTTTCAAATATCGACCGGTGTAGCTTTGTTCATTGGCTGCCACCTGTTCCGGTGTACCGATCGCTACGATGGTTCCGCCCTCATCGCCGCCTTCCGGCCCCAGATCGATGAGGTGATCCGCGCTCTTGAGCACGTCGAGATTGTGTTCGATGACGATGACGGTATCCCCGTTGTCCACGATGCGCTGCAGCACTTCCAGCAGTTTCTTGACGTCGTGGGTATGCAGACCGGTGGTCGGCTCATCCAGCACGAACAGCGTCTTTCCGGTCGCCTTGCGCTGCAGTTCGCTGGCCAGCTTGACCCGCTGTGCCTCCCCGCCGGAGAGGGTCGTTGCGCTCTGTCCCAGCTTGACGTAGCCCAGACCGACATCGCGCAGCGTTTCCAGCTTGTGGCGGATGCGCGGAACGCTGGCGAAGAAGTCGATGGCTTCCTCGACGCTCATCTCCAGCACATCGTAGATGTTCTTTCCTTTGTAGGTGACCTGCAAGGTCTCCTCATTGTAGCGCTTGCCGCCGCACTCCTCGCAAGGCACGTAGACATCCGGCAGAAAGTGCATGGAGATGCGCAGGATGCCATCGCCCTGGCAGGCCTCACAGCGGCCGCCCTTCACATTGAAGGAGAAACGGCCGCGGTCATAGCCGCGCAGACGCGCCTCCGGGGTCTGTGCGTACAGTTCACGGATATCGTCAAAGACGCCGGTGTAGGTTGCCGGATTGGAACGCGGCGTCCGTCCGATCGGGTCCTGATCGATGTTGATGATCTTGTCGATGTATTCGATTCCTTTGATCTCTTTGTGCTTGCCCGGCTTGATGCGCACCCGGCCCAACGCATGCTGGATGCCCTTGGTCAGGATCTCATTGACCAGGGAAGACTTTCCTGATCCGCTCACACCGCTGACACAGATGAACGTCCCCAGCGGGAAATCCACCGTCACATTTTTCAGGTTGTTGCAGGCGGCCTTGACGATGCGCAGCTTGTGGCCGTTGCCCTTGCGGCGCACCTTTGGCACTTCGATCTTCATCCGGCCGCTGAGATAGGCGCCGGTGATGGAACGTTCGTCCGCCATGACTTCCTGAGGGGTGCCGGCCGCAACGACCTCACCGCCATGGATGCCGGCACCCGGTCCGATGTCGATGATGTAGTCCGACGCGCGCATCGTATCCTCGTCATGTTCGACGACGATCAGCGAGTTGCCCAGATCGCGCATGTCCTTCAGCGTATCGATCAGTCGGTCGTTGTCGCGCTGATGCAGACCGATGCTCGGCTCATCCAGCACATAGAGCACACCGCTGAGGTGGCTGCCGATCTGCGTGGCCAAACGGATGCGCTGTGCCTCGCCGCCGGACAGCGAACCGGCGATGCGATCCAGCGTCAGATAGCCCAGACCGACATTGTTGAGAAAGCCCAGGCGGTCTTTGATCTCCTTGACGATCAGCCGGGCGATCTCCTCCTGCTGTCGGCTCAGCTGCAGCTCTTCCATGAAGACGGCTGCCTCCTTGACGCTCATCGTCGTCCATTCATAAATGTTCTTTCCCCCGACATAGACGCTCAGCGCCTGTTCGTTGAGACGCTTGCCTCCGCACGTCGGACAAGGCATCTCCGCCATGAAGGTGCCCAGCCACTCCCGGGACATCGAGCTGGTCGTCTCCATGTAACGCCGTTCGATGTGCGTGACGACCCCTTCGATGAACTCCCGCTTCTTCGTCACATTGCCGCTGCGCGAATAAAGGGTGTAGGCGATCGGCTCATCTGAGCCATACAGCAGCATCTCCAGCGCATGCGGATCGATCTGCTCGATCGGCGTATCCACCGAAACATGATAGTGCGCCAGCAGCGCCGCAAACCGCTGCCATTCCAGATTCTCGGTGTTGACGATATTCTTATAATAGACGATCCCGCCCTG
>NBJMR02800__coassemble_2396_pt1 | contig 14187 bp, 13 predicted proteins | sample NBJMR02800__metabat2_low_PE_026 | metagenome-assembled genome bin NBJMR02800
ACAGTACATCGATGGTACCGATCTATGAGCAGATCGTGGAACAGATCCGGACACGGATCCTGCAGGGGGAGCTGTTGCCGGACACGATGCTGCCATCTGTTCGCTCTTTGGCAAGTGAGCTGAAGATCAGCGCACTGACCGTCAAGAAAGCCTACGATCATCTGGAGGAAGAAGGGCTGACGATCACGGTTCATGGAAAAGGTACCTTCGTGAACACGATGGATCCGGGCAGGGTGCTGGAAGAACGCCGCAGAGAGGTGGAGGCAGATCTGGAAATGGCCATCCGAAAAGGCCGAAGCTGTTCTTTGAGCGATGAAGAGTTAAAGCAGATGTTCGATCTGCTTTTGGAGGAGTAAGGATGATACAGTTAGAACATGTACGAAAACGATATGCAGATTTTCAGCTGCAGTGCTCACTGACCGTAAACAGCGGCCGCATCACGGCTCTGATCGGGGCAAACGGCGCCGGCAAGAGCACCCTGTTCAAAGCGGCGCTCGGCCTGATCGCACATGAAGGGAATGTCTCGCTGTTCGGGGAGAGGATCGATCAGCCGGATGAAAGACAGCTGGAACGGATCGGTGTCGTTCTGGCGGATTCCGGGTTCAGCGCTTATCTGACGCTGCAGGATGTGCGACGCATCTTGAAACGGATGTATCCCGGATTTGAAGAGGAGCGGTTTCTGACGCTGTGCCGCCGTCTAGAGCTGCCGATGCAGAAAAAGATCCGGACATTTTCCACCGGTATGCGTGCAAAGCTGAAGATGGTCTGCGCCCTGACGCATCAGGCACAACTGCTGGTGCTCGATGAGCCGACGGCCGGGCTGGATGTGCTGGCACGCGATGAGCTGCTGGAACTGCTGCGGGAATATATGGCGGAGGATGAGCGGCGTTCCATCTTGATCAGCTCACACATCTCTTCCGATCTGGAGCCTCTGTGTGATGATGTATACATGATCGATCAGGGAATGATCGTCCTGCATGAGGAAACCGATGTGCTTTTGGATGCATATGGTCTGATCAAGGCGAGCGATGAGCAGTACGCACATCTGGACAGACGCTATCTGCTGCGGGTGAAACGAGAGCCGTATGGCGTCAGCTGTCTGTGTCGGGAACGTTCGTTTTATGCGGAGAACTATCCGGGTCTTGTGATCGAAAAGGGTTCGATCGACCGGGTGATGACGATGATGATCCGAGGTGAACAGGTATGATGGGATTGTTGGTGAAGGATCTCTGCCTGCTGAAGGAACAGCGGCAGACGGCGATCCTGTTGGTGATGTGGCTGCTGATGATGGTGTTCGATGTGTCCTTTTTCGGAGATCCGTCGTTCCTGCTGGGATTTCTGAGCTTTCTGGGAGCGATCATCGCCATTTCGACGATCAGTTACGATGAATATGACAACGGGTATCCGTTTCTGTTTACGCTGCCGGTCCGACGCCGCACGTACGCAGCAGAGAAATATGTGTTTTCGATCTTTCTGATGAGCGTGTTCTGGGGCGTCGGAATGATCGTCGGCCTGATCAAGGGAAGCATGGGCCTGGGCGGCATCGCCGTAGAGGAGATCGTCGCCGGCGCATGGATGCTGCTGTATGTCTATGTGCTGATCGCGCTCATGATCCCCATCTATCTGAAGTTTGGCGGGGAGAAGGCGCGTGTCGTCATCATCCTCTTCGTGCTGGCACTGTTTGCGATCATCGGCGGCCTCTTCAACGTGATGCCCGTCGATGGCGGTGTACCGGGGACCATGACATGGCTGCTGGAGCAGTCACAGGCAGTGCTGCTGGGGACGGGCCTGGTCATCAGCGCCGTGCTGTTGTTGGTGTCGTATGGGGTCAGCGTACGGATCCTGCGAAAGAAAGAGTTCTGATCGACCGGAGTGAAAAGCAGTGTTCTCAGCGCTGCTTTTTTCATTTGCGCCGCAGCGGCAGGACACTTCTGTTTTCTTTCGCCGACCTTACTGCGATGTAAGGAAATTCGATGGTTCGGTAAGGTGGTTCCTTCTATACTGTAAGTGACAGATATAGGAGGAATGGACATATGGCATTACTGGAAGTCAATCATGTAAAAAAAGTATATACGACCCGTTTTGGCGGGGCACGGGTAACGGCACTGCAGGATGTGAGCTTTGCGGTGGAGGAAGGCGAATATGTCGCCGTCATGGGAGAGAGCGGTTCCGGAAAGACGACGCTTCTCAACATCCTGGCATCGCTGGACCGCCCGACACAGGGGGATGTGCTGCTGAATGGAAAAGATCTCAATCACATCCCGGAACGTTCGCTGGCTGCATTTCGCCGCCGGCATCTGGGCTTTGTCTTTCAGGACTTTAATCTGCTGGACAGCTTTTCGCTTCAGGACAACATCTTTTTGCCGCTGGTGCTTTCCGGAAAGAAGTATGAGGAGATGAACGAACGGCTACAGCCGATCGCCCGTGAGCTGGGCATCACGGAACTGCTTGCCAAGTATCCCTATGAGGTCTCCGGCGGTCAGAAGCAGCGGGCAGCGATCGCCCGTGCCATCATCACGGAGCCGGCGCTGATCCTGGCGGATGAGCCGACCGGTGCACTGGATTCCAAGTCCAGTGATGATCTGCTGGATGTCTTTGCACGCCTCAATGCGAACGGGCAGACGATCATCATGGTCACGCATTCGACTGCGGCTGCCAGCCGGGCCGGACGGGTGCTGTTCATCAAGGACGGGATGGTCTATGACCAGCTTTACCGCGGATCTGCCGGCAACGATGAGATGTATGCGCGCATCGCCAGCGTGCAGACGCGGCTGGCCGTAGGTGGTGGACGTCATGAATAGTCGGTTTTTCCTGCGGCTGGCCCTTACCAATCTGCGCAAGAATGCACGGATGTTCGTACCGTATCTGCTGACCTGCATCTTGAGCGTATCGATGTATTATGTCATCTGCTCGCTGGCCGCCAATCCGGATCTGATGAACATGTTTGGCGGTGTGCAGATGCAGGCGCTGCTGGGATTTGGGACCTATGTCGTCGCGCTGTTTGTCATCATCTTTCTGTTTTATACCAACAGCTTCCTGATGAAGCGGCGGAAAAAAGAGTTTGGCGTATTTAACATCCTGGGCATGGAAAAGCGTCACATCGTGTATGTGATCGCCTGTGAGACGGTGCTGAGCGCAGGGCTGGCTCTGATCGGCGGCATCGGGCTGGGCATCGGCATCGAACGGGTGCTGTATGCGCTGCTTTCCATGATGGCACAGGGAACGCTGCCGTTGGGCGTCTACATCGGCATCGGAAGCATTCGTTCGACCTGTCTGCTGTTTGTCGTGATCTTCGTGCTCATCTTTCTCAACAGCATCCGTCAGATCCATCTGGCCGATCCGATCGAACTGCTGCACGGCTCCAGCGTCGGGGAGCGCGAGCCAAAGACCAAATGGCTGATGACGCTGCTGGGCTTTCTGACGCTGGGCGCCGGCTATGGCATTGCGGTGACGGTCAAAAATCCGCTGGACGCCTTTCTGCTGTTCTTTCTGGCGGTCGTGCTGGTCATCATCGGCACGTATCTGCTGTTTACCTCCGGATCGATCACCCTCCTGAAGCTCATGAAGAAGAACAAGCGGTTCTATTACCGGACGTCGCCTTTCATCAATGTGTCGACGATGATCTATCGCATGAAGCAGAATGCGGTGGGGCTGGCGAACATCTGTATCCTCTCGACGATGGTGCTGGTGATGCTGTCGACGACGACGGCCCTGTATGCGGGCATGGATGAGACCGTGCAAAATCGCTATCCGCGCGAGATCGATATCACGATGACGGATGCGTCCGCTGCCCAGCGGCAGCAGGTCCGTCAGACGGCAGCCGAAGTGAGCGGACAGCTGGGCCTGCAGCAGGTGAACGTGCTCGACTATTCGTACCTGTGCTTTTCCGCGCTGCGCGAGGATGCGGTCTTTCTGACCGATACTTCCCTGGGCAACATGTCCAATATGGGCGATATCGTCAATCTGTTCTTCATCTCCCTGGAGGATTATAACCGCAATGCAGATGCCGACCGGCAGCTGGCGCCGGGTGAGGTGCTGCTGTATGTCAATCAGGGAAGCTATGAGAAAGATACCCTGGAAGTGCTGGATGAGCGGTTTGCGATCAAAGAACGGCTGGAGGAGTTTGTCGGCAATGCCAGCATGTCTTCTGTGGTGGCCACTTCCTATTTCATCGTCGTGGAAGATGAACAGGTCATCGAAGAGCTGTTTGCCAGACAGCAGGCGGCCTATGGCGATCAGGCAAGCGAGATACAGAGCTTTCTGGCCTTTGACACCGACGGAAACGCGGACCAGAACCAGGCGCTGTATGAGCAGCTGAGCGAACAGATCGCCATACCGGAGATCAGCAGTTATGTGGAATCACGGACCGTCTCGTATGGCAGCTACTTCGCCATGTATGCCGGCTTCCTGTTCATCGGTGTCTTCCTGAGCATCCTGTTCTTGATGGCGACCATCCTGATCCTGTATTACAAACAGATCAGTGAGGGCTACGAAGACCGCCGTCGTTTCGAGATCATGCAGAAGGTCGGCATGGATCATCGCGAGGTGCGTCGGGTGATCCGTTCCCAGGTGCTCATGGTCTTCTTCCTGCCGCTGGCGATGAGCGCCCTGCACATCACCTTTGCTTTCCCGATCGTCAGCAAGCTGCTGGCGGTCCTCTCCCTGATGAACACCTCGCTGTTTGTCACGACGACCCTGCTGTGCTTTGGCGGATTTACGATCATCTACTGCATTCTGTATCTGCTCACCTCCCGTGTGTATTACAGCATCGTCAAGCGTACCGTGTAAGCCTTCTGATGAAGAAAGACCGAAGTGTTCCTTTGGAGCGCTTCGGTCTTTGTGTCGGTATACATGGCACATCCCGATGGAAAAACGCCGTTTTTTCTCGCAAGCCTGCGCAAAACAGTGTATCATGTAGGAAGGAGAAAGGAGGCCTTGCGCATGAAGGTCATCATATGCATCGATGAAAGGGGCGGTGTCCGCTTTCACGACCGTCGGGTGAGCCAGGATGTCGCTCAGCGCCGCGATGTGATCGCGCGCTATGGGAAAGACGGTCTGCTGATGCGAAAGGATACGGCGGCGTTATACGCCGGGGAAACAGATGCGATCCATGTTGTGGATGACTGGGAACAGGGCCTGGGTCAGGACGGCTGGTGGGTCTGTGAGGATACCGCTTTTCTGCGATGGGAAGAACAGCTGGAAGAAGTGATCCTGTACCGGTGGAACCGGCGCTATCCCAGTGATGAAGCGCTGCGGCTGTGCCTGTCGTTGCCGTTGTGGCGCTGCGTGGCAGTCTACGATCTGCCGGGGAAATCGCATGCGCGCATCGATGTGGAACACTATGTGAAAGGAAGGAATCAGAAATGAAACGACGGATCTTATGCACCTCGCTGATCGCGGTGCTGCTCGCTTCTCTGTTTGGGTGTGCATCACTGCCACAGGAGCGTCCGCAGGAGGATGCGGTGACGATCACCATCGACGAGGTGCCTGTTTACAGCGGTGATCCATATGTGGTGATCAATGACAATGAGCCCTCTTTCAGCAGCGAGGAGTTGGAAAGTGACAGCTTTGAATCCTATGGGGAACTGGATGATCTGGGGCGCTGTACCATCGCGTTTGCCAATCTGTCGAGCGAGCTGATGCCGCAGGGCGAGCGCGGCAGCATCGGGCAGGTGAAGCCCAGCGGCTGGCAGACGGTGAGATATGACAGTGTGGACGGGAAGTATCTGTACAACCGCTGTCATCTGATTGGCTGGCAGCTCAGCGGGGAAAACGCCAATGAACGCAATCTCATCACCGGTACCCGGTACATGAATACGGAGGGGATGCTGCCGTTTGAAAACATGGTGGCCGATTATATCAAGGAAACGGACGGTCATGTGCTCTATCGGGTCACGCCGATCTTCGTGGAGGATGAACTGGTGGCCCGGGGCGTACAGATGGAGGCATATTCGATCGAGGATGCGGGCGCATCCATCTGCTTCAACGTGTTTGTCTACAATGTGCAGCCGGGCATTGAGATCGATTACAGCGATGGCAGCAGCCGTCTGAGCGAAACGGCTGATGAATCGCAGGAAGACGGCGTCATCCGCGGAAACAGTCGTTCCAAGATCTATCACTGTCCGGGACAGGCCGCCTATGAGGATATGGCGGATTCCCGATATCTGGTCCTCTTCGACAGTGAGGAAGAGGCGATCGCTGCCGGCTATCGTAAGGCGCAGCGTTAGTCAAATGAGCGGCAGCTGTCAATGAAAGGGCAGGCAGGGTTGCAATTTGACGAGACAGAGAATACGATATATACATCTGAAATTTGATCAGCGACTGAGGTGAATACATGGAACATATCTTATATTTCTTTCTGTACAGCTGTCTGGGCTGGGTCTGTGAGTGCCTGTATTGCGGGATCCCCGCCGGGCATTTCATCAATCGCGGGTTTCTGGCAGGCCCGTATTGTCCGATCTACGGATGTGGGGCGGTGCTCGTCGTCTATGTGCTGGAACCGTTCCAGGATCATATCGTGGTGCTGTTTCTGGCCGGTATGATCCTGACGAGCATTCTGGAATATGTGACCGGCTATCTGATGGAGAAACTGTTTCACAGCAAATGGTGGGACTACTCCAACCGCCGTTTCAACTTACACGGGCGGATCTGTCTGCGCAATTCGCTGCTGTTCGGCGTGATGGGGATCGTTGTCGTGCGCATCGTACATCCGTTCATGGCTTCCTTGCTGGACAGGGTGCCGTTGGTGTGGCAGGGGATCATCGCTGTCGTGATGAGCGGACTGTTCCTCTGGGACTGTGTGCATACGATCCATGCGATCCTGCGGGAAAACAAGGATTACCGGATGCTGGAAGACAGCGTGCGGGAACTGGCCGCCACTTTTCGCAGCGTGTCGCTGTTTCCTTTAGAAGAACCGTTAAGCCAGCGGATCTCGCAGATCCTCGAACAGAGCGATGCGGATGAAAAACTGCTGAAGTCGCTGGAGAATCTGCGCGCACAATATGAAAAACGCCTGTCAGCCTTTCGCCGCACGAGGCAGCGTCTGGCAGCGGCTTTCCCAAAACGACTGAAGGAAGCAAGGCAGGAGAATGCGGCTGCATTGTTTGCGGCGCTGCAGTCGCATCGCAAGGTGTTTGATCGTCTGCGTAAAAACAACGATGCGGAGAATGAGGGATGAGGCTGTTTTATCGTGTGTTTCCGCTGGTGCTGATCGTAGTGATCGCGGCCGGTGCGTTCTGGTTCCTGCGCCGGCTGTTGCGGACGTGGAGCGCAGGGACGCTCAGCGTTCGACAGACGCGGGCGCTGGCAGTGATCAGCGTGCTGATCGCTTTGCCCGCGGGAAAGATCACGTCGATGTGGACGCTGTTCTTCCTGCTGCTGGCAGGATCGCTGCTGCTATGGGAAGGGCTGTTCGCCATCGGGGAACGTGTGGGAAAACGGCGCTTCCCGCGATTGCGGGCCAGCGGCATCATGGCCTTGTTCTCTGCGATCGCCCTGATGATCATCGGCTGTCTCAACGCCTCGAACATCCATGCGACGCACTATGCGCTGGATACGGCACTGACGAAGCAGTATCGCATCCTGTTTCTCAGCGATCTGCACTATCCGGCAACGATGGATGCGGCGGCGCTGGAACAGCTGTGTGCACGGCTTTCACAAGAGCAGGCTGATCTTTTGATCCTGGGCGGAGACATCGTAGATGAAAATACGAGCGACGAAGCGCTGTCCATCGTTTTTGAACAGCTCGGTGCAGTGGAGACCACGTATGGTGTCTATTATGTCTATGGCAATCACGACACCGGCAGCTATGCGGCATTGTCCCAGCGTCCCAAGCAGCTGGAACAGGCACTGGCGGCCAATGACATCCATGTGCTGCGGGATACATCCGTGCGGATCGATGACGAGCTCGTGGTGATCGGCAGAGATGATGCCAAACATCCCCTCGATGGTCAGCGTGCGGATGGAGCGGCGCTGCTGGCACAGGCAGGGGAAGGCTATCAGATCCTGATCGACCATCAGCCGCTGGAACGGGCGGAAAACGAACGGCTGGGTGTCGATCTGCAGCTGAGCGGCCATACCCATAACGGGCAGGTATTTCCCATCGGCATGCTCAGTTCGCTGCTGTCGATCAATGAGCAGACCTATGGCCTGCAGACGATCGGAGACCTTATCTCCATCGTCTCCAGCGGCGCCGGCGGGTGGGGCTACGCCTTTCGCAATGAAGGCATCTGCGAATACGTGGTCGTCGATCTGTCCTGATCGTCTTTCTTCGTGAGGAAGGGCATGTCATCGGATCTTCTCCGCGATCGTCCTGCTCGCAGGCCGCGGTTTCCGGGTCCGGATTGAACAGAAAATCGAACAGAGTTGATTCCAGGCGAAGCATTGCATCTGCGAAAGAGACGATCAGCCGGCTGGAATTGACTCTTTTTTGTTTCTATGGGATAATTATACATACCAAGAGTATGTAAGGAGGTGAGAGACATGTCGAGAAACAAGCATCCGGAAGTCACGGTCAAAAAAATATTAGAAGCTGCCCAGCGCCTGTTCCTGGAAAAAGGATACGATCACACAAAGATCCAGGATATCGCAGACGAGCTGGGGATGACCAAAGGGGCGATCTATCATCATTTTGGATCGAAAGAGGAAATCATGGATCAATTAGGGAAGACCATGTTCATTCATCATAACCCCTTTGAACGGGTAAGAAAGCGAACGGATCTGAGCGGTCTGGAAAAGATGAAACTGGCGATCCGGCTCAATCAGTCGGATGAACAGATGGTCGAACTGACCAGGCAGGCATTGCCGCTGTTAGAGAATCCTCAGATCTTGGCCAAGATGTTTGAATCGAATTATGAGCATTTACTGCCTTACTGGCTGGAACTGATCAAAGAAGGACAGGAAGACGGTTCCATAAGAACAAATCAGCCCAAAGAGCTGGCGGAATTCTTGTTATTAGCGGATCTGTGGATGATCCCATCGCTGTTTCCCGGTACGGTCGATGACATGAAGGAGCGCTATCGGTTTGTTACTGTCCTGCTGGGAAAGATGGGGTTGCCTCTCTATGAGGAAGAGATGCTGGAAAAGATCGGTCAGTTACCGTATTACGATTAAGAACATTGCCTGTTTTCAAGGCAATTTCAATTACGTTCATACATACTTTGGGTATGTATATGAGTGAACAGGAGGAAGGAATATGACAAAAATATGGATCCATGGATCCGGGCATACCAGCAGCAGCTGGAATGAAGTCGTTGAGAACATGCGTGACAGCGAAGATATCGTATGTCCGGAGCTGTCGGCGCTCCTTGATGGGGAAGCAGCAAGCTACCCTCATCTGTATTCTTCATTCGTGCGATACTGCGATGTGATGGAAGGGAAGGTCGACCTGTGCGGACTTTCACTGGGCGGCATCCTGGCTTTGAATTACGCGATCGACCATCCGGATCGAGTGAGGTCGCTGGTCCTCATCGGAACGCCGCATAAAGTGCCGAAGTTGCTGTTTCGCATTCAGACGGTCCTGTTTCGCCTGTTGCCGGGATCGGCATTTGAGGGAATGGCCTTCAATAAGAGAGATACATTTATCCTGGGGAGCACGATGAAACAATTGGATTTTCGTAATGAGCTGCACATGGTTCGCTGCCCGACATTGATCATCTGCGGAGAGAAGGATCATGCGAATCGGCGGGCCGCACATGTGCTGTCGAAACACATCCAGGGAGCAACATTGCGGATCATCCCGCAAACCGGACATGTCGTAAATGAAGAAAACCCAAAGGAATTGGCAAGAATACTGGATGTATACTATGCCGTGAATAACGGATGATCGAACGCTCCAAAAAAGCCAGAGAGGAACTGCATACCGTTCAATGGCCGTGCACAGGCCCGATATTGCACACCTCTCTGGCTGTTTTGCTGAATGGTTCAAAAACGTACGAGTAAAACCTTCGCTATGATCCATCAAAGGAATCCGAACACTTACCAGATCGCATCGCTCAGAAAGAGACGGATGCGCCGGATGATCGGCAGGGAACGCAGATCCTTTTGTGCCAGCTGCAGCAGTTTCAGCATCTGTTCCTGCTGCTCACGTGTGACCCCGTCTTTGGAAAAGCGCGCCTGCAGGGCGATGCGCTCTGCCTGAGGATCCGGTGTGATGCCGACGGTCTGCATCCGCTGCAGCAGCTGCCAGCAGGCATGTACACCGGCATTGGCATCGGCTCTGTGACAGCGTCGCATCTTTCGATGATGACGAAGCAGCTGTGTAAGCCCGGCGAACAGGAAGACAGCGATCGCAATGAGCCATCCGATGGAGATGGCCGAAGCCGAAGGATCGGAAGGCTGCTGCGGCTGTGGGTCCGGCAGGGATGGATCTTCTGCCGGCTGTACGTCGGGAACATCGGATGACGGGTCGTTCAGTGTCGGCGCATCCGATTCCTCGCCCGGTGCGGTTTCCTGTGCCGGAGCGGATTCCGTGAATTCCAGCGGGATCCAGCCAAGCACCTCATCATAGACTTCCACCCAGGCATGCGCATGATGATCGCGCACATAGGCGTGATCGTCGGTAAAGTCACCGGCCGTGATGCGGTAGCCTTCGACATAGCGGGCCGGATAGCCGTAGTAGCGCATCATGAGCGTGGCTGCTGTCGCATAATGCACACAATAGCCCCGGTGGCTGTCGGTCAGAAAATAAGCGAGGAAATCTTCCCCGGAAGGAAGGTCGCCGGGCGACAGTGTATAGGAGGCGTGTTCTTCCAGATAACTGCGCACATAGGCGGCCGTTTCCTGCATGGAAGCGCCCTGCTGGCGGAAATAGGCCGGGTTCGTCAGCTGCAGGTCGCTGAACAGCTGTCGCTGTTCCTCGCTGATCTGCGTGTAGTTGTTCATGACGAAACCCGCATAGCCATCCAGTGTGTCCGGCAGTGTGTAGTCTTCCCGGACATAGCCGGAGTAGACGTCCGCTTCCCACAGCCGGTAAGCATACCAGGCATCGTCGTCATCTTTGCGCAGATAGCTGTCGTAGACCGCCTGCGGTTCATCCGGGATGATGCTGAGATAATAAGGGACGACCCGCTGGTCGCTGCCGCGAAAATCCTCGATGTCGATGGAATCGTGCTGTGCCGGTGTATCGTCCCGATATCGCAGCAGGCGTTCATCGTAAGCCGGCAGTTGCAGCAGGATGGAGCGGTAATCCGTGTCCAGGGAATCGTAGCGCTGTGCCGGCAGGAGGATCCACTGGTTGTCCTGGTAGAGGGCCCCGCTGTAAGTGCGCAGGTAATATGTCTGTGGCCTTGCATAGAGCGAAAGGTGGATCGACCCGACATAGAAGCGGTCCGTCGCCTCGCTCAGGTCGATGTGATCCTCTTCGTTGCCGGTGAACAGCTGCTGCAGCCGTGTCATCATCTGCGAAAAGGAGAAATCGCGCATGCGGGCATTTTGTTCCCAGACGACCTCTCTTGGAAACAGCAGAGTGCTGAGGATCAGCATGAGGATGAGAAAGGCAGAAAACAGCGTGTACAGGCGAAACGGCCGCTGAAAGGAGCGGTTGGCAAAGAACAGCCCGAACAGGAGGGCGATGAGCGGCAGGATCGTAAAGGGCTGTGGGACATGGTGCAGCACACAGGGAATCAGCAGCACGACCAGAAGGAAGGCCGCTGCCCGCGGCCAGCGGCAGATGCGCAGCAGGCAGTCAAAGAGGGCGCTCAAAAACAGAAACAGCCCGATCAGCAGTCCGCTCAGCAACAACAGCTGCCGTTGCGGGTCCCATGAGACGCTGAAAGGATAAAAGGTCAGCGTGGAGTTTGCCCGATAGGTATCCAATGTCGCATTATAGAGGATGTGCCACAATGAGGGCAGCGCAACGATCGTCCAGAGAAAGAAGAGGAGCAAGAACAGGGCGAGGATGGAAGAGCCATAGTGCGGGAACAGCCTGGTGTAAAGAAGGAAGGCAATCGTGCATCCGATCAAGATCATGCCCATCATCGACAGCGGCAGCAACGAAAAGACCAGCTCCAGGTGTAAAAAATACAGCAGGGCGATGATGATCGGCATCCCTTTGCCAAGCTTACGCAACTGCGGTGTCATGATCGTCACCTCCCGATGGTTCCAGCAGATAGAGCCCTTCTCCCAGCGATCTTTCCTGCGGTGGGATGTGGGCACTGTGTGCGCACGGCGCAGCGAGGATCCGATGGAGCGATGCATGGAGCTGGTATGGATCGCTGACGCTGCAGCTGCAGGAGCGCTCCTCACTGTACCAGCGGACGGTACAGCGGACACCATCTTTGAGAAGGGCGGCGCAAGCTCCTTGATAGAGGGCGATGGTTGCTTCATTCTGTGTAAGAGAAGCACTCAGATCGAGAAAGAGGATAACGTGGGGATGGGTGTCATTTTCAAAGGCACGCACCATCAGCCGGCCGCTCTTATAGCTGAGCTTGTGGTGGATCCAGCGCAGGGAATCCCCTGGCTGATACTCTCGTACCTCATGTGTATCCTGCCAGCTGCCGGCCTGTTTCTGTCCGCCCTGCAGCAGCGGCTCGCCTGAAACCGCCGCCATGGGTGCAGGCACATGCAGCAGCTGGATGTTTGCTTCGATCGGCCTTCGCCAGCAAAACAGCCCCAGCGCATCTTTTGCCAGTGCCTGTACTCCCTGAATGTCGATGACGCCCATCGCGATCTCGGAAAAGCGATGATCGGTGTCTTCCGTTAAGGAGAGGGTGTGGGCCGCACGTTCCTGTGTAAAGCGATTATACGTGTCCAGCTGCAGATGGATCAGCGGGCTGCCCAGCGGCGAAGGGGCGTGCAGACGGATCTGACAGGTATCGTTTCCGGCCTGCAGCTCGATCTGCAGATGACGGGTCTGCAGGCGAAACAGCAACAGGGAAAACAGCGGCAGACAGAAAAACAGCACGCCCAGCAGGAAAAAGACATAGGCATCCGTGAAGAAGAAGAGAAGCAGCACGAACAGCAGAAAACCGAGGTAACCGCTCCACGCCCGCAATCGATGGAGCTTCATAGGGTCGGCGCAGGGACCGCGCGAAGGATGTCCTTCAACAGTGCGGCCCGGACATCGCTGCGGGTACCCTCTGCGTTGAGCTGGATGCGGTGAGCGACGATATCATGAAACAAGGTCTGAATATCCTCCGGTATCACATAGTTTCGCTGATGCAGACAGGCACGTGCGCGAGCTGCCGCCGCCAGGGCGATGGAAGCGCGGGGACTGGCGCCCTGCCGTATGGAGGCATGGGTGCGGGTCGCACGGACCAATGCGACGATGTACGCATAGAGATCATCGTGGATGAAGACCTCCTCACATGCCGCCTGCATGTTTCGCACCTGTTGCGCATCGGCGACCTGTCGTGGCGTTTCATGTCGGATCTCCTTGCTTTTGAGGATACGGATCTCTGCATCCGCTTCCGGATATCCGCATGACAGACGCATCAGAAAACGTTCCAGCTGACTGTCCGGCAGCGGCTGTGTCCCGGCGGAGCCAAACGGGTTCTGTGTGGCGATGACGATGAACGGGTCATACGCCGGATAGGTCGTTCCATCGACTGTGATGCTGTTTTCCTCCATGACCTCCAGCAGTGCTGCCTGGGTCCGGCTGGAGGTGCGGTTGATCTCATCTGCCAGGAAGATGTTGCAGAAGACAGCGCCCGGATGCAGTCGTGTCTCCCTTGTTTGCGGATCGATGACGGTAAAACCGACCACATCGCTGGGCAGGACATCGACGGTAAACTGCATCCGTCGGCTCTCTAAGCCCAGCACTGTTGCGAAGGCCTTGGCGATCGTCGTCTTTCCCACACCGGGGATGTCCTCGAGCAGAATGTGTCCTTTGGCCAGGATGGCGATCAATATCTTTTCCAGCAGTTCATCTTTTCCGAATACCGCTTTTTTTACTTCGGTCAAGATCTGTTCATATAGTTCCATAAGCAATTTCCTCCATACATACAGTTTGCCTTATATCGGGTCTGCGGTCAATGAAAAAAGAATGAAAGCACTGGATCTGGTAGACAAGATCTGCAAGACAGGCCGGAAGAAGGCTGTGGGGGAGATCTTTGCGGCTTTTGTATCTCGGTTTTCTGACAGCGACGCCCGTTTGCCCTTTGCCATCTGCAGGAAAAAGACAGCAGAAATCCAAAGCCGGCAAAGGGTAGTGTCAAGTAATTGCGGAATATAAAAGAATAGTGTCCTGTA
>NBJMR02800__coassemble_2417_pt1 | contig 14028 bp, 12 predicted proteins | sample NBJMR02800__metabat2_low_PE_026 | metagenome-assembled genome bin NBJMR02800
TATATCGCCGATCTGCTGAAAAACGGTACGATCACCCTCGAAGAGGCGAAGGTGCATCCGGGGCGCAACATGCTGACGAATGCGCTGGGCGTCTGGGATCACGTGAAGATCGATATCCATAAGATCCGGGAGGACTATGAACTGCTGCTCGTCTGCAGCGACGGTCTGCATGGCTATGTCAGTGAGGACACGATCAAGGCCGTGCTTCAAAGCAGGAGCCACACCCTGAAAGAAAAGGTCGAACTGCTGATCCAGCTGGCAAATGATATGGGTGGTTATGACAACGTGAGTGCCGTGCTTGTAAGTAAGGAGGCAGATGTGACAAATGGATAAGCTGATCGCAAACCGCTATCTGCTTGTTTCCAATATCGGGCAGGGCGGGATGGCTGACGTTTACAAGGCGATCGATACGATCCTGAACCGGGAGGTCGCCGTCAAGATCCTGCGTGGAGAGCTGTCGCACGATCCGATGACGCTGCTGCGCTTTCAAAGAGAGGCCAGCGCCGCCAGCAAGCTTTCCCATCCCAACGTCGTCGATGTCTACGATGTCGGCGAAAGCGAGGGCAGACATTACATCGTCATGGAGTATGTGCGGGGACGCACGCTCAAACAGCTGATCGCTCAGCGCGGAGCGCTCAACCTCGATGAGGCGATCGACATCATGATGCAGCTGGCCAGCGCCATCTCGCTGGCACATGAAAAACATATCATCCATCGGGACATCAAGCCGCAAAATGTATTGATGAAGGATGACGGGACGGTCAAGATCACCGACTTCGGCATTGCCGTCGCGCACGATTCCATCCAGCTGACGCAGAACCATACGGTCATGGGAAGCGCGCATTATCTCGCGCCGGAGACGACCAGAGGAGAAGCGCCCAGCGTGGCGGTCGATATCTATGCGCTGGGGATCGTCTTCTATGAACTGCTCAGCGGAAAGGTGCCCTTTCATGGAAGCACGCCGACGGAGATTGCCGTCAAGCATCTGCGGGAACCGATGCCCTACATCCGAGATTTCAATCCGACCATTCCGCAGTCTGTGGAAAACATCATCCTCAAGGCGACGGCAAAGCGCATCGATCAGCGCTATGGCAGCGTCGATGAGATGATCGATGATCTGGCACACTGCCGCATGCCGCAGAATGCGCATGTTGCCCGTCTGGAGCTGGACAATGACCCGATCCTCTCCGTCAAGGTCGAAAACGGGAAGCTGCAGGTGGAGCAGGAAAAAACGAAAAAGCGGCATCGGCGCTACTGGATCATCGCGGCAGTCTCTTCGCTCATCACCGCAGTGGTCATCACGGTCGTGCTGCTGTTTGCCACCGGGGTCTTTACGCTGGATCCGCTGCTGGGAACACCGATTCCTTCCATCGTCGGCCTCTCACAGCAGGAGGCGATCGATCAGCTGACGGAAGCGGGCTTTGACGAAGACAACATTCGTGTGGAGCAGGTGCTCAGCGAAGAGGTGGAGGCAGGCGATGTCGCTGCGGTAGAACCGGGCGAACAGACGCGGGTATCCCTGGAGGATGAGATCGTGCTGCAGGTATCCCGCGGCGGTTATTATGTGGTGGAGAACTATGTCGGCATGACATTGTCGCAGCTGCAGCAGACCTTTGCGGAAAACGGAGTGAACATCCGCATCCGTCAAAATGAGGTCGCCCGTTCCGATGTCACCAAGGGAACGATCCTCTCTCAGAGCCTGTCGGTCGGTGAAAAGATCGATCCGCAGGGGGACAATGAGATCGAGATCACGGTCGCTACCTCACCGACCTTTACGATCCCGTCTTCGATCATCGGCATGGAGCTCCAGCAGGCCAAAGATCTGCTGAACAGCTATGGTGCTGCCGTGGTGACCAGCCGCATCAGTGAGGATATCCTCAACGAGGAGGAGAAACTGGGAGCGGGACTCGTCGTCCGTACGGACCCAAGCCCGCAGGAAAGCTATACACAGGAAGGAACGGACAGCTATATCGTTCTGTACTATTATTAGATGAAGGAGCTTATGGAAAAAGGAAAGATCATCAAGATTATATCGAACCAATATGATGTCCGCCTGGAGAGCGGAGAGACCCTGCGCTGTGTCGCCATGGGCAAGCTGCGCAAACGCAGCTCGCCCATCGTCGGGGATTACGTACAGGTGGAGCGATTTGAGGGATCCAACGGCATCCAGCGCATCGAAGAACGCCGCAATGAGCTGCGCCGGCCGGCCATCGCCAATGTCGATCAGGCGATCATCGTCATGTCGACGCTCATTCCGGACTATTCTCCGCTGCTGATCGACCGGCTGATCTTTCAGATCTGCTATGCGAACATCCAGCCGATCCTCTGCGTGACGAAGATGGATCTGATCGATGCGGATTCCTGGATCCACCGTTCGATCAACGAATACCGCGCCAGCGGCTATACGGTGGTCGAAAGCGGGGAAGGCTATGATGAAAGTGCCCTGACGGCCCTGTTGAAAGACAAGGTGTCCGTGCTGACCGGACAGTCCGGTGCCGGAAAGAGCTCGCTGCTTAACCGCATCGAGCCCAGCTTCCACCTGCATACACAGCAGACGAGCAAGGCCTTGGGACGCGGCCGGCATACGACCCGTCACTGTGAGCTGCATCCGGTCGCCGGGGGATGGGTGGCGGACACTCCCGGGTTTTCTTCGCTGGATTTCAGCTATATGTCCATCGATGCGCTCGCTGCGTGCATCCCGGATTTTCAGCCTTATCTGGGCGAGTGCCGCTTCAAGGACTGCGTGCATCTGAAAGAGCCGGACTGTGCGATCAAACAGGCCGTTGCGCAGGGGAAGATCCACGCAGAGCGTTATCGACATTATGCGGAGGTTGCCGAGCAGATCGCACAGGCACCGGTCCGCTATTGAGAAAAGGAGATGAACTGTGATGAAGGAACTGATCGTTTCACCATCGATCCTGTCGCTGGACTTTTCAAGACCGGGCGAGCAGTTGGACGCACTGGCAAACAGCCATGCGCAGTGGCTGCATTTTGACGTGATGGATGGCCATTTTGTACCGAATCTGACTTTTGGCCCGGATATCCTTCGGGGATTTAGGAAGGCGCTGCCGCAGAAGATGGACGTGCACATCATGGTCGAAGACGCACGGACCTACGCGGACGTCTTCATCGATGCCGGTGCGGATGTCCTCACGTTTCACAGCGAAGCGTTGGAGGACGACCTTGATGCCATCCTCTCACTGTGTGCGCACATCCGTGAACGCGGCGTGCTCGCCGGTGTCAGCATCCGGCCGAACACCCCGGTGGAGCCGCTGCTGGACCATCTGGCGGCGATGGACGTGCTGCTGGTGATGTCGGTGGAACCGGGCTTTGGCGGACAGTCCTTCATGGAGGGCATGCTGGAAAAAGTGAAAAAGGCGCGTGCCCGCATCGAAGCGCAGGGGCTTTCCACCCGCATCGAGATCGATGGCGGCATCAATGCGCAGACCGGCGCGCTGGCGGTGGCAGCCGGCTGTGATACGCTGGTTGCCGGCAGTTACATCTTCCGTCAGGACATCCACGCCGGGATCGATTCTCTGTTATGTCTGCGTTAGTTCTGGTCTCACCGCTGGCAGAGAAGATCCCCCGGATCAGCGGAGCGGATTATGCCGGGGTGGACGCCGGTGCGCTTCGCTGCATGGAGGCGGGGATCGAGATGGTCTTTGCCCTGGGGGATTTTGATACTGCCGGGGGTGCCCTCACGCAGATCGAGCAGCAGGTCGAATGCCACATCCTGCCTTGCCGCAAAGATGAAACGGACATGGAAAGCGCGCTGAAGGAGGCATATCGCCGCGGTTATACGACGATCATCCTCTACGGGGTCCTGCAGGGGCGCTTTGACCATACGATGGCAAACCTGTATCTGCTTCTGCATCGGGATCCTTCACTGATCCTCATGGATGCGCACAACCGGGTGCGGGTGCTGCTGCCGGGGAGCTATACGGTCGCAAAACAGTATGCATATCTTTCGTTTCTGGCGCTGGAGGAAAGCAGCATCAGCGAAAGCGGAGTCGCATATCCGCTGGATCATGCGCATATCGATGTAACGGACATCTTCACCGTCTCCAATGAGATCATCGAAGAGAAAGCACAGATCACCGTGCATGAAGGACGTGTGCTGATGATCGAAGCGGACGATCGTCCGTAGGCATCTTTGCCATCTCTTTTGGAGCGGCATTTTTAATTGACAGCGTTTGAGAGGTGCGAAGAAGAGAATGCTCCCTTGTCCTTGAGGCGTCGGGGCGCTTTCTTTACAATTTATGGAAAGTGTGCTTAAATATTATGAGATTTGGGAAGAGGTGAACGCATGGCAGGCTGGAACAAGAACCTGATCTTTTATTTTCTGATCGCGCTTGCGCTGTTTGTCGCCGGCGTGCTTTCCATCTGGGCAAAGAGCTCACTGCTGTCGCTTGTCATGCTGGTGCTGGGGATCGCGCTGCTCGTCAGCGGTCTCATCCAGATGATCCGCTTCTTCTTTCCCAAGGAACATCATCAAGGAGATTTCAACGCACTGCTGCGCGCGCTGCTGAGCATCGGTGCCTCCATCCTGCTCATCTGGTATCAGGGGGTGCCACAGTGGCTGATGGTCGTCCTCTTTGGAGGCTACATGCTCGTCTATGCGACGGCCTGCATGGTGCAGTGGTGGCTGTATCGGCGGGACCGTGTGCGCGGGCGTCTGCTTCTGTTTTGGACGGCGCTGGTCTTATATGTGGTCGGCGGTATCTTTCTGCTGTCCCCGAGCCTGACGATGGACGACATGCTGATCCTGCTGGGCATCTATTTCATCCTGCTGGGTTTCACTTATTTTCGGGATGGCTTTGACTCGCTCTCCAGCAAGACGCGAAACCGGGTGACACGCAAGATCCGTATCACGCTGCCGGCCATCATCTGTGCGATCATCCCGGCCAAGACGCTCAATGATATCAATGCATATCTGAAAGAGAATGACGAATTTGAAGAAGATGATCACAGCGAGAGCGCCGAGCCGGATCTGGAGGTCTATGTGCATGTGACCAACAGCGGATTCGGTCTGCTGGGACATGTGGACATCGGCTTTGAAGGAACGATCATCTCTTATGGAAATTATGATACGGAGAGCTATCGACTCAACAGCGTGATCGGTGACGGCGTCTTTTTTCTTTCGCCGATCGAATCGACGATCGAAAACTACCTCTCCGTGGAAAAGAACAACCTGTTCGTCTATGGGCTGCGGCTCAATGAGGAACAGAAGGCGCAGATCCGTCAGGCGATCAACCGCATCGTGGCGAAGGGAATCCGCTGGCATACGAAGATCGAACGGGAAAACGGTTTTGATCATCCCCAGGATTATCAGGAGGATTATCCATCCCGGCTTGTCTGCAAGACCGGAGCGCAGTTCTATAAATTCGTGGACGGTCGCTTCAAGACGTATTTTGCCCTGGGATCCAATTGTGTGCTGCTGGCAGATTCGATCATCGGCCGGCTGGGAACCGATGTGCTGAGCATGCGGGGACTGATCACCCCGGGAACCTATCTGGATTACCTCGACAAGGAATATCACAAAAAAGGCAGCATGGTCATCACCCGGCAGTTTTATCCATGCAATGAAGACGGCAAGAAACTGGGCGTGCTGGAAAGCATGCGCCGGGGATGAGCAGAAGGGAAAAGAGGACAGAAAAGGTGTGGTGTCACGAGAAAGACACCACACCTTTTTACCGACAAAAAAAACAGGACCTGCCTGTTTTTCTGATGTATTTACTAGATCGCGTTGTTCTTTTTCAATGTTTTCAGAGCACGGGCACTGATGCGAAGTGTCTGTGGCTTTCCGTCAACAATAACTTTCACTTTCTGTAAATTGACATTCCATTTACGGCGAGTCGCACGCATTGAGTGTGAACGCTTGTTTCCTGATAAAGGTCCTTTACCAGTGATTGCACATACTTTTGACATACTGCTTACCTCCTTTACGCGATATTTTTACGCAATTTGCTTATACATATTATCATCTGTGCGTAAAAAAAGCAAGTATATTCTGTAAAAAATAGCGTTAGGAATGAGGAGGACCGGCAGATCTTCATGTTTTTTGGCCATGGCGCATACGATGAAGTGGTGATGTGACATGCTGCGAGGAAAAGTGAAGAAACGGATCCGGTGCATCTATCTGTGTACGATGCTGATCTTTGCCTGTATATTGTCTAAGCTGGGCTATGAGCAGATCATCCATCATGATGCGATCCTGGAGCGGGCGATGAACCTGTGGCAGCGGGACTTTGCCGTGGCCGGTACTCGCGGCAGCATCCTCAGCAGCGATGGCACCGTACTGGCCCAGGACATGCCGGCCACTTCGGTCGTCGTCGTACCGGCACAGCTGGAGGATCCAAAGGAGACCGCCCGGCAGCTGGCAGCAATCTTGCAGGCGGATGAGGAAGTGCTCTATGAGAAGATGACCAACCGGGTGTCCACACAGAAGCTGCAGCCGGAAGGGCGGCAGATCGATGACGAACAGGCGGCGGCGATCGAAGCGCTGGAGATGGAAGGTGTCTATCTCGTGACGGATGCCAGGCGCTATTATCCCAAAGGCAGCTATCTGGGACAGGTGCTGGGCTTTACCGGCATCGACAATCAGGGGCTGGCAGGTCTGGAACTGCAGTACGATGAAGTGCTGCAGGCACAGCGCGGATCGCTGAAGATCCCGTTTGATGCGAAAGGGCAGAATGTCACGCTGTATGAGGAAACCTACGAGGCCAGCGGCAATGGGCTCAACGTCGTACTGACGATCGATTCGCACATACAGGACATCGTGGAGCGGGAGATGCGCAATCTGATGGAACGCTATGAACCCAAACAGGCGCTGGCGATCGCCATGGATCCGGATACCGGAGAGATCTTGGCCATGGTCTCCAAACCCGACTTTGATCCAAACAGTTATGCGGAGTATGATGCGGATATCATCAACCGCAATCTGCCGATCTGGATGAGCTTTGAACCGGGATCGACCTTCAAGTCCGTCACCTTTGCCTCGGCATTGGAGCTGGATCTCTTCGATATGTTTACGGATACCTACTACGACAGAGGGTATGAGATCGTCGGCGGTGCCCGCATCAAGTCCTGGCGGGCCGGCGGTCATGGCCTGCAGACGTTTTTGCAGGTGCTGGAGAACTCGTCCAATCCGGGCTTTGTCGAGATCAGTCGCCGCATGGGGATCGATCGTCTCTACGACTCTGTCAAACGCTTTGGCTTTGGAGAAAAGACCGGTGTCGATCTGCCGGGGGAAAGCAGCGGGATCTTCTTTGAGCGGGAAGCGATGGGCGAACTGGAGGCAGCGACGGTCGCTTTCGGACAGGGCATCTCGGTCACCCCGATCCAGCTGGTCTGCGCATTCAGCGCGATCGTCAATGGTGGTACGCTGTATACGCCCCACATCACCAAAAGCATCGTGGATCCCATCAGCGGGGATGTGCTGGCAAAGGTACAGCCAAAGGCGAAACGGCAGGTCATCAGCGAGGAGACCAGCGAATTGATGCGCTATGCCCTGGAGAGCGTGGTCGCCAACGGTGGCGGAAAGAATGCGTATATCGAAGGCTATCGCATCGGAGGGAAGACCGGGACCGCACAGAAGGCGGTCGATGGGGAATATCTCGCAAATGAATACATTCTCTCTTTTCTGTCGGCGGCACCGATGGAGGATCCCCGCATCGTTTTGTATGTAGCGGTGGATGCGCCGCAAAACGATGTGCAGTATGGCGGTACGGTCGTCGCCCCGGTCGTGAAGGCGATGTATGAAGACATCCTGGCATATATGGACGTTGAGAAAAGCGAGGAACAGCTGGAAAAGAAACTGGTGTGGCCGGAGACCGAGGCCATCGTCGTGGAAGACTTCATCGGACGAGACAAAGCGGATGTCCGTCAGGAAGGGGTCCGCTTTACCTTTATCGGCGAGGGCGATACGGTGATCGATCAGCTGCCGGCCGGCGGTACGACGCTCAGTGAGGAAGGAAGGGTGTGGATCTACCTTGGAGAAGATACGTTTGAATGAGGCGCTGAATGCTATGGGCATCGCCTGCAGCGATCCGCGTGTGATCGCCGGCATCCATGACGACAGCCGGCGGGTCGGCAGAGACTGGGTCTTCGTCGCCCGCAATGCGAAAGCGGAGCGCTACATCGAGGATGCGCTGGTGAAGGGAGCAGTCGTCGTGTGCGGACATATTGATCCGCGGGCGGATGTCTATGCGGTGGAAGATGTGGAACAGGTGCTTCGTCAGCTGATCGCCTGTTGCCATCCCGGTCTGTGCGAACATCTGCTGTGCATCGGGATCACCGGCACCAACGGGAAATCCAGCACGGCCTATTTTCTCTACCAGTGCCTCTCGCATGAGATGCCCTGTCTGTGGATCGGTACCCATCATGTGCTGTGTGAAGCCTTTCAGGAGGACAGCGTGCACACGACCCCTTCGCTGTGTGAGCTCGTGCGGCTGATCGAAAAGGGGCGGGACGTCGGCATTCGTTGCGTCATCATGGAGGTCAGCTCCCATGCGATCGCTCAGAAACGCATCGCCGGTCTCACTTTTGATCACATCCTCTATACGAACATCCGCAGCGATCATCTGGATTTTCACCACTGCGAAGCACATTATCGCTATACGAAGTATGCATTGCGACACTATCGGAAGGCAGGGGGAAGGATCATCGTCAATCATGATGACCCCCGCCTGCGCGCGCTGTATCCGCTGGTGGAGGGAAACTGTGTCACTTACGGCACCCGTCTGTCGCATTTTTATCTGCACGATGTGGAGACGGTACGGACCGGCCTGCGGTTTTCGGTCAACGGTGACCGTTATGAAACGGCAGTCTGCGGCCGCTTTCAGGCGATGAACCTGACGGCGGTCATCGCGCTGTGTCATCTGCTCGCCATACCGGTCCGCCGGCTGCAGGCTTCGATCCGCGCGCTGGTGCCGTTGGATGGACGGATGCAGAAGGTATGGACCCGTCCGCTCGCCTTTGTCGATTACGCGCATACCGCCAGCGCCTGTCTGGCACTGTATCGAAGCGTAGGGGAGATCGCACACCGTCGGATCATCACCGTGATCGGCTGCGGTGGAGAACGGGATGCGGGCAAACGGGCGCGCATCGGGGAAATAGCGTCTTCCTGCAGCGACCTGTGCATCTTTACCAGCGACAATCCGCGCGGGGAAGCGCTGACCGACATCTTCGCACAGATGCGACAGCGGGCACAAGACAACATCATGATTTTTGAGGAGCGCGCGCATGCGATCAAATTTGCAGTGAAAAAGAGCGGGAATGATGATATAATACTCGTTGTTGGCAAAGGCGATGAGAAGATCCAGCTCATCAATGGCCGGGCATATGCGTTTGACGATGCCGCGATCCTTTGCCGCGCACTGAGGGAAAAGGAGGAACGTGCGTGATTCAGTTGGACTTTCTCGTAGCGTTTTTGGTCACGCTGGTCATCACTCTGCTGGTGATGCCCGGGGTGATCCGCTACTTACATAAGATCAAATTCGGACAGACGGAACGGGAGGAGGGACTTGCCTCGCACAAGGTGAAGAACGGGACACCGACGATGGGCGGCATCGTGTTCATCCTCGTTCCGATCTTGGTATTTGCGCTGATGCGCCCTGCGGCATTGACGCAGAGCAGCATCCAGATCGTCATCCTCGCGTATGTCGGCTATGGCCTCATCGGATTTATCGACGATTATCTGATCGTCGTCAAGAAGAACAATGAGGGGCTTCGTCCGGGGGTCAAATTTGCGCTGCAGTCTCTGCTGGCGGTCGTGTTCTTTCTGATGTATCGGACGACGGCTTCCACCGAGGTCATCCTGCCGCTGGTGGGCTGGCGCTTTGATCTGGGCTGGCTGTACTTCTTTCTCGTCTTCCTCATGTTCACCGCCGAAAGCAATGCGGTCAACCTGACCGATGGACTGGATGGACTCTGCGCCGGGGTGAGCATCGTCGCTCTGTTTCCTTATATCATATTTTCACTGCTGCAGGGGGAGCGCTCGCTGGCGCTGTTTCTGCTGTGTGTGGTCGGATCGCTGCTGGGCTATCTGCGCTTCAATCTGCATCCGGCGAAGATCTTCATGGGCGATACGGGTTCGCTGGCCATCGGCGGTCTGCTGGCTGCGGTCGCCATGGTGACGAAGCAGGAACTGCTGCTGGTCATCATCGGCGGTGTGTTCGTCATCGAGGTGCTGTCGGTAGTGATCCAGGTGACACATTTCAAACGGACGGGAAAGCGTGTGTTCAAGATGGCGCCGATCCATCATCACTTTGAGCTGTGCGGCATGAAGGAAACGAAGGTCGTCACGCTGTTTTGGTGCATGGGCTTCGTATTTGCGCTCATCGGTCTGCTGCTGGGGGTGATGTGAAATGGCAGAAGTTCTGATCATCGGTGCGGCCCGTAGCGGCAAGGCCGCTGCACGCCTGCTGAAGAAGCACGGGCATGCGGTGACGTTGACCGACAGCCGAAAGCTGGAAGAAAGAGAAGAGCTGATCGCAGAAGGCATCACGGTGGCAGACGGCGGTCACCCGAAGTGGCTGCTGGAGAAGTCCTGGGCGTTCATCGTCAAAAATCCCGGCATTCCTTATCGGGTGCCGCTGGTAAAGGCATTCGTGGAAAAGGGAGTGCCGATCTATACGGAAGTTGAGATCGCTTATCGCTATGCCAGACATTTCCGTTACGGTGCGATCACCGGCACCAATGGCAAGACGACGATCACATCGCTGCTGTATGAGATGCTTCGCCGCAAGGGAGATGCGCTGGTTGCCGGGAACATCGGCTATCCGCTGTGCGAGCTTGCCGAGCGCTATGAGGATGAGGAGAAGGATGTCGCTTTGGAGCTGAGCAATTTTCAGCTGCTGGGCATGGAACAGTTTTCGCCGCTCGTCAGCGTCGTCTGCAATCTGGCTCCGGATCATCTGGATTATATGGATTCGCTGGAGGATTACTATGCCAGCAAGATGCGCATCTATCAGAATGCAGCCCCGGATGCCTGGTTTCTGCGCAATGTCGATGATCCGCTCATCCTGCAGTATGCGCAGGACATTCCCTGTCAGATCATCGATTTCTCGATGAAACGAAGCGATGTCGACCTGTATTGCCGAGATGGCAAGGTGTGGCTGCACGATACGATGCTGTTTTCCATCGACACGCTGAAGATCGTCGGTGACTATAATGTATGCAATGCGATGATCGCTGCCTGCATGGCCTATCGCATGGGGGTATCCATTGCGGATATCCAGGCGGCAGCTGCTTCCTTTACTTCGGTGGAGCACCGCCTGGAGTATATCGGGGAAGCAAACGGTGTTCGGTTCTACAACGATTCCAAGGCGACCAACACACATGCGGCTGCGGCGGCACTGTCCTCGTTTCCGTCCAATATCATCCTGCTGGCCGGCGGGCATGACAAGGGGATTCCCTTCGATGATCTGAAACGGTTTGACGACCGCGTCAAACTGTGTGTGGCCTTTGGGGAAACCAGGGAGAAGTTTGCGGATGTCTTTACAAATTGCATCTGCCGTCTTACGATGAAGGAAGCGCTGGAGGAAGCGTGTGCGCATGCACGACCGGGCGATGTGGTCCTGCTGTCACCGGCCTGTTCCAGTTTTGATCAGTTTCATAATTATGAGGAGCGCGGGCGCATCTTCAAGCAGATGGTGCGCGAGCTGCTTTAGAAGGGAGTCTGTCCATGGATGTTTTAGAAATATTGAAGTCGATCTTTTATGGAATCGTGGAGGGAATTACGGAATGGCTGCCGATCAGTTCGACGGGGCATATGATCCTGTTGGAGGAGATCCTGCCGATGAATGTCTCTGCGAGCTTCTGGGAGGTGTTTCTCGTCGTCGTACAGCTGGGAGCGATCCTGGCGGTCGTGTTGCTGTACTGGAAAAAGCTGTTTCCGTTGAATCTGTCCAATAAGAACCGTCCGCTGTTGCGTTATGACATCTTACAACTGTGGTTCAAGATCCTGGTTGCCTGCATTCCGGCAGCCATCGTCGGTCTTCTGTTTGATGACTGGCTCAATGAGCATCTGTATAACTCGGTCGTCGTCGCCATCATGCTCATCCTCGTAGGTCTGGCCTTTCTCTTTCTGGAAAACCGCAACCGGTATCAGCGTGCCCGTATGACGGCGCTGTCACAGATCACCTATCGGGATGCGCTGATCATCGGCATCTTCCAGCTGATCGCCGCCATTTTCCCGGGAACCTCCCGTTCCGGCGCAACGATCATCGGTGCGCTGATGATCGGTGTCAGCCGTACGATCGCCGCGGAGTTTACGTTCTTTCTGGCCATTCCGGTCATGTTTGGGGCCAGTCTGCTGAAACTGGTGAAGTTTGGTCTCGCTTTCAGCGGGATGGAGCTGGGGCTGCTGTTTGTCGGCATGCTCAGTGCGTTCATCGTTTCCTTGCTGGTCATCCGTTTCCTGATGGCCTACATCAAGAAACACGATTTCAAGGTGTTCGGCTATTACCGGATCGCCCTGGGAATCGTCGTTCTGGCGTTTTTTCTGATCTTCTGATCCAAAAAGCGTACAGACAAAAAGCAGTTTTTGCCCATAGGATGCAAAAACTGCTTTTTACTTGTTATTTTAAGATCTGAAAGCCGAGCTTTTTCTTTACCTTGCGCACCTTTTTTTCTGCGATCCGGGATGCTTTGGCGTTGCCTTCCCGCAGCACTTCTTCGATCACCCCGCTGGCGACGATTTCTTTGTAGCGCTTTTGCAGATCGCTCAGGAAGTCGAATACGATATCGCCGACCTCTTTTTTCAGCTCGCCGTATCCTTTTCCCTGGTAACGCTCGACGATGGCATCGATGGACTCTCCGCTCAAAGAAGAATGGATCATGAGCAGGTTGGAAACGCCCGGCTGGTTTTGCGGATCATAGTTGACGACGCCCAGTGAATCCGTCACGGCTGATTTGATCTTGTTGCGGGCCTGTGCCGGATCATCGAGCAGATCGATCGTCCCTTTCGGATTGGCTTCGGACTTGCTCATCTTCTTGGTCGGATTCTGCAGGGAATAGATCTTAGCACCGACCTTCGGGGTCAGCGGCTGCGGGATGCGGAAGGTCTCCCCATACCGGTTGTTGAAACGCTCTGCCAGGTCTCTGGCCAGTTCGACATGCTGCTTCTGATCGACGCCGACCGGTACGAAATCCGCATCGTACATCAGGATATCCGCCGCCATCAGGCAAGGATAGGTGAACAGGCCGGCGGTGATCCCGGTCTCTCCCTTTGCGGTCTTGTCCTTGTACTGGGTCATGCGCTGCAGTTCGCCCATATAAGTGTGGCAGGTGAGCATCCATCCCAGCTCGGCGTGCTGATGGACATCGCTCTGCAAAAAGAGCGTCACTTTCTGCGGGTCCAGTCCGCATGCCAGATAGAGGGCGATCAGATCCTTCGTATTGCGCTTGAGCTCAGTGGGATCCTCTGCCACGGTGATGGCATGCAGGTTGGCGATGAAGATATACATCTCATATTCATCCTGATACTCTACAAACTGGCGGATGGCACCGATATAGTTGCCCAGCGTCAGTCGTCCGGTCGGCTTGATGCCGCTTAACATCGTCTGCATAAAACTACCTCCTGAAATAAAAAAAGCCCTGTGACAGGGACGTAGAAGCACGCGGTACCACCCAGCTTACCGCCTGATGAGCGGTCACTCACAGCTGTATCGGGGCTGCCGGAATATGCTCAAAAGTCCCAATTCGCCATTTTCCTGTTCGTCTGCTTGCACCAAACGCAGACTCTCTGAGGAAGGGAGAAAAACAGCTACTCATTCTTTCTCACAGCAGATTCACTGACATCATACAACGAATGCAGGAGGTTGGCAAGAGGTTCACAAAAATTGTTATACCTTTTCGTGTGCAGTTGGGGTATAATGAATAAAAAGGAGAGTGATGAAAAGAATGATCATTTTGTATACATCACCCGGATGTGCCAGCTGCCGCAAGGCCAAGCAGTGGCTGAAGGACAATCAGCTTCCTTTTGTCGAAAAGAACATCTTTACGACGATGCTGAAGGAAGATGAG
>NBJMR02800__coassemble_2438_pt1 | contig 13883 bp, 13 predicted proteins | sample NBJMR02800__metabat2_low_PE_026 | metagenome-assembled genome bin NBJMR02800
TTGACCATCCGGTGCTCCTCGAGCTTTCTGCGGATCAGCGCGCAGGCAAAACGCGGCGCGTAGATCGCTTCGATATTGACCGAGCGCAACAGGAACGGAATGCCTCCGATGTGATCTTCGTGACCATGCGTGATCACGAGCACCTTGCGCTTGCGGTTGTACTTGATCAGATGACTGTAATCCGGGATTACATAATCGACACCGAGCAGGTTGTCTTCTGGAAAACGAACACCGGCATCGACGATCAGGATCTCGTTGCCATGCTCAAAACAATAAGTGTTTTTTCCGATCTCACCCAGTCCACCGATCGCATAGACGAGGGTATCGTTTTTTTCTACGGTTGTTTTATTATATTCATTTCGAAAACTGCCTGACTCATGCGGTGCGTGTGTTTGTTGATTTGAATGCATAAGTTCTCCTTTCCCACAATGGCTGTTATTTTACGTATTGCACCTTTGTTACTATTATACCACAATTAACGAAAAACTGACGTTCGGTTTCCCTTAATTTCAACCGTGGCACAACTTGTATCATTATACATGGTTTTTTCTGCCTGCGCAAAGCCTTTTGCAAAAAAAAAGCCGGCAGGGACTGATGAGGGCGCTTACAGGATGAAAAAAAGCGGCGTTTCGCATGAAACGCCTGCTGTCATCAGCCGATGACCATGGCTTCGGGATCTTCCCGCCATGGATCTTCGGTGTGGATGTGGTCATAAAACAGGGTGCCGGAGAGATGGTCGATCTCATGCTGCAGACAGATGGCCGTATAACCGGTTGCCCGGATGCGGACGTTTTCCCCGCGCAGCAGGTCATAGCCTTTTACCGTGATGCGCGCATGACGGTAGACGAGCCCTTCGTGTTCCTCCAGGACGGACAGGCAGCCCTCGCCCTGTGCGAGATAGGCGTTCTGCACGCTTTCGGAGACGATCTTCGGGTTGGCCAGGGCGAACTCATCGCTGCCATCTTCCGTCGGTACGCTGACCGCGATCAGCTGTTTGGGGATCCCCAGCTGAATGGCGGCGATGCCGACGGCCGGACGCAGCCCTTCTCTTTCGGCGATCTCATCGTCCTGGGAATCACGTACATAGGTGATCATGGCGCGCAGCAGTTCCTCATCTTCCTTGGAGAGGGGGAGGGTGACGGGTTCGCTCTTGGAGCGGATGCGCGGATCACTGTCCAGAATGATCATATCGTTCGTGATTTTCATCGTATACTTCCTTTCTGCTTCTGTTTGGTCATCATTCTTTATTCTATCCTCTTTTTGGGAAGTTGGAAAGTTTTTTTCACAAAATATCCATGTAAAAGGTCTGGGGAATATGGTAGAATGTTTATGCTGTAAAGGAGTTGAGGTCGATGGCAAAAGAAAAGAAGCGTACGCTGCTGAGCCTGCTGCGCCTGCCGCAGGGAAAAGACAGCCTGCTGCATTATACGGCCCTCGCCCTGACGATGTTTGGCTCCTTTATGATCGTATCGACCAACATGGGCAATATGACGAGCAACAATCTGGCGATCCTCATCGTCTTCATCAAGCAGCTGGCCTTTTTCGTGGTCGGCTATGTGATGATGCTGGGGGCGGCCCGCCTGATGGACTTTCATCTGATCTATCGTCTCAGCAAGCTGCTCTTTGCGGTGTTGCTGGCGTTGATGATCGTGCCGCTGTTTGGGGCGGAGCAGTTTGGTTCCCGCGCCTGGATCTATATCAATCTGGGGATCACGACGGTGTCCGTGCAGCCATCGGAGTTTGCCAAGCCGTTCATGATCGTGCTGATCGCTTCGTATTTTTTCGCGGCGCAGCATAAGCGCTCCATGCAGGCCAGCGCCTGGCAGATGCTGAAGTTTCCGCTTTTTTGCTATGCGGCATTCGTCGTGGTCATCCTGCTGCAGAAGGACATCGGTGCGCTGGCGATCGTGACGCTGATCTGCTTTGGCTGTGTGCAGGTGCCGACCTTTCCGAGCCTGCGTTCCCTGCAGAAGTGGACGCGGCGCATCGTGGCGGCGGGCATCTGTCTGGTGTTGCTGGGGATGACGCCGATCGGACTGCCGGTCGTCGAGGAGCTCTCCAAGCTGCCGCTCGTCGGCCATGTGGCCAGCCGCTTTGCCAATGCGGCCAATCCGCTGGGGGATGATGACAGCGATCTTTACGGGCAGAGCTATCAGCCGGCCAATGCGCTGTATGGCATTGCGAATTCCAATATCGTCGGGCAGGGCATCGGCGGTTCTTCCCGCAAGTTCGGTTATCTGACACAGGCGGACAGTGACTATATCCTGGCGATCGTCATCGAGGAGACCGGGATCTTCGGTCTGGGCTTCATTGCGGCCGGTTATGGCATCCTGCTGTTTCGGCTGTTCAAATATGCGTTTAAGACCAGCTTTGTGCCCTATAAGGTCGTGCTCAGCGGCGGCGCTCTTTATTTCTTTGCGCACTTCGTGCTCAACATCGGCGGGGTGAGCGCGCTGATCCCGCTGACGGGCGTTCCGCTGTTGTTCATCTCCAGCGGTGGTACGGCGCTGGTATCCTCCTATCTGACGATCGGCATCTGTCAGAATGTCATCGCCAACATCAACCGAAAGGAGCTCTCTTCCAAAGAGGAATGATAAAAAGAAGTCCGTTCAACGGACTTCTAAAGAAAGGGAAGAGGAGAAACAAAGATTGGGGGTTTCACATCCGTTGTTTCGCCGGATGCATTAGTATCGTTCCCCGCTGCGGCGGGTTTATACACGAGGAGTTGAAAAAAATGAGAATTGTGGCCGGAGAGTTTCGCTCCCGCGTCCTGACCCCGCTCAAGGGCGATCAGACGCGGCCGACCGCCGACAAGATCAAAGAAGCGGTTTTTTCCAGCATCGGTCCGTATTTTTCCGGCGGTGTGATGCTGGATGCGTACGCCGGCAGCGGCAACATCAGCTTTGAAGCGCTCAGCCGGGGCATGGCGGAAAGCGTGCTGTGCGACATCAGCGCTGCGGCGATCCGCACGATCCGCTCCAATGCCGCACTGTTGCAGGTGGAAGCGCGCTGCCAGATCTACAAGCGGGATGTCTTTGCGATGCTCGATGTGTTCGTGCAGCAGGGGCTGCGCTTTGATCTCGTCTACATCGATCCGCCTTATCGCCTGCAGCGAAACGATGCGCTGCTGGAGGCCCTGGTGACAAAGGGACTGCTGGCAGAGCAGGCGGACGTGATCGTGGAGAGCCTGCGGGAGGAGAGCTTTGCGTTGTCGCACGGCGATCTGATCCGCCGCAGAGAAAGCGTCTATGGCATTACGAAGATCACATATTACAGGAGGTCATTATGAGAAAAGCAGTATTTCCGGGGTCCTTCGATCCGGTGACGCTCGGACATCTGCATCTGATCGAGCGCGCCGCGCGCCTTTATGATGAGGTGATCGTGGTCATCGCCGTCAATTCGGCGAAGAATGCGCTGTTTTCCATCGAGGAGCGAAAGGCGCTGCTCATGGAAAATCTTCGATCAGCGGCAAATGTGCGGGTGGATGTCGCCGAAGGGCTGCTGGTGGACAAAGTGCGGCAGCTGGGGGCAGACGTCATGCTCAGAGGGGTGCGCGATGTACAGGATTTTGCCTATGAGAAACAGATCGCATGGGCCAATCACGAGCTGGACGCATCCATCGAGACGGTGTGCCTGTTTGCCAATGAGGGCTACGGTTCGCTCTCCAGCTCGATCATCCGTGAGTTTGCATCCTATGGGAAAGATGTTTCCCGCTATGTACCGGCAAACGTGGCACGGGCGATCCGAAAGAAATATGAAAAGAGCGAGAAGACGAAAGAGTCATCGATAAAGACAGGAAAGGAAAAGAGCATCCGGATGGCGCAGACGGCATCCGCTGCTGTGGAAAAGACGATGAAAAAAACGATGTTTGACTGGCTGAAGGAAAATCGCATCCCTTACGGCCGGAAGGATCTGATCAATGAGGCGCTGACGCACTCTTCTTATCTCAATGAGCATAAGGAGGTGCTGCATGACAATGAGCGTCTGGAGTTCATGGGCGATGCGGTCCTGCAGCTGTGGACGACCGAAAAGCTGTTTCAGCTGGAGCCGTTGCTCAGTGAAGGACAGATGACGACGCTGCGCTCGCAGCTGGTCTGTGAGGCCGCCCTGGCGCATTACAGCCGGGAGCTTGGCTGGGGCGCGTATCTGCTGTTAGGCGTTGGCGAAGAGCGGACCGGCGGACGCGACCGGGATTCGCTGCTGGCCGACATGTTTGAAGCGATGCTGGGGGCGCTGTATCTCGATCAGGGCATGAAGCCGGTCTCCATGATCCTGGAACGGGTGCTGACACCGGCGATCAGCGAGCCGAAGAATGAAGTGCTGATCGATTATAAAACGAAGCTGCAGGAGGTCGTGCAGGCGGATTCCCGCAAGACGCTGCAGTATGAACTGCTGAACACGCAGGGGCCGACCAATCATCCGGAATTTGAGATGGCGGTCCTGCTGGATGGCATCGTGCTGGGAAAAGGCAAAGGAAATTCAAAGAAGCGTGCAGAGCAGATGGCCGCCAAGGCCGCGTTTGAAAAGATGGCGCGCTAGGCGGGAGAGATGGAATGATCAAAAGAGGAATCGGGATGTTGCTGGCAGTGGTGCTCATATGCGCGCCGCTGCCGTTGCGCGCAGCACAGACGCTGACGATCGACAGTACATATGGTTATGCGGTCGATCTGCATACGCTGCAGGTGCTGTATGAGAAAGAGAGCGATCAGCGGATGTACCCGGCTTCGATGACGAAGGTGCTGACCGCGCTGACGGCGCTGGATGCCATCGAGAGCCTGGATGATGAGGTGACGATCACCCTGGAGATGCTGGAAGGGCTGGAGGATGGCACTTATACCCTGGCCGGCTTTCTCAACGGGGAGGTCGTCACGATGCGCGACCTGCTGTATGGGACGCTGCTGGCCAGCGGTGCAGATGCCTGTCAGGCCTTTGCCGTTTCGTTGTTTGACAGTGAGGAAGCGATGGTAGAGGCGATGAATGCCAAAGCGAAAGCGCTGGGCATGGAGGATTCACACTTTACCAACACGGTCGGCATGCACGATGAAGATCACTACACGAGTGCCCGGGATCTGGCGCTGCTGATGGCGGCCGCCTGGGACAATGAGGAACTGCGCACGGCCATGAGCACCAGGGAATATGCGACCTCTTCCTCGTATTATCACGGGGAGGGCATTGCGCTGTACAACTCATGGGACCAGCAGCTGTCGATCGCCGGGATCGATGATGCGTATGTTCTTGGAGGCAAGACCGGCTATACGCCGGAGGCCGGGTATTGTTTCTTCGGGGTCTGTGAGATCCAGGGAGCCGAGGTGATCGTCGTTGCTGCAGGCGCTTCTCCCGATGCCGGTGCAGGCGGTTCGATGTCCGATGTAACGGCGATCAGTTCTTATATCGATGAGCAGATGGAACCGGTCGAACTGGCACAGGAACAGGACGAACTGTATACGCTCGATCTGCGGCACACCTTTCACGAACCGCTCACGCTTCGCGCACCCAGCGTGATCCGTGCGTGGGTCCCAAAGGGCGAGGATGCACAGGCTGATCTGCGCAGCACGGTGGAAAACGATCAGGCACCGGTGACAAGCGGGGATCAGCTGGCATCGGCGGAAGTCTGGATCGACGACGCGCGTGTCGCATCACTGCCACTGAATGCACCGGTATCGGTAGACAGTGACGGTTTCGCCGTCGTACTGGATACGGTCCGGGCGATCGTATGGCCATATGGCGTTGCGTTGGTGATCGCAGCAGGCAGCGGGTATGGCATCTATACGCTGGGACGCAAATGGAAACAGAAGACCGGCAGCGCTCGATAGGCGCTGTCGGCAACAGATAAAAAGCAGGAGGAGACAAGGCATGGATTTTGAAGAACGGATCGAACGCGGCGCAGATGCCGAGAAATGGAAGGGCGCAAAGGAAAAGGACGAGCTGCCGCTTTGGGTGGCCGACATGGACTTTGCCTGCAGCGATGCGATCACGGCGGCGCTGCATGCGCGGGCAGATGAGCGCATCTACGGCTATACGAGCGGGATGGACGACGCTTATAAGACGATTGTTCGCGCTTATTATGAGCGTCACTTCGGTTGGCGCTTTCCGCTGGAGGATCTCTTCTTTTCACAGGGCATCGTCCAGGCGATCTCGATCTTAGTACAGCTGCTGAGCCGTCCGGGGGAAGGCATCGTCATTCAGACGCCGGTCTATCATCCGTTCCGCCGTCAGATCGAGGCGAATCATCGGACGTGTGTCACGAATCCGCTGATCCGTCATGCGGATGGCAGCTATACGATGGATCTGGACGATCTGCGCAAAAAGCTGAGCGATCCTTCGGTGGCCGGCATGATCCTGTGCTCGCCGCACAACCCGGTCGGCCGCGTATGGACGCAAGAGGAGCTGAAACAGGTGTCTGCGATCGCACAGGAACAGCACAAATGGATCATCTCGGATGAGATCCACTGCGATATCGTCAAAGCCGGTCATACGCATCATATGCTGGAAAGCGTGGCAGAGGAAGCGGCCCGTGATCGGATCATCACCTGTGTGGCGCCGACCAAGACGTTCAATATCGCCGGTCTGGAATGTTCCCACATCATCATCCACGATGCGACGATCCGTCAGTGCTGGAAGGAATTCGTCATCGATCAGCTGTGCATCAGCGCACCGAACTGTTTTGCGATCAGTGCCGCCAGGGCCGCCTATGCGGACAGCGATGAATGGCGGGCGGCGATGAATCGCAAGATCGATGAAAACGAGGCGCTCGCCCGGGCATTCCTGGCAGAAGAACTGCCGCAGGCGGTACTGTCCCCACGTGAAGGCACCTACCTGCTGTGGCTGGATCTCTCTGCCTATGAGAGCGATCCGAAGCGTCTGGAACAGCGCATGCGCCAAAATGCCCGCGTGCATTTCAACGAGGGCGTGATGTTCGGTGCGGAAGGCGCCTGCTTTGAACGCATCAACATCGCCTGTCCGTCATCGATCCTGATGGAAGCCCTGCGCAGGATGGCGGCAGAGCTGAGAAAACAGGCGTGAGGATGGGGACGCGTCGCTTCGCAGGGAGAAGCGATCGGTGAAAGGCAGCGTTTCCCATCATTGTTCAATGAACGTTCACCGACGTTCGCATTCCATCGATCATAATGAAGACCGTACGGGATCAGAAGGAGGATTCCGGCAGGAACAGACAGCATATCCCATGATTCATCGGAGGACGGATTCACCGCAGTGAATATGGTAAATGGAATTTACCCGTTTGAAGAAGATGTCGGGTGCGCCCGGTTATTGTTTGCGATAACCGGGTGTTTTTTTGTCTGAGGGAGGTACAGAAGATGAACGCAAACACGAAGATTGCTCTCTTGGAGGCAAGGCTGCGAAAACTGGAGGTCCGCAAACAATACAACTCCGGAGTACAGCAGAAGATCCGCCGCCAGATCTTGAAGCTGCAGCAGCAACAAAGCTGAAACAGCAGGAAGGATCCTCTGGAACATCCTTTGGAGCATCGAAGAGATGTTCCTTTTCGTCATCCTGTAAATGAAAAAGGCAAGGCGGACGGAAGGTCGGCCTTGCCGGATCTGGTGCATCTTTTGTCAGGGACAGTGGATGGACCCTATATTACAACAGGCGGTGGATGATGCGTGACAGCTCTTTTACATCGTCGACCCGTGTCTGGTTGGTCGCCGGGTCGATGATGGAGGAATACACATGCGGGATGATCTTCGGTACGCCGGTGTCAAGCAGCAGGCGCATCAGCTCTTCAAAGTTCTCCAGGCGAATGCCGCCGGTCGGCTCCAGGATGAAGTGTTCCTTCGCACATGCCTTTGCGACCGCAAGCAGTTCCTCGCGGCACTGCAGGCCGTGGATCGGAAACAGCTTGAGCGCATTTCCGCCCATCTCCTTCACCATGGCGATCGCGGTCTCTACCGGGATGACGGCATCCGGCGCGTGCTGGCTGAGCGGTCCCGTGGAGATCTTGACCAGGCCGGGCGTACCGCTGGGAGATACCAGTGCGTTGATGTGGGCATTTGGGTCGATGACGCAGGCCCGGGTGTACCCGACGGCGGAAAACACCTGATTGAAATGACTGGCGGAAAGCGCTCTGGATATGTCGGCGACGGCCTTCCACTGCATCGGATTTCCACCGCCCAGGCCGACGGAGATGTTGCCCTCCGTCCGCTCGCCGTAGCTCTTCATGTCACGGACGGCTTCTTCAACTGTCGCATAGTTCGAGGAAAGGACGCCGATCACTGCCTGTCGGTCGGCGGCCGCATAACATTCTTCTGCGTTTTGGTGACTGCCGGCCAGAACGTTCAGGCAGACACGGTCTTTATAATAATTCATCTGTCGGTTGACCCCCTTTTCAGATCCTGCAGCGCATCTTCGATGATCGCCAGCTCCTGCGCGCTGCGCAATGGTCTTGGGTCGATCGTGAGGATGCCCAGGTTGACTTCATGGTTTCGGATATAGATCTGCGGCGAATGCGCCTGCAATGCCTCCATCAGCTCTTTGGCACTTCGGCCGTACTCATCCGCATGGACCCGGATCTTGCAGCGGCGGATGTTGCGTCCGGCCTCATCTGCGGCGATCACGGCGTTCAGTCCGGGAATGCGGCTGATCTTATCGGCGAACAGGGAGAGCTCTTCCAATGTTACGTTCATATGGCTGCCGTTGGCATTCTGATAGAGCTCGACGGCCTTCAGCAGGCCCATCACGGTCTCTTTGCCGACCTTCATCGCCCGTCCGATGCCTGCGTACTGCATACGGATGCACTCAGCGTCAAAGGAGCGCTTGCAGGCGACGAAGCCGGCGGTCGGTCCGCAGATCGCCTTGGCCCCGGAATAGCAGACATAGTCTGCGCCCATACGGACATATTTGGTGAGATCCTCTTCTGCGGAGGCATCGATGACGATCGGGATATTGAGACGATTGGCCAGGCGGATCATCGCTTCGGCCGACAGCATGTTCTTCTGGACGCAGTGATGGCTCTTCACGAAGAAGATTGCCAGCGTGCGTTCGCTGATCGCCCCGATGACATCGCTTTCCTGTGAGCGGTTCGCATAGCCGACCTCCTTGACGATACCGCCGCCGGTCTCGATCATCAGATCGACCGGTGCCCCGAAGTCGACGTTCTGCCCTTTTAGCAGAAGGACCTCCCGTCGTTCGCTCGTTTGTTTGGTTTCCTCCAGGTGCTGGATCTTGTAGAAATCATCTCGGCACAGGAGGGAGGCGATGGACAGTACGATGCCGCTGGAGGCGGAAGCGGTGATGCAGGCATCGTCGCAGTGGATCCATTCGGCCAGCCGCTTTCCGGCAGCTTTGTAGAGCCGGTCGATATCCACATACTGCTGGCCGGCCTGGGTGATCGCCTGGGCGACGGGGTCGCTGATACAGGAGACGCCCAGCTTGGTCATCCGCCCGGAAGCGTTGATCACTTCGGGCAGTCCGAGTGTTTCATAGATGTTCATAGGTGTGCCTCATGCTGCGCGATCACAGGATGCCGGTGAGCGAAGTGACGATGGAGATGAGGACGATGACGATCAGGATGCGGTTGAAGTTGTGTCCTTTCTTCGTCATGTACCAGTAGATGATGAAGACAGCGGCGAGCGGCAGGAAGCCCGGCAGCACCATGTCCAGGAAATCCTGGATGACGAAGGAGGAACCGCTCAGGTTCAGGGTCAGCGGAGAAGAGATCGTGACATAGCTGGCGCTCAGCGCACCCATCGTCATCAGACCGATGACATTCGCACAGAAGATCACCGCATTCATGGAACCGTTGTGCAGGATCTTCAGGACCGATTCCTTTCCCACTTCGTATCCTTTGATCGTCAGATAGTACATCAGCCAGTAGGTGGTCAGCGGATAGATGATCAGCGGAATGATGCCGCCCAGCGGATTGCCGCTGTTTGCCAGTGGAAGGAACAGCGCAATCAGGATCGGCATGTAAGCCGCCCAGATGATGGTGTCGCCGATGGCGGCGATCGGTCCCATCAGGCCGGTCTTCAGACTGGTGATCGCATCATCGGTGATCGGTTCTCCGTTTGCCTTCTGTTCTTCCATGCCCAGGACAATGCCGTGGATGATGCCGCCGGGGATGGAATCCGTGTTGAAGAAGACCAGATGCCGCTTCAGGCCCTGGATGTATTCCTCTTTGTCGGGATACAGCTTCTTCAGTGCCGGTGCCATGGATGTACACATGATCAGCGCCTGCAGACGTTCGTAAGAACTGCACATCGCAGCACCCAGATAGAGGCGGTTCATGCTTTTGATTACGTCTTTTTTGGTCAGGTGTCGTTCGTTCGTCGTTTCCGTCATTACCGATTCTGTCATGATATGTCCTCCTTTTTAAACAGGAACAGGTTCAGCAACAATGCCGTGCTGATCGCAAATACGGCGACTGCCATGATATCCAGATTGAAGTACTTCACCATGAAGAAGCCAATGATGAAGAACGGAATCAGCTGCTTTTTGCCGATGACCGTCAAAGTGATCGCAAACCCCAGCGCCGGCAGGATACCGCCCATGATCTCAAAGGCGTGCATCAGCCACTGCGGGATCATGGTCATGACCTGCTGGGCAAAATCCACTCCATAGAAGACGATGATGAAGACGATCGGGAAACGGATGATGAAGCCCATGATGCTCGGGAGGAGGAAGGCGCATCGGAAGATGCCTTTTTCATTGCCTTCCTCAGCATAGCGGTCGGCCCGGTGCACCCAGATCGTGTTGGTCGTCTTTGTCAGCTGATCGACGAAGGCGCCGATGATGCCGAACGGGACCGCGAGGGTGACAGCGACGGCCGGGCTCATGTTCGAGAGCACGCCGATGGGAATGGAGATGCAGGCAGCCAGTGCCGGATCGTTTGGCACGTTGCCGCCCGGTGTGGAAGTGACACCGAGGTAGACGAGCTGCAGTGCAGCACCGATCATCATCGCTTTCTCCATCTGGGATGTGAGCAGACCGACGAAGACACCGACGACGACCGGCTGCAGCAGCATGCTGGAGATGGTATATCCGAAACGAAGCCGGCTGAACCAGAAGTAACAGCCCATACAGAAGGCTAAAAATAAATTTTCCATAATCGTACGATGAACGTGTGTGAGTTCAATCTCCTTTCTTTTTACAGGGTTGTGTAACGCTGTTCAATTTCTTCAAAGCGGACCGGGTGATCTTCCGGGATGATCTGGAAGGTGATCTCGATGCCCTTTGCGTGCAGCTCTTTCAGGATCTGCATGTCCGCTTCATCCAGGGTGATGTTCTTATAGACGTTTTTGCGGTTGGGCCCACCACCCAGGCCTCCGATCTGTACCCGAGGGATCGTGATCTTGTTTTGAACGGCGCGCTGTAGCGTCTTGAGATCTGGCAACAGCAGCAGGATCTTGCCGATCAGCGAATCTTCGCTCCAGCGAGCGGCTGCGTCTGCTTCGTTGCAGCAGGTGATGTCGATCCCTGGCGGGGCAGACATTTTGTAGATTTCCATCAGGAAGCTGTCCTTGGCGACAGCGTCGCTGATGATGACGATGTTGGTCGCGGCGGACTGTTGTACCCACTTGGTCATGACCTGCCCGTGGATCAGTCGGCTGTCGACCCTGCATAATGTTAGATCAGGCATGTGTTTCCTCCGTTCCGTAGATCTTTGCCATGACGTCAAAGATCGAATGACTGCTGTTTTCCAGCAGGGACGCAATGTCCAGCGTGTGTTTGATCTGGATCTGCGTGCAGGCCTCCAGCAACAGTGCGCTGTTGAGCCCGGTGATCACATCGATGCCCTCCGGCGAGGCGTTGGCCTTGACCGCAGCGACGTTGGTGGGGGTGCCCCCATACAGATCCGTGAAGATGGTGATGTGGAGCGGCTCCCTGGCAAGAAGGGCGGCCTTTCGTTCTTCCTCGACGTAAGTGTCGACCTTTTCCTGAAATTCATTCAGCAGATCCTGCGGCCGCAGTGCGATTTCTTTTACGAAATCGATCTTGCCCAGGATCATCTCAATGCTTCTCAACAGGCCTTCGCCCCACCCGCCATGTGTTAGTAAGAGAATCTTTTCCATTATCCTGCCCCTTTCCTGACGAATAACCTCTTTTCATAAGAACCGGTTTCTTACTGTCTCCATTATATTCGCTTCTGCAAAGCACCTGCTGCCTGCCTTTTTCGTGAATTTCATGAAATGGAATGCTCGTTGGTTATTTCATCTTCATTGACGAAATCAACGAATACTAAGTTAAAAATCCATATGTTATAATGAATGCAGAATGAAAACGGACGTGGCGGCAGTTTCATCGGAAACGGCCTGCCGGTGAACGAAGGTCGTCTGGAAGAAGGTGAAGGGTATGCTGACGAGACGGCAGGCGGAGATCCTGCTTGATTTTTATGCTGCACAGGGATCCATCCTTCCCCTGAAGAGCGTATCGCAGAAGTATGCGGTGAGCGTGCGGACCATTCAGAATGATCTGCAGTGCATCCGCAATGAACTGAAAGGATCCGGCATGGAACTGTGTTCGATCAGCTCCAAGGGCTGTCTGCTGCAGATCCGGGAGGAAGCACAGAGCTCGGCCTACATCCGCTCGCTGCTGAAGGCACATCAGCAGAACTATTATTTTTCGGATGCGTCTTCCCGAGTGAAATACATCCTGTCTGCACTGCTGCAGGATGATGTGTATAAGAAGAGCGAAGAGCTGGCCGATGAGATGTTCATATCGAAATCCCGGCTGTCGGCGGATCTGGCTTCGGTGAAACAGACGCTTTCGCAGTATCGGCTGTCGCTGCACAGCCGGCCGTATCATGGACTGTATGTCGAAGGGCTGGAAGTGGACAAGCGCCGCTGCATCATCAAGGAGCATCTGAATTTCAACAGCGAGCGGACGGAAGAGGGCGCAGATGCGGAACAGGGATATGAGGAGATCAACGAGATCAAGGAGATCTTGCTGCAGGCGATGATGGACTCCTACTATCGCATCTCGGACGTCGCCTTTCAGAATCTGATCATCCATATCAGCACGGCGGTCGAACGCATCCGGCGGCATCGCTTCGTCAAGATGGAACAGGTGTCGCTGAACGAAGAGTTTGAGATGGAGCTCGAACTGGCGGAACACATCATGCGTGCCTGCTGCGAACGGTTTCAGCTGGTGTATTCCGCAGATGAGGTCATCCTGCTGGCGCTGAACCTCTATGGCAAGCGGGAGTATGACAATGAGGAGTACATCACGGCGGAGATCAACAGCCTGGTATATGAAGGGCTGATGCAGATCAAGAAGATCTATCATACGGATCTGACCAACGATCTCAACCTGCGCATCTCTCTGGGGCTGCACATCCTGCCGCTGCTGGCGCGGATCAAGACGGAGACGACCCTGAAGAACATCATGACCTATACGATCAAGCAGAGCTGTCCGCTGGCGTTTGACATGGCATCCACCTTTGCGAATGCCGTTTTGCCCAAACAGGGCGACAAGCTCTCGGATGATGAGGTCTCCTACATCGCGCTGCATTTTTCCTACAGCATGGATCAGGAGAGCACGACGGAGAAGACCAAGAGCATCCTGCTGGTCAACACCGGCAAAAAAAGCAGCACCATCCTGGTGCAGCAGAAGATCATGCAGTGGTTTCCCAGCGTCCGGGAGATCGACATCATCTCTTCCTCCATGCTGCAGCAAAAAGATTTTCAGTCGTACAATGCGGTCATCACCACCGAACCGTCCGTAGCGAACAAGTATGAGAAGATCGTGCTGATCAATTATTTCCCAAATGAGAGCGATCTGCAGAAGGTCGACCTGGCGCTGCGGGGCTTTAGTTCTGCCAAAGATATCCTGGACAAGTTTCACGCGTCCTTGTTTTATCATGGGAAGGCGAAAGATAAGCAGGAAGTCATCGATATCCTGTATCAGAAGGTGCAGGCGGACCATCTGGC
>NBJMR02800__coassemble_2481_pt1 | contig 13593 bp, 14 predicted proteins | sample NBJMR02800__metabat2_low_PE_026 | metagenome-assembled genome bin NBJMR02800
CAGGGTACTTAGAACTGTTTTCCCAATGTGAATAAAAACAGAGGAAAACTTAGGGGAATCGCCGTATCTGTCGTATAGGAAGGGTGGAGGGGGCTTTTCATGCGACAGAAGATGCGCTGTCCGCGCTGTGGGAATGAAGATCGGGATCTTTTCTTCCATGATCGGGGCAGCTGGTATTGTCGGCGCTGCATCGCTTTTGGCAGGATCGATGTCAATGAACGTCTGTGTACGCCGAAGTGGGAACGAAGGAAGATCGTCTGTGCGTATCATCTGCCGTATGCGCTGACGGATCTGCAGCAGCAGGTCGTAACAGAGGTCTGCGGATATCTGGAAGAAGGGGAGGATGTGCTCATCTATGCGGCGACCGGTGCCGGCAAGACCGAACTGACGATGGAAGCGATCTGCCGTTATCTCAACCGGGGGAAACGGGTCGGCTTTGCGATCGCACGCCGACAGGTCGTATTGGAGATCGCGCAGCGTCTGCAGGAAGCGTTTGCGCAGCTGAAGGTCTGTGCGGTCTGTGAAGGGCATACCAGCGATCTGTGGGGCGATCTCATCGTCTGTACGATGCATCAGCTGTATCGTTATCACGGCTGTTTTGATCTGCTGGTCATGGATGAGGTCGATGCGTTTCCGTATCGTGGCAATGCGCTGTTGAAGACGATCGCGATGAACGCCTGTGTCGGACAGCTGCTGTATCTGACGGCAACTCCGGATGCGGAGATGCTGGAACAGGTGCGGAACGGGGAACTGAAGCAGGTCACGCTGTTTGAACGTCCGCACCGCCATCCGCTGGTCATCCCTGAAGTATGGCGGACACCGGCCTGGCTGCTGCACATCGGGCTGTTACAGTTTCTCGTGCAGAATCATCGGGCCCAAAAACAGACGCTCGTGTTCGTACCGACGATCCGCATGGCACAGGGCATGGGATTCTGTTATCGTCTCTGCTTTTCCTGCGCTTCGCTCTCTTCCAAAAGCACGGACCGTGATGCGCTACTGGAACACTTCCGGAAGAAAGAGCTGGAGGTGCTGTTTGCGACGACGGTGCTGGAGCGCGGCATCACCATCCCTGATGTGCAGGTGGCGGTATTTCACAGTGAGCATCCAGTGTTTACGGCCGCCAGCCTGATCCAGATGATCGGCCGTGCCGGCCGCAAGAAGGAACATCCGGATGGACGGGGACGTCTGCTGTGTACCTATGTGACGAAAGAACAGAGTGCGTGCCTGCGGGAGCTGGAGGCGATGAATGAATCCCTGCGCCGGCGTCTGGGAGGGGAAGGGTGAAACGCTGCCGCATCTGTCTGTGCGAGCTGTCAGCACATCAGAGCATCGGACAGTGGCTGTGGATGACGGATGTGCTCTGCAGAGACTGCCGTGCCCGTTTTGTGCGTGTGAAGGAACCCCTGCAGATCCAGGATCTGTGCGTTCATGCGCTGTATCGGTATGACGACTTCCTGGAAGGGCTGCTGTTTCAGTTCAAGGAAGGCAGGGACATCGCCCTGGCTCCTATCTTCTTTGCGCCCTGGATGCAATGGCTGGAGCGGTATCGTCATCATCATTGGGTGCTCATGCCGAGCAGTGATGAAAAATGTGAGGAACGCGGGTTTTTCTCACTGCGGGAGATGCTGAAACAAAGCGGACAGGTGCTGTATGAGCCACTTTACAAACGCACGAACTTCAAACAGTCCACACGCTCGGGAAACGAGCGAAGACAGGTCATGAATGAAATCGAACAAAAGCAGGAGTATCCGCTTCCCCGTGGCGATCTGCTGCTGATCGACGACGTCTGTACTACAGGTGCGACGCTGCAACGGGCATATCAGCTGCTGCGGCCGCATAGTAATACGATAGAGGCAGTTGTTCTCTGTGCACATCCGCTGCTGTTGGCGCACAGAGAGGAAAACAGGCTTCAATGGTTCCAAAGGAGGGGAAGATCATGGAAGGAACGGTAAAATGGTTCAACAAAGAAAAGGGCTATGGCTTTATTCGCGATCAGGAAGCACAGGATGTGTTCGTACACTATTCACAGATCCAGATGGATGGCTTTCGGGTATTGGAGGAAGGCGAGCGGGTCCGTTTTGACATTCTGCAGAGCCCACGCGGTCCACAGGCGCAAAATGTAGAAAAAATTGAATGCGGGAAGTAGAAATCTCGCATTTTTTATATAGTGCAAACGGATGGCTTATGGTAGAATAATTGTATCTCTCAAGGAGGTGCATAGACGATGTTAGAAGAAAAAAACAATCACGAGCAGGATTCGACAGATCAGGAACTGGACGATCTGCTGAAGGATTTTCGTGAACAGGATGATCTGCATGCGCGCATCCAGCAGTTCAAGAAAAAGAAAGCCGCTGCCGATATACGACAGGAGGAGGTACCGTTTTCACAGCCGCTCCAGCAGCCAAAGAAACCAACCCCGACCCCTGCGCTGGATCAGCTGAAGACGATCCACAGCGAAGAAGAAGCGGGCGATACGACCGTCATCTCTGTGGAGGAGGAAGAACTCGAGAAAACGAAGGTGATCCCGACAGAACCGGAAGAGAGCGCAGATGCTAATGCGACCCTCATCATCAGCGAAGATGACATGCGTCAGCTCGTAGAGGAGGAAGAGCGCAAAAAGCAGCAGAAGAAGCAGGAGAAGGAACAGGGAGAAAAAGCACGCAAGAGCAAGATGGAGAAAAGCTCCCTGAAGTCCGTGCGCAAGGAAGAGGAGGATGAAGCGAGCAATGATCGTCTCAATAAGATCATCACTTACGTCATCGTCGGCCTTGTTTCGATCGCGTTGCTGGTCGGGATCGTCTTTGCGGCATATTCGTTCCTTTCTTCTGATTCGGCACCGCAGGAAGATCAGCAGCAGGAAACGGATCAGACATCGACAGATGAAGAAAAGGATACCGGAAGCGAAACGCAGATCACGACAAATAACGATAAGGAGATCTCTGAAATCAACGGACAGATCCAGTCTTATCAGGATGAGATCTCACATTATCAGAATCTGATCAGCCAGGAGAATACGAAGCTGGAGGAAGCGCGTACGGCGGCTTCTACTGCACAGTCGAACTACAATACGATCTTGGCACAGCTTAACTCCGCGCAGTCACAGCTCAATCAGCTGAATGAACAGCTGGCAAATGCGAGCGAGGAAGAAAAAGCATCCATCCAGGCACAGATCGATACGTTGGACACACAGCTGGAATCCCTGAATACTCAGTATCAGCAGGCCGGAAATACTTATGAGAGCGCACGGCGCGAGTATGAGTCCCTGCAGGGTACGACCAGCGCAAACATAGAGGATTATAATGCGCGCATCAGTGAGCTGAATTCACAGATCAGCGATCTGCAGAACCGTCTGGCACAGCTGCAGTGATCCAAAAACTAAACCGCCATCGGGCGGTTTTCTTTTGAGCGATGCACGTATGGAGGTAGCGAAAATGGTCATGCTAACAGGGGAAGAGAAGCATCTTTGGCGATACGAATGCCGACAATTTTGATGCGTTCCTGTATTTTACTGGAGTTTACCTTTTTTTTGCCTACCTTTTTTGTTAAAATATACAATGTACAGTACAGGTAATGGAGGTAATGGGAATGCGTTCAGCAATCGTACTTGCCGCTGGCAAGGGAACCAGAATGAAGTCTTCTCTGAATAAGGTCATGCATCCGGTTTCCAACAAACCGATGATCGGGCATATCGTAACGAACCTGCGCAAGGCAGGGGTCGATCAGATCGTCGTCGTTGTCGGACACGGAGCAGAAAGCGTAAAGAGCTATCTTGGGGACCGCGTTCAGTATGCTCTGCAGGAGCCTCAGCTGGGAACCGGACACGCGGTCATGCAGGCGAAGTGCCTGAAGGATGTGCAGGGAGATACACTGGTTTTGAATGGAGATGGTCCATGCATTCAGAGCGAAACGATCGAAGCCGCATTTGCTGCGAACGCAGACAGCGAGATGACGGTCGTTACCGCCGTGTTGCCGGATGGGGAGCGTTATGGACGCATCGTACGCGATGCGGCTGGCAATGTGGATAGGATCGTGGAAGCGAAAGACTGCACAAAGGAGCAGTTGGAGATCAGAGAGATCAACACCGGTATCTTCTGTTTCAAGAATCAGCTGCTGTTTGAAAACCTGCAGGAAATCGGTAATGACAATGCTCAGAATGAGTATTATCTCACCGATCTGGTAGAAATCTTCAATCGCAAAGGGATGCGGGTGAAAGCGATGGTCGTCAAAGATCCAGAAGAAACGATGGGGGTGAATGACCGCATCGATCTGGCCAGAGCGCAGAAGTGGATGACGCGGCATGAGTGCGAGCGCCATATGCGTAACGGTGTGACCATCATCGATCCGGATACGACGTACATCGATGTGGATGTGGAGATCGGACAGGATACGGTCATCTATCCGAACGTCATCATTCAGGGTGAAACAAAGATCGGAGCCAATGTGACGATCCTATCGAACTCTTTCTTGCGAAATGCGACCATTGCCGATGAGGTGACGATCGATTCCAGTAAGATCGTGGAAAGCAGTGTCGGTGCGAAAACGACCATTGGTCCGATGAGCCATCTGCGCAATCACACAGCCATTGCAGAAAACTGTCGGATCGGTAATTTCGTCGAGTTCAAGAACTCTACTTTTGGCACCGGCAGCAAGTGTGCACATCTGACCTATGTAGGGGATGCGGATGTCGGCAGCGGGGTCAACTTTGGCTGTGGTGTCGTTACGGTCAATTACGACGGTAAGAACAAGTATCGTACGACGATCAAGGATGGCGCCTTCATCGGCAGCAATGTCAATCTGATCGCTCCGGTAACTGTCGGGGAGAATGCACTGCTGGCAGCAGGATCCACTATCACGGATGATGTGGAAGACGGTGACATGGGCATCGCCCGCAGTCGCCAGCAGATCAAGGCTGGCTATGGAACAAAATACAAAAATAAATAAATGAAGAGAGGATCGTAAAAAAATGGAGAAAACATTGGTATTTGCACTGAGCTCAAGCATCGAACTGGCAAAGGAGATCGTAGCGGAACTGGGACTTCCGCTGGGTGAATGTGAGGTCAAGCATTTTGCGGACGGCGAGATCATGGTCGAACTGGGACAGTCTGTCCGTGGCAAACATGTCTATATCGTACAGTCGACCTGCAATCCGGTTTCCACCAATCTGATGGAAGTGCTGATCGCAATCGATGCCTGCAAGCGGGCAAGTGCAGCGCACATCACGGTCATCATGCCATACTTCGGCTATGCACGTCAGGACCGTAAGGCAAGACCGCGTCAGCCGATCACTTCCAAGCTGGTCGCTTCTCTGCTGGAGACGGCCGGGGCCAACCGTGTGATCACGATGGAGCTGCACGCTACGCAGATCCAGGGCTTCTTTGACATTCCGGCGGATGACATCAGTGCGATGAGCATCATCGGTAATTACTTCCGTTCATTGGATCTTGAAAATATCGTTGTCGTTTCTCCGGATCATGGCGGTGTGACGCGTGCCCGCAAGCTGGCGGAAATGCTGCATGCGCCATTGGCGATCATCGATAAGCGTCGCCCGAAACCGAATGTGGCCGAAGCGATGAACCTGATCGGTGATGTTGACGGCAAGACGGCGATCCTCGTAGACGATATCGTCGATACGGCCGGTACGCTGGTGTCCGGTATTCAGATGTTGCGTGACAAAGGCGCAAAAGCGATCTATGCCTGCTGTGTGCATGCAGTATTGAGCGATCCGGCGATCGAGCGTCTGCAGGCGGCTGATCTGGCTGGCTTCATCTGCACCAATACGATCGATCAGACCGAAAAGCTCAAGCGTTATGATCGTATGAAGGTTCTTTCGGTCGGCCCGGTACTGGGCGGTGTCATCCGTGCGATGGAGCACGATCGTCCGGTCAGCGAGGTACTGGCGATCTTTGCAAAATAATGCAGAAACGAAAAAACAGTTCGATGAGCGAACTGTTTTTTTTATAGGGCAGTTTTTTCGAGCGGGCTGTGCACACAGATCAGTTCAGATCGAAGATCGTTTCCACGAAGTGACGCCCGCCCTGTGTACAGAACGACTGCAGGCCATCGCTGCCCGTACTGCGATAGAGATCGTCGAGGTAAAACAGCGAAGCGCTCACCCAGAATTGATTCCAGAAGGGGATGTCAGCCGGTGCGGAGAGGATCTGTTCCTGCACTTTGGCATCTTCGATCTGGAATGCGTGATACAGCAGGCCAAACGCCTGTTCTTTCTTCTGCTCATAACGATCCGTGTAAAAACGATAGTCTGCTGCGTTTTCATTCCAGGCGAGATAGGTCGCAAGGCCTTCGACAAAACAGAGATGATCGAGCCGTTCATGATAGGAGCGGCCGCTGTCGGGCCAGTGGATCAGCAGACAGTGTCTGGCAAATTCATAGTGAAGCGTATGAAGGATGAGGTACATCATCTGTGAAACGATGCGCGTGCGGTTGGCAGCCTGGATCAGGTCGATGAAGACATCGAACGATGCATCGCTTTTCGCCGTGCGGCAGAGGTCATCACTGCCGACGAGAAGATGGACGTGCAGCCGTTTTTGGCAGATGCCCAGTGCAGGAAACAGCGCCTGAAAGAGCGCCGGGTTGAATGAGGGGAATTGCTGCAGAAAAGCGAGCGTGCGTGTTTTCAGTTCGGCGACGACCTCCCGTCGATCCATCTCCAATGCACTTTGATCAAGCGGTATCCGATCTTCCTCACCGGTCAATAAAGGTTTGCCGCTGAGATAGCGGTCAACGATCTGTGTATCGATCTTCATGACATCCTCCATTTCGCATACACTGCGGTCCGTGCCTGGCAGGAAGACCATCCGGTTCCTGCCGTCTCTATGTATCATTATAATGATTTGATAAAAAAAGAAAAGCATCTGGTCGAAAGGGAACAGCGGGGATGATGGCGGATAGAAAGGGGAGCAGATGCAAATACTAGCAGCGAGGTGATCAGATGCAGCGTTCTGTCAAGATCCGGCTGTTGCTGGGCGGTATTGCCCTTTGTTTATTTGCCTGGCTGATGTTGGGAATGCGCACACAGGAGAGATCGGCGATCCGCTTAGAAAGTGAACCGGTGCTGGCAAAAGAGGATGCAGGGAAGAAAGTGATGTATCTGACGTTTGATGATGGACCCAGTCAGAATACAGAGCAGGTGCTGGACATTCTGGATGAGCATGACGCAAAGGCGACCTTTTTTGTCACGAATGAGTTTCCGGATTATGTGTCCCTGTTGAAGGAAGAAGTCCGCCGGGGACATGTCATCGGTGTGCATACGTATTCACATGATTACGCGGAAATCTACCAGAGCACAGATGCCTATTTTGCGGATATCGAGCAGATGCAGGCGGTGATCCGGGAACAGACCGGCCATGCGACGAAGATCCTGCGCTTCCCCGGCGGCACCAGCAACACGGTGTCGGCCCGCTATTGTGATGGCATCATGCGCGCGTTGAGCGAGGAAGTCACCAGACAGGGCTATGCGTATTATGACTGGAATGCGACCAATGGGGACGGGGATACCGGTCTGTCGGCACATGCGCTGGTGGCACAGGCGAAACGGGAGATCGGATCACAGGAAGTGGTGATGTTGCTGATGCATGATGGTGCAGGGAATGAAGCGAGTGTCGAGGCACTGCCGGAGATCTTGCGCTACTGTCAGGAACAGGGCTATGAATTTCGTGTGATCGATGAGACGACCCCGCAGTTTCACCACCACATCAACAACTAAAACGAGATGCACAGGGACGCGCATCTCGTTTCTCTTTTATTCACTGTCGTGAGCGATCTCAACACGGATCTTTCGGTTTTTGATCGTCCGCTGCTGCAGGGCAGAGAGGACCGTGGTTCCTTTGCCGTTGAGGATCTCCACATAGGAGTGATGTTCCTGGATCTTGATGACGCCGATGTCTTCGCCGTCCACACCGTCGATGCTGCAGATCGCACCGACCAGATCGCCGGGACGCAGCTTTTTGCTTTTTCCGGCAAAGATACAAAGCCGAAGGACATCCTGACGGACCAGTTCTTCCCGACGCACCGTTCGTACCAGCGGTTGCTGCAGCTCCTTTAGCGGATAGCGGGCGCTGAGTACAGGAGAGACGGTGGTGACGGAGGGGTCCATATGTTGTAACTGCTCAAAGATGGTCATGTTGGATGGATCGACGAAGGAGATGGCCAGACCGGCCGCTTCCATGCGCGCCGTACGGCCGACTCGGTGGATGTACGTTTCCAGGGTCAGCGGGAAATCGTAATTGACGATCAGGGACACTTCCGGGATATCCAGCCCTCTGGCCGCGACGTTGCTGGCGACGAGGATGCGGGTGGTTCCGTCACGAAAATGCCGCAGGGATGCGAAACGCTCCTCCTGGCGCTGTTTGCCATGCAGCGCTTCGACCGCCAGCGAGCGTTCGCTCAGAAACTGTGTCAGCTGCTCGGCCTGTTCGATCGTATTGACAAAGAGGATGCAGCGGCGGATCGGCCAGGCCTGCAGGACGGCCAACAGCAGCTGCGGCGCATCCGCCGGTGCACAGGAGAAGAAGCGCTGTGTCAGTTGTGTCGGCAGCTCCTGCTCCTGCTGTTCCAGAAACTGTGCAAAAGGAAAGCGTTCGCTCAGATAGCGGCGGATGGTCGAAGGGAACGTCGCAGAGAAGCAGGCGCACTGCAGACCTGCGGGCAACTGGGCCAGGATCTTGTCCAGCGTCGAACGAAATCCCAGACGAAACATCTCATCTGCCTCATCCAGAACGAGCATGGACAGGCATTCCAAGTGGACGGTGCCTTCATGGATGTGCTGCAACAGCCGTCCCGGGGTCGCAACCAGGACATGAGTGCGCTGTTTCATGTCTTCCCGCTGAAAGGCGAAAGACTGTTTGCCGACCAGCATCTGATGATGGGTGTGCAGAAAGAGGCCCAGGGCATCCAGCGTCTGTGTGACCTGCTGGGCCAGCTCCCGGGTCGGTACGAGGATCAGTGCCTGCGGATAGAGGGAATCAAAGGTGATGTGCTGCAGGATGGGCAGCGCATAGGCCAGCGTCTTGCCGCTTCCGGTCTTCGACTGTGCGATCAGGCTCTCGCCCTGCAACAGCCGGGGGATGACGCTCTCCTGTATCGGGGTCAGCGTTTCATACTGCATGCGTGCCAGCGCTTTCTGTAATGGGGCAGCCAGCGAAAGTTCCTGAAATTTCATGGGGTTCCCTCCTTTGCGCTGTTTAGTATACCATGAAACGGCCGTGCGCAAAAGCGCATTTTGGACGAAGGATGGTCTTGGTGAGGAGCGGGAACCGTGCAGTCCGCATCGCCCTATGGTACAATAAGGATGAGGTGATGACAATGGCAGTATTGATCTGGTATCCGAAGTGCTCGACCTGCCAGAAGGCAAAAAAGAAGCTGGAAGCGCTGGGCGTAGAGGTGGAAACTCGTTCGATCGTCGAACAGACACCGACGGTCGAGGAACTGCGCCGGTGGATGGCGATGGGAGATCTGACGCTGAAACAGCTTTATAATGTGTCCGGTAATCTCTACAAGGAACTCAACATGAAGGAACGACGCCTGCAGATGAGCGAAGACGAACAGCTGACGCTGCTGAGTGAACATGGGATGCTGCTGAAGCGGCCGCTGCTCATCGGCAGAGCGAACGTGCTCGTCGGCTATCGTGAGGCGGCCTATGAAGCATTTGCCGAAAAGGAAAAATAAAAAGGCGTTGGATCCAACGCCAGGGAAAGACCACGACAGCCGATGTCAGACATCGCTGCGTGGTTTTTCTTTGCGGTTTGAGAGCCCGCTGCCCGTTTATTTGAGCGGCTGTTTCAGAAAGCGGTCATAGTTTTTCATGATCTGTTCACTGAGCGTTTGCGGATCTTCCTCACGCAGCGCACAGAGCTTTTCAAAGGTGTAGCGGACGTACATCGGCTCATTTTCTTTCCCCCGGAACGGAACCGGCGTCAGATACGGGCTGTCGGTCTCCGTCAGCAGCCGATCAGCAGGCACGGCCTGTGCGACCTGTGGCAGTGCGCGGGCATTTTTGAAGGTCAGCGGACCGGCAAAGGAGATGTATCCGCCCATGCGTACCGCCTGCAGCGCCGTTTCCACGCTGCCGCTGAAGCAGTGCAGGACAAAGGGAGTCTTGGCGCATGCCCGTAAGATCTCCATCCCATCCTGTGTGGCATCCCGCATGTGGATGCTGACGGGGAGGTGACAGTCGGATGCCAGCTGCAGCTGTCGGCGAAAGGCTTCCTTCTGCACGTCTTTGTCGGTATCCTCGTAATGATAGTCCAGACCGATCTCGCCGATCACATCGATGCAGCCGCTTCGACAGACGTCCTCCAGCCGCGTATAGTCCGCTTCGTTCAGCGCATAGGTATCGCAGGGATAAAAACCATAGGCGATCTGCAGATGCGGATGGCGCTGTTTCAGATCCAGGGCACGCTGCAGTTCTTCATAGGTACAGCAGATGACGAGCAACCGGTCCACCTGGCTGGTGCGGCAGTTCTCCAGTATTTCTTCCACACGGGGATATAAACGCTCACAGGTGATGTGACAGTGAGAATCCAGATAACGGATCATGTGATCAAGTCCTTTCTATTTGCCGAGGCAGAAGTTCGCAAAGAGCGTATCGATCAGATCTTCGCGATGCACTTCTCCCAGAATTTCCTTTAAAGAGGTATATGCTTCCTGCAGATCGATCTGTGCCAGTTCCAGTTCCAGCCCCTGTTCCAGTGCGGAGATGGCGCTGGCCATGGAGGCGTGTGCCTGCCGCATCAGAGCGATCTGCCGTTCGTTGGCCAGGCTGGGTTCGCTGAGCGCGATGCGGTGATGATCGAACAGGCGGTGGATCTCATCGAGCAATGGCTGGATGTCGCCCTTCGCCGCACTGATGGCGATGCCTTCTTCAATCGGTCGTGCCAGGTCGGCCTTGTTGTAGACGACGATACGGGTCTTGTCGGCGCTTTCCGCCAGCAGCCGCCGGTCTTCTTCCTGCAGCGGGACACTGCCGTCCAGCACCAGGATGACCAGCTGTGCGCCCTCCATGATCTGATAGCTTTTTTCAATGCCTTTTTGTTCGATGATATCCTGCGTGGTGCGGATGCCGGCCGTATCGATCAGGTTGAGCTGCAGTCCGCCTTCCAGCCGGATGTGTCCTTCGACGATGTCGCGGGTCGTACCGGCGATGTCGGTGACGATGGCTTTTTCTTCCTCCAGCAGCGCATTCAGCAAGGAGCTCTTTCCGACGTTGGGACGCCCGATGATCGCGGTCTGGATGCCTTCGCGGATGATCTGCCCGCTGTCTGCCCTCTGTAAGATGCCCTCGATCTCCCGGATCCATGCGCGGGCCTTTGGCAGCAGCTTTTCCTGCGTGATCTCTTCGATGTCTTCGTATTCCGGATAATCGATGTTGACCTCGATGTTGGCGATCATATCCAGCAGCGCCTCGATGAGCGGATCCAGCAGTTTTCGGACACTGCCGCGGATGCCGGCCATCGCCAGCTGTGCGTTTTCCTTCGTGTTGGCCTGGATCATGTCGTTGACGGCTTCTGCCTGCGTCAGATCGATCCGTCCGCTGAGGAATGCCCGCTGGGTGAATTCACCGGGCCGTGCGAGCCGGGCACCCTGTGCGAGCACGAGCTGCAGGATCTGCCGGGTGATGAAACGACCGCCATGACAGCTGATCTCCACGATGTCCTCCCGTGTGTAGGTACGCGGTGCACGAAACAGTGAGACCAGTACCTCGTCGACCGCTTCTTTCGTGAGCGGATCGATGATGTGTCCATAGGTGACGGTGTGTGAGTCTTTTTCCTTTAAGGAGCGATCTAGCAGAGCATCCGCGATGGGAATGGCTTCCTCCCCGCTGATGCGAATGATCGATATGGCCCCATCTTGTGCCGCGGTGGAAATGGCCGCGATCGTATCCTGTAACATGACGATCCCTCCCTGTTCTGCGTGTTCTTATTGTATCACATTTCTTTTTGTTCGGCGCCGGCTTTTGCATTGCCCCATGCCGGATTGCGTGGTATAGTTAGCGTTGAACAGAGAAGAAAAGAGGAACGATGATGACGATCATATATGAAAAGGAACAAATCGAAACGGTCATCCGGGAACTGCGGGCAGGAAAGGTCATCGCATTTCCGACCGATACCGTGTATGGCTTGGGGGTCTGTTACGATGATGAAGATGCCCTGCAGCGCCTGAAGGCGGCCAAGGGACGACCGGAGAACAAACCGATCCCGACGATGGTGGGAAATCGGCGGCAGCTGGCAGAGGTCGCCGTGGTGAATGAGACGATCGAACGGCTGGCCGATGCCTTTCTTCCGGGGGCCCTGACGCTGATTTTGCGCAGAAGGGCACAGGTGGCGGACTATGTGACCAATGGACTGGATACCATCGGTGTCCGCATGCCGGATGATCCGTTCGTTCTGGCACTGATCGACGGACTGGGCAAGCCGATGCTGGTCACCAGTGCCAACCGCAGCGGAGAGAAGACCGGTACGACGTTTGAAGAAGTCATGGAACAGCTGGACGGACGGATCGACGGCATCGTCAGAGGCACATGCGGCTGCCTGAGCGCCAGCACGATCATCGATGTGAGCCAAGAGGAGGTCCGCCTGCTGAGGGAAGGGCCGATTTGCCGGGAAGCGATCGATCAGGTGCTCGCAAAGGCGTGAACCGAACGCTCCACTGCCGGTCACAGAGAAGCGAGCAGAGCGGTCGATATACAAAAAGAGGTCTTTGACGGGCAAAGACCTCTTTTCTGACGGACGTTCATTTTTTCTTCAGGCGCAAACCATCCTGAAAGGCTTCTCCGACACGCTCGCCGACCTTGTAATAGCCGTGTGTGTACGGATCAAAGGCGATCGCGCCGACCAGCGACATATCGACCTTTCCATCGATCAGCACGCGCTCGTCCGCAGTGACGCTGACGACCTTGCCGATGACGCCCAGGCCATATTCTCCATCCTGGTATTCGATCAGTTCACACTCCAGGCACAGCGGGAATTCGTTGATGATCGGTGCGTCCACGCTTTCCGCATGACTGGCGGTCAGATGGCTGTTTTCAAATTTGTCCGGTGTGCTGTTTCCGGAGACGACACCAAAATAATCGGCTTCTACGACATGGGCCGCATCCGCGATGCTGACGGTAAATGCCTTTCGCTCCAGAATGTTCTGTACGGTCTTATGGGTCTGTGTCAGGTTCAGGGCAACATTTCCTCTTTCCTGCATGGTGCCCCAGGCAGCGTTCATGACATTGACGCTTCCATCCGCATTGTAAGCAGCGACCATCAAGACCGGCATCGGAAAGATTCCTTCTGTGATATTCAGTTTTTTTCTCATGACAATGACCTCTTTTCTTTCACAGACTTGACAGTAGATATGTCCATACCTATACTGTAATAGAGGAAAGGGAATAATGCAAGTACTGTCATTCTAGATAGGTACTATCAAAAAGGAAAGTATCATGATCAAAAATTATATCGAACAGGCTAACTTTGAAGATACCGGCTTTAGCTATACGCTGTCACTGATCAGCGGAAAATATAAGATGGTGATCCTGTACTGTCTGATGGAATTTGAGGTCGTACGCTTCAATGAACTGAAGCGCTATGTGAA
>NBJMR02800__coassemble_2497_pt1 | contig 13474 bp, 14 predicted proteins | sample NBJMR02800__metabat2_low_PE_026 | metagenome-assembled genome bin NBJMR02800
GTAAAGCCCATTAGCAGGTATGGAAATTGTCTGTGTGACCGTAGCGATTCCAGAAGTTAAAGATGACACACCTGCTCCAAGTGCAGCTAATTCAGATATAGGAACCTTGATGGTCTTGTTTGCATCTAAACTGGACACCGTATCCAACAGTAATTCTTCCGTCATGATCTCCAGTTCACTTTTTGTATTTGATACTTGTCCTTCATCATTCATCTTTGTTATTTCATTCACTGTAATGCCCCCTTAAAGTGAAAATAGTCATTTATTGACGAAACAGTCTTTGTGATTATGACATGTTATTCATCTGTCTGTTCCTCAATTCTTAAGATGAGCGGTTCTGGCTCACAACTTGGCACGAATCGTTTCATCACCTTAAATAAGTCTTCAAAATGACCAGTAGGAAGGAAACAGGTTCTTTTTGCTATTGTTTTGTCTGTATACATAGCAGTAAACTGTATTTCCCCAACATCAAAGCAGCACTCTTCAATTTCTGTCTGAATAATATCATTGACCATTTTTGCAATCTTCTGATAAGCAACAGGAAAGTTTGAATCACTTGTTCGATAGTTCCATTTTTTACTGGGTTTGTTTCAGTAATGTTTATAGGTACGTATTCGTAAGAAATGGAATCAGGCGTCATCGTTAATTTCTCATTATAGGCATCATCAAATGCACAATATCCCGAACAGTGTTTAATAACAACTTTAATGATCTCACGCAATTTTCTCTCCCTCCTTTCCATAGCAGGAATAGCACTGTAATCATCAATTAAATTATATAACGTGAAGTAAAAAAGTAAATTCCATGTCAGGAAAAATTTCCCCGGATTTGCTTTTTTCATGAATTTCGCTTTGCCTTTGCAGAGCTTTCTCTTTCTGTTTTCCTGTCTCCTGTCACCTCCAGCGGAGGCATTCATCAGGAACGATTATTGATAGTTTCTCTTTCAAATCACATCCAGCCGAGCACGCCTACACGACTTTAGCCTCACCTGGATAAACAGAAGCAATTTCTTTGGTGTGCCACAAAAAAATCAAAACCTGTCCACATCACCGGTCACTTTCGACCGACGATTCCCGGACAGGTTTTCTGTTCTCGTATATGAGGGATGCACCGATGCAACGCTCTCGATGTCTCGGCTTCCTCTGACGATCTTATCGATCTGCTGCCTTTCTTACAAAGTTCCAGGCATCACGGCACATTTCTTCCAGATCCATCTCCGCTTTCCAGCCAAGTTCCTTCCAGGCCTTGTCCGGCTGCGCATAGCAGACAGCAATATCCCCCGGACGGCGCGGATCGATCTGATATGGCACCTCGACGTCATTCACCGCGGCAAACGTGCGGACGACATCCAGCACGCTGTATCCTTTTCCGGTGCCCAGATTATAGGCATCGACCCCAATGTGCGCATCAAGCAGCTTGCGTACGGCATTGACATGACCTTTGGCCAGATCGACGACATGGATATAATCCCGTACCCCGGTCCCATCCGGCGTATCATAGTCATTACCGAAGACATGTAACACTGGCAGCTCTTTGTTGGCCACCTTTACGATATACGGCATCAGGTTGTTCGGAATGTCGTTGGGACTTTCTCCCAGCAGTGCGCTCTTATGGGCACCGATCGGGTTAAAGTAGCGCAGCAGCGCAATGTTCCACTCTTCATCCGAACGATACAGATCCCGCAGGATCTGTTCGATCATCAGCTTTGTCGTTCCATACGGATTGGTCGTCGGTCCCAGACGGCACTCCTCATCGATCGGAATGCGCTGCGGATCTCCATAGACCGTTGCACTGGAGGAAAACACCAGCCGTTTGCAGTGATGCTTTGCCATCACCTTGCACAGTGCCAGCGTCGTCATCAGATTGTTTTCATAATACATGATCGGTTTGGCAACCGACTCTCCCACTGCCTTGTATCCGGCGAAATGGATGACCGCATCGATCGTATGCGCCTGAAAGATGTGCTCCAGCGCCGCTTCATCCATGCAGTCCTCTTCATAAAACACCACTTTCTTGCCGCTGATCGCTTCGATCTTATCCACTGCATCTCGCTGTGAGTTGTACAGATTGTCGATGATGACGACCTCAAAGCCGGCATCCAGCAGCTCTACACATGTATGGGAACCGATAAACCCGGTCCCTCCGGTGACCAAAATTTTCATGATCTTCTTCCTTTCTCACCCTGTATCCTACACCGCATTATAGCATCATCCCGGTCAAATTGCACCCTGTGTCACTCAGGTGCATCACCGAAACAGCCTGCTCTCTTTCAGACGCCGGCCAGCCTCTTCGATCTGCGCATCCTCCACGACCAGAGCGATCCGCACGTAACGCTCTCCTTCCCTGCCAAAGGACGTTCCCGGTGTGACGATGATGCCACAGTGCTTTAAAAGCGCAAGTGCAAATGCCTCACTGTCCGCATATCCCTGTGGGATGCGCGCCCATAAAAACATCGTCGCCCGGTTGGGACGAATCTGCCATCCGGCCTCCTGAAAACAGCGCACCATGAGATTACGGCGATGGATGTAGGTCTGCCGTGTCGTTTCCACACAATTCTGATTTTCATTCAGAGCGACCACGCCCGCCTTCTGGATCGGCAGGAAGATGCCGTAGTCCATGTTGGATTTCAGGATCTTATAGCCTTCGATCAGCTGTGCATTGCCTACGAGCACCCCCAGACGGGCACCGGCCATACCATACGTCTTTGAAAAAGAGTTCAGCTCCACACCGACATCCTTTGCGCCCGGGTAGGACAGAAAGCTCTTGCCCAGCGGACCGTCAAAGACCAGTTCACTGTACGCATTGTCGTGCAGAACGGCGATGTCATACCGTCGGGCAAATGCGATGAGTTCTTCATAAAAACGATCATCGGCCGTCGCTCCGGTCGGGTTGTTGGGATAAGACACGATCATCAGGGATGCCTTTTCGGCGATCTCCTGCGGGATCTCGTCAAAACGGATCAGGAAGTCGTTTTCCTCTCGCATCGGCATGAACCACACCTTCGCCCCTGCCAGACGGGGCCCGTCCGCAAAGATCGGATAATAGGGATCCGGCACGAGCACATAATCGCCCGGGTCACAGATGGTCAGCGCGATGTTGGCCAGCGCTTCCTGCGATCCCTGCAGGGTCAGTATTTCCCTTTTTTCATCCAGCGATACCTGATAGCGCCGTTCATACCACGCGGCAATCGCTGTCTGCAGCTGTGGCAGATCATAGATCGCATACCGGTAGTTTTCCGGTTTCGCGACCTCTGTGCACAGCGCATCGATGATATGCCTTGCCGGAGCGATGTCCGGTGATCCGATCGAAAAATCGATCATCGTTTTCCCCAGCTTCTGCTGTCGCTGCTTCTCTTCTTCCAACCTGGTAAATATCGAAGGCCGAAAGCACTCCATCCGCTTTGCTCGTTTCATCGCTGTCGATCCCCGCCTTTCTTCTGTTCCTGTATCGAAAGCACCTCATGATGTCGACGACAGCGAGCCTCATAACACTCGTCTGCGCCGATCAAAACGACGTTTTCCTCATATGCGGCCGGCTTGCCGTTCACCAGGCGCTGGGTGCGTGTCGCCGGCGCTCCGCAGCAGGCACAGACCGCTGTCAGCTTTGTGACAAATTCGCTTCTGGCCAGCAGTTCGCCCATCACTCCAAACGGCTCGCCACGAAAGTCCAGATCCAGACCGGCCACCATGACCCGACGGCCTTCATCGGCGAGGTGTTCACACAGATCCACGATGCGATGGTCAAAAAACTGCACCTCATCGATGGCGATGACCTCACTGTCCACTTCCACCAGCGCGGCAAGCGCATCTGCGTCCGTTACCGCATAACAAGGGATCCGATGGCCGTTGTGTGAGACGATGGCATCGGCCACATACCGGTCATCGATCATCGGCTTGAACACCTGGATCTTCTTTTTCGCATAGCTCAAAACATGGATCCGGCGAATCAGCTCTTCGCTCTTTCCGGCAAACATACAGCCGCAGATGACCTCGATCCATCCTTCCTGATACTGTTGATACATAGCATGGCTCCTTTTCGTTTCTTTCCCATTATAGCACAGCTCTTTCCCTCCATGGAAACAGCATGCGGGAATTTCATCGCCGGAGGGGGAAACGATAAAAAAAACAGCTTTCGCTGTTTTTTTACTTAAGTCCGTACTTCTTGTTAAACTTCTCGATACGACCCTGAGCTGCCGCAAAACGCTGACGTCCGGTAAAGAACGGATGGCAGTTGGAGCAAGTGTCCACACGCAGTTCCTTCTTCGTAGATCCGGTTTCAAACTCAGCACCGCAGGAAGTACATTTTACCATCACACGATGGTACTCTGGATGAATTCCTTTTTTCATGTTCATACTCTCCTTCCGCCTTAGACCTCTGGTGGGTCCAAAGTAAGTGCTCATACATTATACCAAGGCCACGGTAAATACGCAACTGTAATTTGATCGTTTTTATCCTTTTCACCGTTTTTTTGTCAGGGTGTCGTCTCCTTCTTCTTTGTTGTCGGACGCATCTGTGATAAAATGTGAACAGCATGAGGAGGCACGACACATGAATCGTTTTTTTGGTCATCTGAGCACCATCACCCGGCATAAGATCAAAGTGACCCTGCTGTGTTTTCGCTGTGGTCTGTATGCACAGGGAATCAAGCACGATCTTTCCAAATACTCCTTTGTTGAGTTTTGGGCAGGGGTCCGTTATTATCAGGGGAACCGTTCGCCGATCGATCGGGAAAAAGAAGTCAAGGGATATTCGATGGGATGGCTGCACCATAAAGGGAGAAATAAGCATCACTGGGAATACTGGCTGGACAATTCAAAAAACGGCATCCAGCCGCTGGAGATGCCGGTCCATTATGTCGTCGAGATGTTCTGCGACCGTGTCGCTGCCTCACAGATCTACATGAAAGACCGATACGACGACTGCAGTGCGCTCAACTATTACCGCAACGGGCGCGATCATGTGCTGATCCATCCCAACACCGACCAGCTGATCCTGCATCTGCTCACCTATCTCAGCGAGCATGGGCTGGATGCCGCCATCGCACACATTCGCAAGGACATCCTGAAGAATCGCTGATGCGCCTGGAGCGCATCTTTTTTAATACCATCGGAAATGTGCGAGGATCTCGTTGTTCCAGAGTTCATCGCGCTCTCTGGCGCCCAGCGGATCCAGATGGATCAACAGCGGATAGCCCTGGGCATTGCGCCGGTCGCTGCAGATGCCGATGTGCTGCGCATAGATGACGATATCCCCCGGCTGCCACTCCTGCGGATCTCCTGGCCGTGTCGTCAGCGATTGCGCATGACGCTCAAAAAATACCTCCAATGTATCCACCCGGCGAAAATCGATGTTGGGATCCGGCTGCTCGATGCCATAGATCTCCGGATGCCGTGCAACATCCGCATCGACCATGTCCTTCAGCGAAAGGCCCGCCTGTGCAAAGGCATGCCAGATGACATCGGTGCACACGCCATGATCATCATCCGGATAACCGCCGGCATAATAACGGCTTTCATAGCGCGGACGGCTCTGCGCATACGCACGGGCCCCGATCACGAAATCATGAACGTCATCGATACCGTTCGCATTGACATCCTGTGCACTGACATAATCCGTCCATCCAAATTGTTTCGATGTATAAGTACGCTCCCAGATGCCGAAGAAGTCACCTGCCGCGATCAGCACGACCGCCAGCACACATCCGGACAGCCATCCGTTCCATTTCCGCATAACATCACCATCTCCATGATAACACGGATGTCGGACATTGTCAGTGATGTTCGCAAACCGAAGCGCGCACATGAAAAAACCGCAGTTCGCTGCCGATCTGCGGTCATCCTCCGGTTTCTTATCCTATGCCTGTTCGCTCTCCTCCAGAGCGCCCAGCAGCTCCAGGATGCGGTTGAGATCATCATCGTCCGCAAACTGAATGGTCAGCTGATGCGGAGCGATCTTGACGGTCGTCTGAAAACGCGCTTCCAGACGTCGGCACAATGCTTCCATATGAATATCTCTTGGCTTTTCTTTTTTCTTCGCCTTTGGCTTCTGTGCTTCCTTGACCAGCTTTTCCACCGCGCGCACGCTCAGCTGTTCCCGAACCACCTGTCTGGCCAGCTCCTCCATTTGCTTTTCATCGGACAGCCCCAGCAGTGCCCGCGCATGGCCCATCGACAGCTGATGATTCATCACATATCCCTGAAGCGATACCGGCAGTTTCAGCAGTCGCAGCGTGTTGGCGACATGCTCTCTGGACTTGCCGATGCGGGAAGCCAGTTCTTCCTGTGTATAGCCCAGTTTTTTGATCAGCTTTTCATATGCTTTCGCCTCTTCGATGGCATTGAGATCCTCTCGCTGAATGTTTTCCAGCAAAGCGATCTCCATCATCTGCTGATCGTCAAACTCCATCAGGATGGCCGGGATCTTCTTCAGCCCTGCCAGCTTGCTGGCACGCAGACGGCGTTCTCCGGCGATCAGCTCATAGCCGCCGACCGATTTCTTCACCAGGATCGGTGTAAAGACCCCATGCTGGCGGATGGACTGTGCCAGTTCCTGCAATCGCGCATCATCGAAGCTCTTGCGCGGCTGATACGGATTCGGACGCACTTCCTCCACGGCGACCTCAAAGCGTCCGCTGACATTCGTATCTGATTTTCCCTGCTGGATATCCTCCAGCACTTCGCTGACGTCTTCCCCGAAAATGGCCGCCAGTCCTTTGCCCAGTCGCGCTTCGCTCTTTTTCGCCATCGTGTGTCTCCTCCTATTTCTTATTCTGCTTTACTACTTCATTTGCCAGTCCTGCATAGGCCTTTGCGCCTTCACAGCGCACATCATACTCAAAGATCGACTTGCCGCGCGAAGGAGATTCGCTCAGCTTGACGTTTCGCGGTATGTAATGATGATAGACCCGATCCTTAAAGTGCTGACGCACCTCCTGCTGCACTTCTACCGACAGCTTGGTGCGGGCATCATACATGGTCAGCAGCACGCCCTCGATCATCAGATCCGGGTTGAAGAGCTGCTGTACCAGACGAATCGTCAGCAGCAACTGTGTCACACCTTCCAGTGCATAATATTCACACTGCACCGGAATGATGACCGAATCCGCAGCGGTCAGCGCATTGGTGTTGAGCAGACCCAGGGACGGCGGACAGTCGATGATGATATAGTCATATCGATCCCGTATGAGATCCAGCTTCTTTTTCAGCAGTTCTTCTTTTCCCGCCTCAAACTGCACCATCTCCAGATCGGCACCGGCCAGAGAGATGTTCGCAGGAATGATGTCGATCGGCGGTTTGCTCAAATGTTCGATGACCGCATCCGGTTCATATTCCTCCATCAGCATGTTGTACACGGTCAGCTGATGATCCGCCTTGGCAGCGCCGACGCCCTGAGAGGCATTCCCCTGAGGGTCAAAATCGACCAGCAGTACCTTATTGCGCAGGTATCCCAGACCGGCCGCCAGATTGATTGCCGTCGTCGTCTTTCCCACGCCGCCTTTTTGGTTCGAAATCGCAATGATCTTTCCCATTTCTTCACGTCCTTCTCACTATTTCGGGAAATGAAGCGTAACTACCACTTCATCTTCATCTTCTGTCATGTCGCGACGGATCTGGATGCCGCTCTTCTCGATCATCGCCACCGCCTGATCGATCGTATTCAGGCCGATCTTGATGTTGCGGGACAGTCCCTTGAACACTTTCTTCTGTCTTTTCGGCTTCGGTGATGCCTCTTTGCGGATCATCTTCTCGCTCTGTGCAACGGTCAGGCCTTTTTTTACGATGGTCTCCATCGCCTGTTCTTGTTTTTCCTTCGGCAGTGCCAGCAGTGCTCTCGCATGCCGCTCGGTGATCCGGCGTGCGGTCACCGCCTGCTGTACTTCCTCATCCAGTTGCAGCAGACGGATCTTGTTGGCGATCGAGCTCTGGCTCTTGCCCAGCTTCAGCGCCAGCTGTGACTGGCTGATCCCGGTGGTCTTCATGATCTGCACATAGGCGTTGGCCTCTTCGATCGCGCTGAGATTTTCCCGCTGGATGTTTTCCACCAAGGCCATCTCTGCCATCTGCACCTCATCGGCGTCGATCACGATGACCGGAATCTCGATCATGCCGGCGATCTTCATCGCCCGATAACGGCGTTCTCCGGCAACGATCTCATAACCGTCCTTTTCCTGACGGACGGTGATCGGGTGGATCAGGCCGTTTTCACGGATGGACTGTGACAGTTCCATCAGTGCTTCATCGTCAAAATCGATGCGCGGCTGATAGGGATTCGGCCGGATCTCATCGATCGAAACGACTTTACTTTCTCTCATTCTATCATCTCCTACAATGGGTGTTTCTTTATCTGTCCGAAATTGCGCGGGTATCGTCGATCCGTGGGGCGCTGCTTGCGATAGAACACATTGATGCGGACGGCACCATCGCTCAGACGGCTCTCTTCCCGCTTTTCCATCTCGGCGCCCAGCACCTTGACGGCGTGCTTCGCCGCTTCGATCTCTTCGTTCGCACCGGGTCCCTTCATGGCGATGAACCGTCCGCCGACCTTGACCAGCGGCAGGCAGAGCTCGCTGAGGACCGGCAGTGCGGCGACCGCCCGGGCACTTACCACATCAAAGCATTCCCGATGTTCTTTCGCATGATCTTCGGCGCGCACATGCAGACAATGCACACCGGTGAGCGAAAGCTGCGCACAGAGCTCCTCCAGAAAACGGATGCGTTTGGCAAGCGGTTCCAGGATCGTCACTTCCAGCTGCGGATACAGGATCTTTACCGGTATGCTGGGAAAGCCGGCACCGGCGCCGACATCGCATAAACACTGCATGTCCATGTGCAGAAAAGGAAGGATCGAATCATAGAAATGTTTCTCATACACCTCATTTTCCTCCACGATGGCCGTCAGGTTGATCTTCTCATTCCACTGCGCCAGCAGCTTTGCGTAAGTTTCAAACTGCTGCAGCTGTTTCGTGCTGAGCACGATCCCCTGCGCTTCCAGCTTTTGTACAAATGTCTCTTTCGTAAATGCCCCCATACGATTCCCCCAGTAGGTATATTATAGCAAAAGCAGCGAAAGATTTTAAATAAAGTTTATCATATTTCTGCATCGGCCGCTGAGAGCGTTTGCTTTTTGTGCTGCCGATCCGATATCCCCTCTGATCCTGGGACACGTTTTCCATGTGGCGCTTGCTGTGCTATACTGTGTGGGAAGCGGGCAGTGCGCAGAGGAGGAAAGACGCATGCAGAGGACGTATGAATATGAAGCGGTGATCCATGAGATTTTGGAAAACAGCGGGGCGTATGTCCATTTCCCGTGGGATATCCGTCAGATCTGCCATAGAGGACGTCGGAAGGTCGATGCCACATTTGATGATATCCCATATCGGGGAAGCATCGTCAACATGGGCGTCAAAGATGCACAAGGACAGATCAGATCTGTTACATCCTCGGCGTTCGCCGATCCATTCGACAGGCGCTGAACAAAGGCGACGAAGACAGCGTACATGTACCGATCCACGTCATCGATCCCTGCTGCAGCGAACAGACGAAATCAGACGAACCGCCGACAAAAAGAGAACGGCGTTGACCGTTCCCTTCTTCTCTATCTTTACACATGCCGTGTTCTCGCTCAAAACGGACCGTCTGCTGTTTCCCGTCCGCAGGTACATATGGTCAGGCAATTTCCTTTCGGATCCTGCGAACTTCGATGAACCTTCCTTCATCAGCAGTCGTCATTTGTCATTTTTCAGCGATCATCGATGGTTCTTCACACATCGGCTTTCTATCGTCATATTCTCACCACTCTCTTTAGGACCTGGTTTCCTTACACTTTTATTATAACGGTGCAGGTCCAAAAGAAAACCATACTGGCAGAAACGGCCGCAGCAGCGGCAAAATCGGCAGATCCCTAACGCAGCAACAGAAAGGAAGCAGACTCTATGAAAAAACACATCATCATTATCGCCACCGGCGGCACGATCGCCGGCAGCGGCGAGGCCGGAAAGGCCGCAGATTATCAGGCCGGACGCATCGATGTCAGCGAGATCGTCCGCAGCGTACCGGCGATCAGCCATCTGGCCGAGCTGACGACCATCCAGCTGTGCAACATCGACAGCAACGACATGACCGAGGACACCTGGCTGCGCCTGCGTGATCAGATCAACGCCTTCGGAAGCGATCCCGACGTCGACGGCATCGTCGTCACCCATGGCACCGACACGTTGGAAGAGACGGCCTTTTTCCTCAACCTGACCGTGAATCATCGAAAACCGGTGGTGCTGACCGGATCCATGCGGCCGGCAACCGCTGCCAGCGCCGACGGGCCGATGAACCTGTACCAGGCGGTCGCGCTGGCTGCCAGCGAGGAAGCGGTCAACGCCGGTGTGCTGGCCGTCTTCTCCGATACGATCTATTCCGGCAGAGACATCCAGAAGATCAACAGCTACAAGACCGATGCCTTCGAGATCGGTGATTTCGGCTGTCTGGGCTATATGCGTGATGATCAGGTCTACTTCCTCAGCAAGACCGACAAACCGCACACCGCCGACAGCATCTTCGCGCAGGCAGAGCTGCGCACGCTTCCTAAAGTGGCGATCGCCTACTATCACTGCGGAGCCGACCGTCAGACGCTGGAACTGCTCAGTGAACGCTGCGACGGTCTGGTCATCGCCGGAAGCGGCAGCGGCAATTACAGCAGTGCGTGGAAAGAAACGATCCACCGTCTGGCCGAAACGAAGATCATCGTCCGCTCCAGCCGGGTGCTGCAGGGCATCGTCTTCGATTCCCCGTTCTTCGATCCCGGACGCGACACGATCCCTTCTTACACCCTGTCGCCGCAGAAGGCGCGCATCCTGCTGATGCTGGCGCTGAGCGTCACCGGTGAGCGGGAACAGATCCGCACGATCTTCGAGACTTACTGAAACGGCGCCCAGCGTTCCTCCATCCTCATAAAAAAGACGATGTCTCCTCACATCGCCTTTTTCTTTTCCTTATTCACTTGTGTGGTTTCCATCCGCCTCGGCATTTTTCCTTCCTTGCCATCACGGATTGGAACCATGTTTGATTCTTTTCGTGAACGTCCTTTTTCCTTTGCTTGCTGCATTTCGTATGCCGATCGATGATAGGATCTGCATGTACCCGCTGACCTTCACGAAACTGCATCCGGATTTTGTTTCCTGTCTGCGACAGGCTTTCCTTCTGGTGTTTCCCACACCATAGTTTTTCTTTGCCGGATGTCTCAGATTCCGGCTTCCTTAAATTGTCATCTTCCCACCGCTCTCTGTTCTTGTTTTCTTTTTACACTTTCATTATAGCCGCTTCTTCCCATTTTGCCAGCATACTGGAAAAATACGCAGGATGGCGGCAAATCTGGTATCAGTATTCGTTTCGCTCCACGATTCCCAGAAACCGCTGTCGGTTGGAACGCGACAGTGGCAGCCGGTCCTGCTGATCCATCAGCACCAGATCGCCCTCTACTCCGAACACATGATGCATGTTGACGAGGAAAGAAGCATGGATGCGCTGAAAACCATACGGGGCAAAGCGCTTCTCCATCTCGTTCATGCTGGCGCGCTCGCTGAACAGCCCTCTGCGCGTGTGGAAGCAGACCAGCTTTTCCTCCTTGGAAAGATAATAGATGTCATTGATGTTCAGGATGACCTTGACCTTGTTATAGGAGAAGACATATTCCTCTTTTCCCAGCAGACGGTAAAACAGCCGTCCGGAGAGCTGTTCCAGCTCCTTCGCTGCATCCGTTGCATGAACGACGAACGTCTGATGACGCTCATCCGTCACTTCCCCCAGGCTGCCATGATCGACATACAGCACGATCCGGTCCTCATACGGCCGGACAAATACGCTCTCCGCACGGGGATTGTTGAACTTTTCATGAAGGATGACGATATCAAAGTGCTCGTGCTGCTGAGCTGCGGCCAGCTCGCTCGCCTTCAGATAACAGCGAAAGAGCCATTCACGGTCGCTGAGCAGCATGCCCAGCGCATAGATGATCTCTTTTGCGGTACGTTCGTTTTCCAGCACTGCGATCCGGATCATGCGGTCACCACCCTTCATCACTACTATTATAATGCATTTTCTTTGGAAAATCAGTGTTTTTAAGCGGTTACACGCATCTTTGCCGCAAAGAAAAAGGCATGGTTTCCAAAAAGGAACCATGCCGCATCGTCCGTTTCATCGGATCGGGCATCATTCGATCGTTTCCCTCCAGATGTGTGCGCCCAGCTCGCTGAGCTTGCCATCCAGATTCTCATAACCGCGATCGATGTGATAAACATCGTGGATCTCTGTGATCCCATCGGCGATCAGCCCTGCCACCACCAGCGCCGCACCGCAGCGCAGATCGGTTGCGACCACCTCGGTACCGCTGAGCCGGACCGGTCCGTTGATAAAGCAGCTCGGCACCATCACATCGATGTGTGCCCCCATCTTTTTCAGCTCACCGCAATGTTTGAAACGCTCCGGATAGATCGTCTCCGTAATGATCGACTGTCCGTTCGCCTGCGTCAGCAGCGTCGTCAGCGGCTGCTGGATATCCGTCGCAAAGCCCGGATACGGTTTTGTCTTGATGGCCGTTCCTTTCAGCTCGCCCTTCATGCCGTGCACCTTGACCTTATCCACATCCACTTCCAGATCGATGCCGATCTCATCCAGCTTCATCAGCAGTGCATCCAGATGCTGCGGGATGATGTTCTCGATGACCATCTCATCTGCAGCGGCCGCAGCCAGCACGACATACGTTGCCGCCTCGATGCGATCCGGGATGATCTCATGGAAACAGCCCATCAGACGATCCACGCCGTCGATGGTGATCACGCTGGTTCCCATTCCGCGGATGTGTGCCCCCATCTTGTTGAGCATGGTCGCAATGTCGATGATCTCCGGTTCCTTCGCCGCATTTTCGATCGTCGTACGCCCTTTGGCATACACTGCGGCCATCATGATGTTGATGGTCGCTCCGACGCTGGAGATATCCAGAAAGATCTTGTTGCCGACAAGTTCCTTCGCTTCGATGATATAAGAACCACGTTCATACTGCACGCTGGCGCCTAAAGCCTCAAATCCTTTTAAATGCAGATCGATCGGACGCGGTCCCAGATAGCAGCCGCCCGGCATCTTCATCTCCACACGGCCATACTTGCCCAGCAGCGCCCCCATGAAATAATAGGACGCACGCAGCTTGGAAACCGATTCACCGACCAGCGGACGGTTCTCCATCCCTGTCGGATCGATGATGATGATATCCTCCTGCTTCTTGGTTACCTGCACACCCAATTCATTCAATAATACGGATAAAGAGCGAACATCTGAAATGTTGGGAACACCACAGATGGTGACTGGTCCATACGCGAGCACCGCTGCCGGAATCAATGCGACCGTTGCGTTTTTGGAGCCGCTGATGCGTACCGTTCCATTCAGCCGGTGTCCTCCCTCAATCTTGATAACTTCTTCCATGTCCCAATGACACT
>NBJMR02800__coassemble_2516_pt1 | contig 13219 bp, 10 predicted proteins | sample NBJMR02800__metabat2_low_PE_026 | metagenome-assembled genome bin NBJMR02800
TGGAGATGTCCTTGCGCACCTTTGGCACGGCAATGTAGCGCACACCTTCATTGAGACGGGCAAACCGCTGCATGAAATTCGCCTCGTTGATAAAATCCATCTCCTGTTTTGCCGTTTCCCAGAATTCATCCAGCAGGACGTTGATATCGATCACACTGCTGAAGATATCGGAGAGGTTCAACAGCCGGCTCGCTCTTCTTAACAGCGAGATGTCCCGTTCCATCCGCTCATAGATATGCGGACGCTGCACCTTGATGACCACTTCTTCCCCGCTGAGCAGCACGGCCCGATGGACCTGTGCGATGGAAGCAGAGCCCAACGCCTGTGGATCAAATCGCAGGAATACCTCTTCCGCCCGACAGCCATATTCACTCTCCAGGATCGAACGTACGGTATCTGTATCCATCGGAGCCACCTGCGTGCGCAGCTTCATCAGCTCATCACAGTAACGCTTGGAAAACATATCCTGCCGGGATGACATCAGCTGCCCGATCTTGACGAAGGTCGGTCCCAGATCTTCGATGATCTCCCGCAGCTTGACGGGATCGATGCCTCTGGTGATCTGATGCTTATGCAGGATCGAGATGATCTGTGCCAAGCGCCGTTTGCTGGTGAGCGCTTCATTCTTCATCCGTCGTCGTGTTCTCCTGCTGGGCGATGAGGTCCTTCAGGGCCTCCAGCTCCTCTTTCGACAGCTGCTTAACCTGTTCCTGCAGCTTTTCCATCCGCTGTCTGGCCGTCGTCTCCTTCGCATCCGCGATCGTCTCACGCACACGGTGCTTCAGCTCTTCGTTGAGCACCTTTCCCTGTTCGATGCTCAGTTCCCCCTTCTTCACCAGCTCATCGATGAGCTCCTTTGATTTTTCTGCGGTCAGTGCTGCTGCACCGATGCCGAGAAGTACCAGTTTCTTCATGTCCTCACTCAGTTTGTCGATCATAAGAACACCTCCTCTTATCTTTATTGTAGCACTTTCCTGTCGTTTCAACAGCGAAAACCGCAATTTCCCACAGAAAACAAAAAAGCCGCAAGATCTCTCCTGCGGCCTTCCTGCCATCTGATTACTTCTTCAGGTTGTAGAATGCGTTCTTTCCTAAGTACTGTGCAATGTTGTTTGCACCGCGCTCATTGAGCTCATCCTCGATACGGATCAGGCGGTTGTACTTCGCGATGCGGTCGGTTCTGGACATGGAACCGGTCTTGATCTGTCCGGCGTTCAGACCGACAGCGATATCCGCGATCGTCGTATCTTCGCTCTCACCGCTGCGGTGAGATACGACACAGGTATAACCTGCTTCCTTCGCCATTTCGATCGCATCGAATGTCTCTGTCAGCGTACCGATCTGGTTGACCTTGATCAGGATCGCATTTGCGATGCCCTTCTCGATACCTTCCTTCAGGATCGAAGGGTTCGTAACGAACAGGTCGTCACCAACCAGCTGGATCTTGTCGCCCAGACGATCGGTCAGCTTCTTCCATCCATCCCAGTCACGCTCTCCCAGACCGTCTTCGATGGATACGATCGGGTACTTCTCTACCCACTCTGCATACATGTCGATCATTTCTTCTGTTGTCTTTGTTCCCTGGCCGGACTTGTTCAGTTCATAGAGACCTGTCTCATGGTTGTGGAACTCAGAAGCCGCAACGTCCATGGCGATGCAGATATCTTCGCCCGGTACATAGCCGGCAGCCTTGATTGCTTCAACGATCAGCTCCAGCGGCTCCTCGTTGCCCTTCTCGCAGGAAGGAGCGAAGCCACCCTCGTCACCGACGTTCGTGTTATAGCCGCGAGCCTTCAGTACCTTACGCAGGTTGTGGAATGTCTCGCTGCCCATACGGATCGCTTCCTTCTCGTCCTTTGCGCCGACCGGCATGATCATGAACTCCTGGAAGTCGACCGTAGAATCCGCATGAGAACCACCGTTCAGTACGTTCATCATCGGAACCGGCAGAACTTTTCCGTTGAATCCGCCAAAATACTTATATAATGGCATACCGTAGAAATCTGCAGCTGCTAATGCACATGCCATGGAAACGCCCAGCGTTGCGTTTGCGCCCAGGTTCTTCTTGAACGGCGTACCGTCCAGTTCCAGCATCAGCTTGTCGATCGCATTCTGATCGAGGCAGCTCTTACCGATCACCTTCGGTGCGATGATCTCGTTTACGTTCTTGACCGCCTGCTGAACGCCCTTACCCATGAAGCGTCCCTTGTCGCCGTCGCGCAGCTCCAGCGCTTCTCTTTCACCTGTGCTTGCGCCGCTTGGTACGATTGCGCGTCCATAAGCTCCGCTCTCCGTCGTAACTTCTACTTCGACGGTCGGATTGCCTCTGGAGTCAAGCACTTCTCTTGCATAAACATCAACAATAATTGACATGTCAAAATTCCTCCTTCGTACATCTAATATGATACAATGCTCCGGTCAAATATGCAATATCCAAACGTGAATTATATTGCGAAATTCTGCGATTTTCTCACGTTTTTCCAAGTATCGTCCACCACTAGAAAAACAGGTGTGCGCTCTGTTGCGCGCACACCTGCCCACATGAAATACATTCTGTTTTCTACTGCTTTTCGATGAACTCCAGCAGTTCTTTCGCAGCGATCTCCAGTCCTTCGCGCTCCTCCTTGTTGAAGCCCAGGTGCGTATAGATCTCACCGACGAAGACATTGTTGTCCTTCAGACACTGGAAGACCTCATCGATCAGCGGTTCGCAGATCTCCTGCTTCTGCATCGGTCCAAACGGGTTAGCAAAATAGGTCGTAGAAATACCGACCTCCTGCGTCGTTCCCAGCGCCATGCGTTTGCCCAGCTTGCAGACGGCCTTGGCATCCGCCATGTCCGTAAAGCGATGCAGGCCCATCTTGTTGTCATAGTTGTTGGCATAGGCGAACAGATCGATGCGGTGATTCGTCGATACGACATCGTATGGTGCTGCCGGCGTAATGACGCGGGCATTCTTAGATTCCGGCGACATGAACACGCTTCGGTCCATATCACGATACGGTGTGCCCGGATCCAGATCATCCAGACGGATGAAGGCACCGATCTCCGTTCCCTGACCATATGGCACGCCATCCTCGATGTGGATCGTTCCCATGTCATCGAACACGACCTCGATCTTCTTGATCTTTTCATTGCCCAGCGCCTTCAACGCCTCGATGGACTCGGATTTTCCGGCTCCGGAATCGCCCATCAGCATGATGCCCTTCTTCTTTCCGTTCTTCAGGGTGATGTTGACGAAAGCGCCGTGGATCGGCAACCATCCCTTCTTCATCATCGCCAGATTGTGCAGCGTCAGCGACATCTTCTTGAGATAGCCGAAGTATTCGATGCGCTGGTTGTAGCTGACACAGCCGACCCACATGTCTTCTTCCTCATCATGGTAGAAGGTCGTCTCATCCTTGCCGTCCTCATTGCCGAACAGGCAGATCAGATCCGGCTTCTGCTCACATTCCTCTTTGTTGGCCAGCTCGAAGAGATTGCCCAGAGAGACGGCAGAAGCGAAGAAATCACGATGGAAGTAGATAAAGGCTAACAGTGAACCGATCTTGCACGGGTAGCAGAACCAGGTATCGCCATCTCCGGTAAACTCGCTGATCGGGTTGTCCATACGCTCGGTGAACATACCGGTGCGCTTGTTGGACTTCGGATGCAGGATCATCGGCGTACGCAGCATGACAGAATCGATGAACGGGATCTCCTGCAGCGCATCGTATTTCTCGCTCAGACGGCTTTTGTTCATGCGAACGCTGACCGCAGCGTTGGTACCTGCCTGCATCTGACGGTATACACGGTTCTTACGCCCCATGATACGCTCTTCCATCATACGGTACAGCGACAGATTCAGATTGTTGAAGTTGGAATCCAGCAATACATAGCTGTCCGCTCCCAGCGACTGTGCCATTCCGCTGGAGATCACGGAGAAACGCTGATGCTTCTTCCAGAAGTTATAGAGCTCATCCACGAATTCCAGAAGCTTTGCCTTGTCGTTGAGGTAGATGGACTCCACCTCTTCACAGCGGAAGATGCGCAGCATGCGGAACAGCTTGATGATTTCAAAAGCTGCCTCGCGGCCACTTCTTCCCTGCAGGGCATATAAATAAAGATCTTCATCGTAAGATTTCAGATACTCGATATACATCCGTATGAAATTGGCAAATGTCGATGAGGTGAGAAAATCATCACCGTTTTTCGGATATGCCTTGTTGAAATTTATGATTGCGAGATCATCGTTCAAGTAAATCGATTCTTTCATAGTACTCCTCCTTCTTCTCTTTTTGCACGATATGAACATTATACATGATTTATTTCAAAAACAAAACACATGGAAAGAAATTTTCATTTCCTGTAAGTGTTTACATCGTTTCTTTTTCTCCGTGAGAGCATTCACAACCGTTATTTTTCTCTGTCTGCGCTCGACATTTGTTAGAAATGACTAACAGATGGATCCCAGATGCGGCCGCACATATTGACACCAGCTACAAAATACGGTAAACTGTCAACGTCGCAGGTTAGCTTAAACTAACCAAAGGAATATCCATCTTGATAGGAAGTGATCACATGGCGTTCACAGAAACGAAAAGAAAATACCTGCTGACCATCGCCCTGCTCGGCCCATCTCCCTCACAGTCCTTTCGCCCCATCGATCTGGCCGTCCGGCTGGGGGTGTCCAGGGCCAGCGTCAGCCGGATGCTGCTGGCATTTGTAAAAGAAGGAGTGCTGACCCAGAAGGAACACACTTATCAGCTTTCTCCACAGGGCCTTACCCAGATCAAAGATGCCCTGTCGCAGTATGCGATCTGTCATGCGTATTGTACCCGGGTGCTGCAGCTGTCGGATTATGATGCGCATGAGTGCAGCGTCGCCCTGCTGTGCACGATGGAACCGCAGACGTGCGCACACCTCTGCCATCAGATGGAGACGCTGCTGCCGGGCAGACAGACCCCCATAGTTTCTCCAGCATAAAACGGACAGACCCGCTGTATATCGGATCTGTCCGTTTTTTATTTGGTCAGCAGTTCTTTCAGCTCCTGCATGCACGCATCCACGCTGAGCTCTTTTTTCTCACCGTCCGCGCGGGCAACCAGTTCCACCTTGCCATCGACGATGCCGCGGCCAACGGTCACACGATAAGGGATACCGATCAGCTCCATGTCCTTGAACTTGACGCCGACACGCTCATCCCGATCATCCAGCAGCACTTCGATACCGGACGCGCGCAGTTCTTCATAAAGCGCGTTGGCCGCCTGGATCTGCTGCTCATCCTTCATCGATACGATGACGATGCAGACCGCAAACGGTGCGACAGACAACGGCCAGATGATGCCGTGCTCATCGTTATGCTGTTCGACGATCGCCGCCATGCAGCGCTCCAGACCGATGCCGTAAGAGCCCATGACGACCGGCTGCAGCTGGTTGTTCTTATCCAGGTACTGCAGTCCCATCGTCGTCGCATACTTCGTTCCCAGCTTAAAGAGGTTGCCGACTTCGATGCCATGCTGAAACTTCAGCTTTCCGCCGCACTTCGGACAGCGGTCGCCCTCATGTACCTGTGCGATATCACCGATCATCTCCGGCTGGAAATCACGCACGTTGACATCGACGTAATGATGATCGCTCTTGTTGGCACCGACGATGAAGTTTCGCAGATGTGTCACCTCCCGGTCCATGATGACCGGGCACTCGATACCGATCGGACCGGCAAATCCGACACGGGCATGCGTCACACGCTCCACTTCCGCAAAATCCGCCAGTTCCATCTCATTTGCCTTCAGCAGCTTGAGCGCCTTTGTCTCATTGAGCTCCCGATCGCCCCGCAGCAGGAACGCAACCGTCCTGCCGTCGACGCGATAGACGAGCGTCTTGACAAAGTCCGTCACATCACGATCAAAGAACGATGCGACCTCTTCGATCGTTTTTGCGTCCGGCGTCTCGACCATCGTATACGTGCGCAGTTCCTCCTGGCTTTCCGTTTCCGTCTCCACGACCTCTGTGATCTCAAGGTTGCTGGAGAAGTCACACTGATCACAGCCGACGACGATATCCTCACCGATGCCGGTGATCGCCTGGAACTCCTCTGACAGCAGTCCGCCCATGGCACCGGTGTCGGCTCGCACGATCTGATAAGTGAGATCCATCCGGTCAAACGAATGACAGTATGCCTCATACATCTTATGATAGGACACATCCAGGCCTTCCAGGTCCACGTCAAAGGAATAGGCGTCCTTCATGATGAATTCGCGCACGCGGATCAGACCGTAGCGCGGACGTGTTTCATCCCGGTACTTTGTCTGGATCTGATACAGGTTGTATGGAAAATCCTTGTAGGATCTTCCCTTCATGGAAGCTGCTACGGCAAACAGCTCCTCATGGGTCGGACCCAGCACATAGTTTTTCTGATAGCGGTCCTTCAGTGCGAACATGTTGGAGCCAAACGCCTCACGGCGGCCGCTCTTCTCATAGACATCCTCCAGGATCAGCGCCGGCATCAGCAGCTCCTGCGCACCGGCGGCATCCATCTCTTCCCGGACGATCTGTTCGATCTTGGCCAGCACGCGCTTGCCCATCGGCATGATCATGTAGATGCCGCTGCTGGTCTTTTTGATCATTCCTGCGCGCACCAGCAGATTGCCGCTGCGGCTGTCCTCGTCTTTTGCGTCCTCACGGATCGTATAAAAGAAACTGTTCTTTAATTTCATCTTCTTCTCTCCCTTTAATAAACATGACGGCTGCTGCGGTCATAGACCTTGCGGATCATCGCGTGCGGTTCCAGGGGAAATGCGCATTTCACCCGGACCAGCTGCATCGGCTGGTTGAGCACGTCCAGCTTGTGACCTTCCAGGTCGCAGACCTCTTCGATTTGAAAACGGGTCGATGCCGTGTGCGGGCCAAACACCTCCGCATCGATGTGCGGATGGAAGTGATTGCGCACCTGCAGCAGGGCCGTCTGTGACCGCTCATCATACGAGAGCACATCCGCGATGTACTCCTGTGTGACCCCGGCGCCGTTGACGCCATAGAGCTGGTCCTTCGCTTTCGGCATCCCCAGATAAAAACCGGGGCCGGTGGGTCGGTTTTCCGCCTTTGCGATCTCCTCTTCATAAAAGGCGATGCGTTCCTCATTCAGCGTTCCCGTCTGTGCATACTCATCGATGAGCATGCGGTAGGCATGCACGACGGTCGCGATATAATATGCGCTTTTCATGCGTCCCTCGATCTTGAGGCTGGACACGCCCGCTTCGATCAGCGCGGGGATGAAGCGCACGGCCTGCAGATCCTTGCTCGACATGGAAAAGCGCATGTCCGGATCGCTGATCTCCCGTTCACCTTCATAGAGCGCATATTTCCAGCGACAGCTCTGCGCACAGCCGCCGCGATTTGCATCCCGGTTGGTCATATGATTGGACAGCACGCAGCGTCCGGAATAGGAAATGCACATGCCGCCATGGATGAACACCTCGACCGGCAGCACGGCATTCGCACAGCTGGCACGGACCTCCTCCAGCGTGCATTCCCTGGCGAGCACGACACGATCCATCCCCTGTTCCTTCCAGAAACGGATCGCGGATGCGTTGGTCGTGGAATGCTGGGTGGAGATATGGACCTCCAGGGAGGGAGCCAGCTCTTTCACCCGGCGGGCAATCGATGGCGAAGCGACGATCAGCGCATGCACACCGGCATCGGCCAGTGCGCGCACATAGTCATCGAGGCCGCCGAGATCGTCTTCATGCGGCAGCATATTGACCGTCACATGCACCTTTTTCCCGTGTTCCCGCGCAAAAGCAGCGCCTTCGCGGATATCCTCCAGGGAGAAATTGCTGGCACGGGAACGCAGGGAAAACTGCTGTCCGCCGATGTAGACCGCATCTGCCCCATACAGGAGCGCGATCTTCAGCCGTTTGAGATCCCCTGCCGGTGCCAGCAGTTCGATCGTATCCATGTTCCTCACCTCACTTCACCAATGTCGTCTTCGTATAATAAAAGCCTTCGCTGTAATGTTCGTTTTCATCGTTTTGCCGCTGCGTCAGCACATCCGATGCACAGACCTCTCCCGCAAGGATCTGATGATAGTCACGCAGCGCACACAGGGTCCAGGCATCGTCATGAAAGATGCTGTCGATGCGAAAGCGTGCAACACCGGCCTCTGCAAGCGTCCGGATCTGCGCATAGCTCTGCAGCGTATATTCGCTGAATACATGCGTGCCGCCATCATCCTCGATGATCGGCATATGCGCTTCACGCGTTGCTTCCCGCAAGGTGAGATCCTGACGGCCTTCCACCTCCATATCTCTGCCCAGGAAGGAAAAATAACTGCTGAGCAGCCTGCGGCGACTGTGCATGATGGAAAAGCGGCCGTGCACCAGCACCTCACAGCCATCCTGCCGAGATGCGATCGATGCGATCTCCTCCAGGGTGATCTCCCGGGAGAGCGCCACCGCCTGACAGCCCTGTTCCCGATAAAAGCGCACATCGTTTGCATTCGAGATCAGCGTATCCGGCTGATAGACCAGACGTTCCGCCATATCCAGACGAGCGGCCTCAAAGAGCACTCCTTCATCCGCAAAGTAGACCGTATCCACCTGCAGTTCCTTCAGCTCACGCAAAAAGGCGCGCAGAGCGGGAAGATCTTCCTCCATGAACAGACGGGTGCAGTTCACCGCTGCACGCAGCCCGCAGGCATGGATGGCGTCTGTGAGCGAAGCAAGTTCTTCTAACGCAAAGACCTGTGCAGGACGAAGCGAAAAGAAAGGGACCGCGAGCAGGATCTCATCCGCACCTGCGTCCTTCATTTTTCTGATGCTGCCGCTGTCGTGCAGACTGACGATCCACTGACTCATACCCTCATCCTCTCAAAACGTACCACCATTATATCACATTCCGCTGAAATTGCAGGCATATTTTCCCTTTTGCCTGCGCACGTGCAAGAAAGCGTCGTCAGCGCACACGCAGGCAGCGGCGGATCGCCCGGATCGGATCCTGGATCCCTACACCACCACAGCGTTTCGCTGCTTCCCGCACCTCTCTGGATGCCCGTTCACTGATGCAGAGCGTGTCGCAGCGTGCAAACAGCGCTTCCTCGTCCATCAGAGCCGTGATGACCTGCAGATGTACACCATCCATCTGCCATTGATCGATCGCCTGATGCAGCGAAGCCTGTGCAGGGCAGAGCACCACCAGTGCATGCGTCGGCATCAGCGGCCATACATACAGGCGAATGTCGCCGATCGCTTTCATCTGTGCTTCAAACGAGGGCAGTTTTTCACTGGCGATCACTGTGGAGATCGCGCTGATCGCCTGTGTCGGTGCAGGCGGCGAAAAGATACAGGCATGCGCGGATGCCCGGCGCAGGCGCTGAAACAGCTGTTCGCTGCAGGGATCCATCGCTTCCCCACTGATATGGATCTGCAGGATATCCCGACAGGGCACATAGGCAAACGATGTGCATCCGCTCTCCCGCAAAACGTCCATCAACGTTCGGCCGATCTGTGCGGACAGTGAACACAGCGGCTGATAATGGCCGCTTTGCGGATCGTACAGCAGACTGCCGCCAAACAACGCGATGCCCTGTGGATGCACATCTGAAAGAAGGTCCGCATTGGCCCCCGGCGGCAGCAACGCATGCAGATACAGACGCACACCGCGCTCCTGCAGTCGGCGCAGCTGCACGCGAAAAGCAGCCGATCGCCCGTCGATGGCAGACAGATCACACAGACACGCGCGTCCTTCACCCCTTCGCCAGGGAATGTGCACGGCATTTACCGCATAGGCGACCGCAATGCCGATCAGCGTATCCAGCACTCGGTTCATGGCAAACAAAAACGGATCGGCATCGTGTCCATGCGAAATGACGACGCTCAGGAAGACCACGCAGGAAATATAAGAAGCGCTCGTCTGATGGAGCAGGACCGTCAGATAAATGATCCCGATGATCACAGCAGAGACGATCAAGGCATGCAACAGCCAGTGATCCAGAGAGGACCACCGTTCCCCGACGAGCACCAGCATGCCGAACACACCGCCGATCAGCGTACCGATCACACGGTTACGGCCGATCCGCACGCTGCTGCTCACGTCCTGCTGCATGCACAGGACCGCTGCAATACACGAATAAAACACGATGCCTGCGCCCTGTCGCAGCTGATCGAGAAGCAGACAGAAAAAAACGGCAGCGGCCGATTTCAGGATACGCTTGCCGATTGGTGGCAGATGCATGACGATCCCTCCCTGATGCGATCTTTTTTTGACCTTTCTTATTATAGAGAGATTCTTTGCTCAGCGCAAGATAAACGCGCAGGCAGCCGTTCCATCAGCGCAAACAGCGGGATCTGCATCCACAGCGCCTGCATGGCTTCGATCGGCCGCATCTGCGTAAACAGCAACGGCATCTCCTGCTCACGCGCCCGGCGTACCAGCGAACCGCTGACAAAGGAAGCTCTGGTCATCACGACACAGGCCGCATCGCTCTCCAGCAGCCGCAGCGCAAGAGAACGATCGCCCTGCATGAAGACCAGCGCACGATGCACTTCAAATGCCCCATCCTTTTCGCTCACCAGCGATACACCTTCCCATCGTGGATCAACGGCTCCGCGACAGGCGATGGTCGCCTTCAGTGCCTGCGCGACCATATCGATGCTCAGTTCTCGAAGCAGCCGTGTACAGTAACGCGGATCTCGTACCGTCAGCTGCAGCACATGAGACAGCGGGATGTGCCCGATCACTCGTCCCTGCCTTCCCCGTACCAGGATCTGATCGATCCTCTCATCGCGAAGATGCGCACATACACTGCCGACCGTCGCATCCTTATCCGCATACAGTGTACGGTGCGCGATCTGTACACTTACAGTCGTTTGTTCTTCCATCACACACCTCCTGTTCAAAGGATGTGCCGTTCTTCCCTGCTTATACGCAACGCGATCACTTTCAAACGGACAAACGAAAGAGATTCGTTATAATAAAAACAGGAAAGGAAGCTCCACGATGAACAGATCCCTGAAACAGCTCAAAGAAATCACAGAGATGCGGGCACAGAGATCTGGACAAAGCCCGATTGAGATCCCTATCTGTATCTGATCATCGATGGTGCTTTGCGCCTGTACACGCCCGGCGGCAGCCTCAACTATGTCAGTGGGCAGTATTCCATTTCCAGGATCGATGACCCGCGCATCACGCTGGTTGCCGGCGGTTATCCGCTGTTTGTCAACGGCAAGATTGCTGGCGGGATCGGTGTTAGTGGCGGCAGTGAAGAGGAACATCGGACGATTGCCGAACATGTCATAGCTGTCTTCGACCAGCTGAACAAAGAGTCCCTCGGATGAAAAAACGGAGATTTCAGATCTCCGCTTTTTTTCTGTTTCTTCGCTCAGGATCCGCTGACACATGCATCACGCATGTTCGATCTTCAAAAGCGCTCCGGTCAGCCCGGCAACCGCACCCTGTTCGATCTTCTGTGTCTGCGAGGCATGACAGACATACCATTTATTCTTCTTTGTCAGCATCGATCCTGCTTCGGCATCGATATCCGTATTGGTTCCCTCGATCAGTACGACGACCAGTGAGAAACCGTTCACATCCGTCTCGATCGGAGTGTAATGCAACGTCGAATCATAGATTTCCAGAACGGTTCCCTTCTTGACAAAGTAGACCTCCATCTGCGAGATATCCACGCTGCCGTTGGCAACCAGCACGGCCCGATCGCCCAGCACCAGCAGACAGTCCGTCACCGCGATATTGACCTCACTGCCCTGATGAAATTCAGTACCGGTCGCATACTGATTTCTTCCCTGAACGACGCCGACCTGGATCGCAAGCTCTCCATAAATTTCTTTCTGTATGGTCGAAAACAGCGGAAAATCATGGAGATCTGCCCGGTCGGTCACATACCGTGCCTTTGGCAGCTTTGAAAACACCGCTTCTTCCTTTGCCAGATGGTCGATGACCGCACTGGCGTCATATGACAGGATCCGGCCATATCTCGAAAATCCTTTTTCCCCTACATCATGAATCTTCACGTTTGGATTCATTTCCTGCAATGATCGTATCATTTCCAACTTCAACACCTCCGGAACCATTGTATCGATTTTTCATTTGCTTTTCAATACGCAAGATCTGTCTGTCATTCCCTTCTTTCAGACAAAAAAACGAGACCTTTGCGTCAGTCTCGTTTTTTTACTGATTAGATGTTTTCTTCTGCGAGCGCCTTCAGACGACGATGACGCTTCATCGCATCCTTCTTCGTCTTTTCGAACATCTCGTAAGCCGTTTCGCCCTTCAGCTTCGGCAGCTGAGAGAAACGAGTCTCGCTCATCATGAAGTCCAGCATCTTATCGTAATCTGGCTCCTTGGAGTCGATCGTTAATGGCTTCTCTGCAGCCGGGTTGTAACGGTACAGATCGACATAACCACATTCGACTGCCTTTGCCTGTGTCTTCTGGTGGTTGCTCAGACCGCCCTTGATACCATGCTCTGCACATGGGCTGTAAGCCAGGATCAGCGATGGTCCGTCATAGGCCTCTGCCTCTTTGATGGCCTTCAGCGTCTGGTTCTTGTTGGCACCCATGGCGATGCTTGCGACATATACATGTCCATATGCCATGGCGATCTGTCCCAGGTCCTTCTTCGCTGTCGTCTTACCGCCAGCCGCAAACTTCGCGATCGAAGCTGCCTGAGACGACTTGGAAGACTGTCCGCCGGTGTTGGAATATACCTCGGTATCCAGTACCAGAACGTTGACGTTCAGGTTGTTTGCCAGTACGTGATCCAGTCCGCCGTATCCGATATCGTATGCCCAGCCATCGCCGCCGACGATCCAGATCGACTTGCTGATGAGATCCTGGTTCGCCAGTTCCTTGACCTCAGCGATCTCGGACTTCGCAGCCAGTTCCTTGATGGTCGGTGCGACTTCACGCTCAGCATCACGGTTACCGTGAACCTCGATGTATTTTGCGAACGCTTCCTTCAGGGCAGGCTCAACTGTTTCCATGTTGTCCTCCATGACCTTCAGGATGCGTGCTTCCTTGTAGTTCTGTGCCAGAGCCATACCATAACCGAACTCGGCATTGTCCTCAAACAGGGAGTTTGCCCATGCAACACCCTCACCGTTCTTGTCGTTGACAAACGGAGTGGACGGTGTCGAAGAGCTGTAGATCATGGAGCATCCGGTAGCGTTGGCAACCATCATGTCACGACCGAACAGCTGAGATACGAGCTTGTAGTACGGTGT
>NBJMR02800__coassemble_2547_pt1 | contig 13010 bp, 12 predicted proteins | sample NBJMR02800__metabat2_low_PE_026 | metagenome-assembled genome bin NBJMR02800
CACTTTTTCTGTTCGTGTCTGATTTTTGACAGACCTTGCAGAACTGATGATTGAAAACCATCCCTGCCCTTATTATAATACAAGTAGGAGATAATCGACAACGTGTTGATTATTTAGAGCGGCGAGGTGAGACAGATGAGCGCATACATTGAATTTCAAGATGTAAAAAAAGTATATCAGATGGGCGAGGTGTCGATCGAAGCGCTGGCCGGTGTAGATTTTGCCATCGACAAGGGAGAGTTTGTCGTCATTGCCGGTGCCAGCGGTGCCGGAAAGAGCACGATCTTAAATATTCTGGGCGGTATGGACAGTGCGACCAGCGGCACGATCATCGTAGATGGCAATCGTGTCAGTGATTACACACCGAAACAGCTGACGACCTATCGGCGCTACGATATCGGTTTTGTCTTTCAGTTTTATAATCTGGTCCAAAATCTGACGGTCAAGGAAAACGTCGAACTGGCCACACAGATCTGCAAGCATCCATTGGATATCGATGAGACGATCGCTGCTGTTGGTCTGGCGGATCGTTCTCGTAACTTTCCGGCTCAGCTCTCCGGCGGTGAACAGCAGCGAGTGGCGATCGCCCGTGCCCTGGCCAAGAATCCAAAGTTGCTGCTTTGCGATGAGCCGACCGGAGCTTTGGACTATCAGACCGGCAAGCAGATCCTCAAGCTGTTGCAGGACACCTGCCGGGAAAGAGGCGTCTGCGTCATCGTCATCACACATAATCTCGCTTTGACTGCGATGGGCGACAAGGTCATCAAGGTGCGCAACGGACGCATCGAAAGCATTGAACGCAACGAACATCCTCTGCCGGTCGAAAGGATCGAATATTGATGGGCAGTGCATTGTTGAAGGATATCCTGCGGGAGATCAAAAAAAGTCTGGGACGCTTTTTGTCCATCCTGTTCATCGTAGCGCTGGGCGTTGCCTTCTTTGCCGGCGTGAAGGCCAGCGTGCCGGATATGAAATATACGGCAGATGCATATTTTGATGCATACAACATGCAGGATATCCAGCTGATCTCCACCGTTGGCTTCACCGAAGAGGATGTGGAAGCCATTCGCGGTATCGAAGGCGTGCAGGGCGTACATGCGACCTATACGATGGATGCGGTGACGACCAAAGACTCCAGACAGATCACGCTCAAGGTCATGACGATGCCACAGCTGGATCCGGATCCGGATGATCCGGACTATATCAACCAGGTGCGTCTGATCGAAGGACGCATGCCGCAGAAAAGCGGGGAATGTCTGGTGGAGGCGGACCATCTTAAGGCCAGTGGGCTGACGATCGGTGATACGATCACGCTGTCCACGGGAACAGATGAAGACATCAGCGAATATCTGAATCAGGATACATTTACGATCGTCGGTACGATGTATACCCCGGTCTATCTTTCCTATGAGAAGGGATCGACGACGATCGGCAGCGGAACGATCGACAGCTTCATCACCATTCTCGATGAAGACTTTGCCTTGGATTATTATACGGAAGTCGACGTGACGATCGAAGGAGCCAAAGCGTACAATTCATATGAAGATGTTTATTTTGATGTGACCGATCCGGTGAAGAGCCGCCTGGAATCGCTGGGATTGGAACGTGCGGATCTTCGCCTGGATGAGATCAAGGCGGCGGCCACCGAAGAGTATGAGGACGGTGTCGCTGAATATGAGCAGGCGGTGGAGACGTTCAACACGCAGATCGAGGATGCTCAGCAGCAGCTTGACGATGCGGAAAACCAGCTGGTCATCTCTCAGGCAACGCTCAATTCCTCGCAGCTGTATGCCCAGCAGGAAGTTGCCAGCGGGGAGAGCCAGCTTGCCATGCTGGAGAGCATGCTGGAAAGCGCAAAACAGCAGCAGTCTTCCATGAAGGAACAGCTGCGTGCACAGATCGAATCGCTGCAGACCCAGCTGGATTCGCTCAAGGAGCAGCAGGATGAATACGAACAGCTGGTCGAGGAGAACGATCAGAAGATCGCTGAGCTGCAACAGCAGCTGGAAACGGCGGATGAAGCAGAGAAACCGGCGATCGAGGCTGAGATCCGTCTGCGCCAGCAGGCAAAGGAAAGTGCCCAGCAGGCCTATGATGCGCTCGTGTCGACGATCGCTACGCTGCAGGGACAGCTGGATGCCCTCAAGGAACAGCTGGATCAGACAGATGGTTATATCACGGAGCTGGAGGGCATGCTGGAAGAACAGCGGACACAGCTGGCACAGGCAAAGGCGGCGGCCGATCAACAGATGGAAGAAGGACAGCAGCAGATCGATGACGGCTGGGAAGAGCTGGCACAGGGAAAAGCGGAGCTTGCCCGTCAGAAGGCCCTGGGCGAAGCGGAGCTGGAGCTGGCAAAAGAACGGCTGGACAAAGCGAAGGAACAGATCGATGCGATCAGCGATCCGCAATGGTATGTGCTGGACCGTGAATCGCAGTATTCCTATATGGACTATGGCAGCGTGGCCGACCGCATGGAAGGCATCGCGAAGGTATTTCCGGTCTTCTTCTTTCTGGTGGCGGCGCTCGTGTGTCTGACGACGATGACCCGCATGGTCGATGAGCAGCGCGGCAACATCGGTACGATGAAGGCGTTGGGCTATGGAAAGGGTGCCATCGCTTTAAAATATCTGCTGTATGCGTTTATCGCCGGAGTCGTTGGTTCCGTCCTGGGCTGTGCGCTGGGCATGTGGATCTTCCCGACGGTCATCTTCAGCGCATGGAATCTGATGTATAATCTGCCCTCGCTGCAGTTTGTCTTTCAGCCAGAGCTGATGTTCACGGCCAGCGCGCTGGTCATCGGCGTGACGATGCTGGCAGCATTTGCGGCCGTTTACAAGGAACTGATGGAAGTGCCGAGCCAGCTGATGCGTCCTAAGGCGCCGAAGATCGGAAAAAAGATCTTGCTGGAACGCTTCCCGGCTCTGTGGTCCCGCTTCTCTTTTACCTGGAAGGTAACGGCCCGCAACATCTTCCGCTATAAGAAACGCTTCTTTATGACCGTGGTCGGCATTGCCGGATGCAGCGCTCTGCTGGTGGCTGGTTTTGGCATTCAGGACAGCATCTCGGATATCGTTGATAAACAGTATGAAGAGATCTTGAACTACGATGCGCTCATCAGCTTTGAAAGCGATGTGACCATGCTGGAAAAGGATGACTTTCTGCGACAGCTGGAAAACGATGATCGTATGGAATCGGTCATCGGTGTGGAACAGCTGGCGGTCACGGTCGACAACAACGGGGAAGACAGTTCGGTCTCCGTCGTCGTTCCAAACGATGTGAATGAATTTGCTTCGTTTACCACCCTGCGTCACCGCGGCAGCGAAGAGGTAGTCGCTTTGGGGGATGACGGCGCGCTGATCAGTGAAAAACTGGCGATGAATCTGGGCATCGGCTCAGGTGATACGATCACCATCAAAGACGGAGATGGTGTGGAACGTGATATCAAGATCGCTGATGTCGTGGAAAACTATGTCGGACATTATCTGTATCTGTCCCCGTCTTACTTCCGTGAGGTGTTTGCGGAGCGTCAGAGCGATACAGCCGTATTGGCAAAAACAACATCGACCGACGCTGATTTTGAGACAGCACTGGGGGAGGATCTGATGAGCGAAGAGATCGTGTCTTCCGTCACGTTCTACTCCGGCCTAGCTTCCACATTTGATGATACGATTTCCTCTTTGAACTTTATCGTCGTCGTGCTGGTCATCGCAGCCGGCCTGCTGGCTTTTGTCGTCCTCTATAATCTGACCAATGTCAACATCTCCGAGCGGATCCGGGAGATCGCGACGATCAAGGTGCTGGGCTTCTACGACAACGAGGTCAGTTCCTATGTCTTCCGCGAAACGATCTTCCTGACGATCATCGGCGCGCTGGCAGGTCTGGTGCTGGGCATCGGTCTCCACAAGATCATCATGAGCCTGGCCGAGATGGAGAGCGTCATGTTCGGCCGCAACATCGATGCCATCTCCTATGTGATCTCCTTTGCGATCACGATGCTGTTTGGCATGATCGTCAATCTGGTGATGTATCGCAAGCTGAAACGCGTACAGATGGTGGAGTCGCTCAAATCGGTAGAATGAGAATTTTGTGAAAGAACTTTCAGTGAAAACTGGAAGTTTTTTCTTGAGGCATCCCTTGTTTTCGCTTATAATAAAACCATGCTTTTGTAAGGGGGCCTGCAGGATATGAAAGATGGAAAGCTGATACTGCCGGAGAACTACGAAAACCGGCTGGACTATGTGGCAACGGAGATCGCCATCAAGAACGTAAAGGATCTCTTTGAGCGCCGTCTGGCCTATCATCTGAACCTGATGCGCGTATCGGCACCGCTGTTCGTGCGTAAGGACAGTGGGCTCAACGATAACCTCAACGGGGTGGAGCGGCCGGTCACCTTTGATATCCGTGACATCGAAGGGGATGTGGAGATCGTGCATTCGCTGGCCAAGTGGAAGCGCATGGCGCTGAAGCGGTATGGCTTTGAGGTCAATAAGGGCATCTATACCGATATGAATGCGATCCGCCGCGATGAGGAAGTGGACAATCTGCACTCGGTCTACGTCGATCAGTGGGACTGGGAGAAGATCATCTCTCCGCAGCAGCGCACGCTGGCCCACCTGCAGGAGACGGTCAAAAAGATCCTGCTGGCATTGACAGAGACCCAGCAGCAGCTGTGCAGCGTCTTTGAGAATCTGGAGCCGTTCATCTCACCGGAAGTTTCCTTCATCACTTCACAGGAGCTGGAGGATCGCTATCCGCTGTTGACACCGAAAGAGCGGGAATACGAATACACGAAGCAACACGGGACGGCTTGCATCCTGCAGATCGGCGACAAGCTCAAAAGCGGGATCCCGCATGACGGACGGGCTCCGGATTATGATGACTGGTCGCTGAACTGCGACATCCTGATCTATTATCCGATCATCGATCAGGCGGTGGAGATCTCTAGCATGGGCATCCGCGTCGATTCGATGTCGCTGCTGTCCCAGCTGGAAAAAAGCGGTTGTATGGATCGCATCGCCCTTCCGTTTCACAAGGCGCTGCTGGCCGGAGAACTGCCGCTGACGATGGGCGGGGGCATCGGACAGTCCCGCATCTGTCTGCTGCTGCTCAACAAGGCGCACATCGGTGAAGTGCAGGCAGGCGCCTGGCCGACACCGATGATCGAGAAATGCCGTAAGCACAATATCATCCTGTTATGACAGGGGAAGAGGAGCCGTCGACCGATCGTTCCTCTTTTTTGCGTTTTGGAAGGAAAATGAGCAGAAATGAAAAAAGGGTGGTAATTCACAGGAAAATGGGATATAATAGTATCGCTTTGAGTGTGCCCGTAGCTCAATTGGATAGAGTGTCAGATTCCGATTCTGGAGGTTGCAGGTTCGATCCCTGTCGGGCGCGCCATTTTTTTTTATTGTGAAACAGACAAAGCGCTACAGGCGCTTTGTACGATAAAGCAGGCGGCTGACGGCAGACGGGCGCGAGGGAACGGATTTGTCCGTTGCGTTGCGCAAGAGGGAGAAGATGCGATGAAAGGATATCTGTTTGACCTGGACGGCACGCTGATCCAATCGATGCATGTATGGGAGGATGCGGTGTTCCGTCTGTTTGAAAAGCTGAATCTGACGATGGATGTCGATGAGGCACGCGATGTGTTCTCGGCGATGAAGTTCACCGAGGTGCTGGAGGCGATCATCGAACGCTTTGACCTGAAGATGGATGTCGCAGCGCTTTATGATCTGGTCATCAGCGATGTACGGGAACAGTATGCCCATACGGTGCCTGCTGTCGAAGGTGCCGTCGAATATGTCCGAAGCTGCCGGCGGCAGGGAAAGCGCATGTGTGTGGTGACCGCCAACGATACGCCGCTGACAGAGATGGTCCTGCAGCGACTGGGCATCCTGGAAGACATGGAATTCATCCTCTCCAGTGAGGAGAGCGGACTGACCAAGCGCACGCCGCAGATGGTGCTGGAGGCCGCACGGCGGCTGCAACTGGATCCTTCTGAGTGTGTCATGCTGGAAGATTCACTGTATTCGATGAAATCCGCAAAGCAGGCAGGCTGTTATGTGATCGCTGTCGCCTCTGCGGACCAGGCGGACTACGCACAGATCTGTGCCACTGCGGATGAGGTGCACGAGGATCTGCGGACAGCTTCGATCCGATGAGGGAGAACGAACGGGTTCTTCCTTTTTTTAATGAATCAGGCAAAAATGAAACACTTTTCATCAAATAGGTGCATTCAGATCAGAACAATTACAGAATATGTTTGAATAAATCGACCGATTTTGAAAATTATTTCTTCATTCTATTGTATAATGACAGATATCCGCAGGAATATGCAATGAAAAGAAAGGATGAAGCTTGTGGAATTATTGAAACTTCTGGGAATCGTCATTGTCATCGTCGGATTTGTGATGAAGATGGATTCCATTCTGATCATCATGGCGGCTGCCGTCGTGACCGCGCTGGTCAGCGGCATCGATCTGGTCACGCTGCTGGAAACGCTGGGCTCCAGCTTTGTCTCCAATCGTAGCATGTGTACTTTTGTCATCGTTTTCCTCGTTACGGGAACGCTGGAGCGCAATGGCCTGAAACAGGCGGCCAGCGACCTGATGACGAAATTTAAGAATGCGACGGCCGGTGTCGTCATCGGCATCTATGGTGTCTTTCGTCTGTTTTTTGCGGCCTTCAATATCAGCTTCGGCGGTGCGGCCGGCTTTATCCGTCCGATCGTCATGCCGATGGCGAGTGCAGCGGTCGAGCGGGACGGCAAGCCGATCGACCCGGATCATCTCGAACAGCTCAAGGGAATGGCAGCCGGCATGGACAATGTGGCATGGTTCTTTGGACAGGTGCTCTTCGTCGGTACCAGCGGCATGTTGCTGGTGCAGTCGACGCTGGCAGATCTCGGCTATCAGGTCGAATTGCTGGATCTGATGATGGTGCAGATCCCGGTGGCGATCACTGCGGTCGCTGTCGCGATCGTCTATTATTATCTGAAAGATCGTCAGCTGATGAAACGACGTGCGGCAGGAGGTGAGTCCTGATGCGCGATCCGATCGAATATTTCATGAGCGCGGAGGTCACGCTTTCTGATAAGCTGCTGGAGGTCCTGTATCTTGTGATCGGACTGCTGTGCATCTATACGGCCTTTGCCAATCTGAAGGACAAAAAGAATGATAAGAACATCGGAACGTTCATCTTCTGGCTGATGCTGGGTCTGATGTTCGTGCTGGGACCATGGATCCCGCCACTGTATACCGGCATCCTGATGGTGATCATGGTGTTGGGCCCGATCTTCAAGCAGGTCAAGCGCGGCAGTGAGCCGGAACCGACGGTGGAAGAAACACAGCGCAATTACAGGAAGGTCGGCATGAAGGTGTTCGTACCGGCGCTGTGCATCGGTGTATTTGCGCTGGGATTTGCCCTGTTTACCTCGATCTCGCCGCTGGTCGGCATGGGGGTCGGCGTCTTTGTGGCGGTGCTCATCCTGATGGTCTACTCGCGGGAGAATAAACCGCGCATCTTCCTGCATGACTGTCGGCGCATGCTGGATATCGTTGGACCGCTGAGCATGTTGCCGACGCTGCTGGCGGCGCTCGGTTCGGTCTTTACCTCTGCCGGGGTCGGCGATGTCATCGCCCAGCTGGTATCCAATATCATCCCCAGCGGCAACATCGTCGTCGGTATCATCGTCTATGCGGTGGGCATGGCCATCTTCACGATGATCATGGGCAATGCATTTGCGGCGATCACCGTCATGACCGTCGGCATCGGCGCACCGTTCGTGCTTTCGCTGGGAGCGGATCCGGTCGTGGTCGGATCGCTGGCGCTGACCTGCGGCTACTGTGGGACGCTGTGTACGCCGATGGCGGCAAACTTCAACATGGTGCCGGTCGCCGTGCTGGAGATGAAGGACAGCAACGGCGTCATCAAGAAACAGGTGCTCATCGGTGTGATCATGCTCGTATTGCAGATCATCTACATGATCGTCATGTGTTAGGAGGACAGGTATGAGAAAAGTGTTGATCACGGGCTTTGACCCGTTTGGCGGCGAAACGATCAATCCGGCGTTTGAGGCGGTGAAGCTGTTGCCAGATCAGATCCTGGATGCGCAGATCATCAAGCTGGAGGTTCCGACCGTATTTGGCAAGGGGCCGCAGAAGACGGTCGAAGCGATCGAAAAGGAACGGCCGGACTTCGTGCTGTGCATCGGACAGGCCGGCGGACGTTCCCAGCTGACACCGGAATTTGTCGGCATCAACTATGCACAGGCCCGCATCCCGGACAATGAAGGCAATCAGCCGCTCAATGAACCGTTGGTTGCCGGCGCTCCGGACGCATATTTCACGCAGCTGCCGGTCTATGCCATGGTGGAGAAGATGAAGGCAGACGGTCTGCCGGCGGCGGTTTCCTACACGGCCGGTACCTATGTGTGCAATGCGATGATGTACTGCGTGCTGCATGCGCTGCATACGAAATATCCGACGATCCGCGGCGGCTTCATGCACGTGCCGTATGCGACGCAGCAGACGGTCAGCCAGCCGGCCGGTACGCCGGGCATGGCTCTGACGGACATTGCCAGAGGGATCGAGCGCAGCGTGGAAGCGATCCTGGAGAACCGCGAGGACATCACGGCTGTCAGCGGAGAAACACACTGATGTTTGAAGCGGAACAGCTGACGGAGCCGATCCTGCTGTGCGGGGTCGAACTTCCAGCGAGCGAAGCGACGATGTTTGAGGATCTGCAGGTGCTGAGCCGGGCATACGCAAAAGAAAAGCCGCAGATCCGTTATCAGAAAAAGCCGGTCTATACGATGGTGGCGACCTCCTCCAGAGGGCTGTTCATGGGGGATGTCGTCGAAAAGAAGAATCCGGGCAGAAAGCATCTGCAGATCCGGAAAGGACAGTGGGTCGTCAAAGTGGCGATCCCTTACCGCATGCAGGCAGCGCTCCCTGCCAAGGTCGCCCGTCTGCGCAAGCAGTTCTATCAGGACTGGCTGCCGGATCAGCCATATACATCTGCATCGTGGCAGGATCTGGAGGTCTATCATTACCGTCAGCGCTATTTCCGCAAGTCGGTCAAGATGGTGATGGAGCTGTGGTTCTGCCTGGAACCGAAAGTGAAGGAATAAAAAAGAGGTCATCGAGCGGCGGCTGCTGTTGGATGACCTTTTTCATGCAGAAGCGAAAAGAGATCTGGTCGTGGGAAACGAATGTTGGCTTGAAGGTCGTCTCTCTTCCGTATTCTGCACCAACAGTATGACAGCGGTTTGTAACAGAATCGTCAGAGAAATGTTTGGATCTTGTAAATGAGGAGAGCGAAAAAAAGCCGTGCGCACCGGCACGGCAGAAATCGGTCACTGTTGTTCGAAATGGCGGATGAGCGCATTGCCCAGTGCGCATGCCAGCTGTTGTTGGAAGTCGGCATCGCCCAGTTTTTCCATGTCATCCGATGAGGTGATGAAGCCCAGCTCCAGCAAGACGCTGGGTGCCTGGGTGAAACTCAGGACATGCAGCGGGAATTCATCCTGATCGCGGATCTCCCGATCGCTCGTATAGTTGAGCGATCGAAGCGCTTCGTGGAGCTGAGAGGCGATCGCATAGGAATTGGGATCGGAAAAGGAGGTCCAGACCTCAAAGCCGTCCGCTTCTTCCTCGGAAGAGTTCAGATGGATCGAAACGAAGGCGTCGGTGTCATAGGCATTGGAGATCTGGGTCCGTGCGTTGAGGTCTTCGGCTTCATCTGCAGAGAACGCCTGATCCTCCTGACGGGTGTAGATGACCAGATATCCCTGTTCCTGCAGGTATTGCCCCAGACGCAGGGTGATCGCCAGCGTGATGTCTTTTTCCGTGTAGCCGTTGCCGATGCTGCCGCCGTCCATTCCGCCATGTCCGGCATCCAGGACGATGATGTGCTGCAGATTCTTCAGCCGACGGATCCACTGAGTGAAGGGACCGTCCGATTCCTCTGTGGTGCGAAAGAAGGCGGAGACCTCTTCCGGCGATGCTTCTTTGTAAAGGGCCTGCGGCTGTGTCGCCGTCATCGCATAGGAGATCAACAGCACGAGGCTGAGGATCAGCGGTCGCAGGATGACCATCTTGTTCGTTTTCCGCATGTGGGGCGCCTCCTTTCCCGGCAATGTATTCATTATACTAATTCTGAGCATATTGTAAAGAAAAATCGTACCGATGTAAAATACCTGAATTTGATGACCGGCGATGCTTTTTGGGAATATCTGAGGGTGCATCTGTTTTCAGGGTAGGAAAAAAAGAGGGACGTTCGTGTGTGCGGATCCGGAGAACTTGTTATAATGGAAAAAGAAGAATGCTGCTTCAAGATGTCGTGAACGGTGCGATCGACAGAAGAAAGAGAGGAGAAAACGGGATGGAAACGTATGAGCAGATCAAGGAGCTGTTTGAAGCGAATGGCGATGCGCAGCGGGCGGCCGCCATGTCCGCCTATATGCGCGATCAGTTTTTGTTTTACGGGATACCGACCCCACAGCGCCGGGCGCTGATCCGCCCGCTGTTGCGGGCAGAGAAACAGGCAGGGCGCATCGACTGGGCACTGCTGGATCTCTGTTACTCAGATCCCCATCGGGAAATGCAGTATGTCGTCTGTGATTACCTGCGCAGCCTGCAGGCGCTGCTGACGTATGACGATCTGGATCGCATCAAGGTCTATGCACAGACAAAGTCCTGGTGGGATACGATCGATTCCCTGGATCAGACCATCGGTGCGATCGGTCTGCGAGATCATCGGGTCGACGAGCGGATGCTGGCATGGGCGCAGGATGCGGATTTCTGGCTGCGGCGGATCGCCATCGATCATCAGCTCGGACGTAAAGAACGGACGAATACCGCGTTGCTGGAACAGATCCTCGTGTGGAACCTGGGCAGCGAGGAGTTCTTCATCAACAAAGCGATCGGCTGGAGCCTGCGGGAATATTCCAAACAGGACCCGGCATGGGTCCGTGCGTTCATCGATGCCATCGGGAAGCGATGAGTGCGCTGAGCATCCGGGAAGCGAGCCGTTACCTTTGAGGTCACGATCCGCCGGTTTTGACGAAACCGGACATCATTTCCTGTCTGTTGGGCCATACAGAGACATGATACAAATGAAACTTCTCCCTTGAGATCAAATGATTGCACACACAGAGAAGCGCATTTCCTCAGATCGAAACGCTGTTGGGATCATCGAAAACAGTCCGGCTGAGACAGAGAAAAGGCGATGAATCGCTGATCCATCGCCTTTTTATCTTAAATGGTGGAGGCTAAGGGACTCGAACCCATGACCCCTTCCACGTCAAGGAAGTGCTCTCCCAACTGAGCTAAGTCTCCATGCACCTAACATATTAACAAATTTTCAGACTTTTGCAAGCATTTCTGTATGCAAATTTGCATTTTTTGTTTCTTTTTCATCAAAAGAAACGAATCCTTCCTCGGAAGCGTCCGTCTGTCACCACAGGTTTCGTGTTATAATAAGGCCATTCAAACAGTCGGATCGCATGGGGTCTGAGCGTACAGGAGCGATGAACCTTTCGATCGGAAGGGACAGAGAAAGGAGAGCAAAGCGATGGAGCGAACACTGGCGATGTTTCTGAAAGAAAACCCGTTTGACTATGATGCGGAACAGCTGTGCCGTCTGAAACAGGAAATCGACCATCCCCAGGATGGTCGAAGCAGTGATGAAAAGATCGACTGTCTGCTCTGGCAGCGGGGCCAGAAGTCCAGACAGGAATCATTTTGCTGCTATGTTGTCCGCAATTTCCCATGCCGGCGCTATCCGCATCTGCTGGAGGTGGGATGTGGCCGCCAGGCGCGCCTGTCACAGCTGCTCGCTCAGCAGGGGTATCAGATGAGCGCGATCGATCCAAAGCTGTAGCGTATACCTGCACATGTGGAAGGGATCGTTGCCAGTTTCCATCATGCAAGAACACCGATCTCTTCTTACGATGCCGTCATTGCGCAGGAACCCTGTGACGCAACTGAGCACATCGTTCGCTCATGCATAAGAGAACGGAAGGATTTTGTGATCAGCCTGTGCGCGGAGGCACATCGGCTGATCAGCGGAGAACAGCCGGATTCCGTCGAGGCCTGGTATCGCTACCTGGTGTCGCTCGATCCTGCACATACCGTGATCATCTGTCCATCGATCATTCCGGGATATGCGACACCGATGATGATCGGCCGCTTCCGGTGATGAACGCAGAACGAAAAGAGAGCGGAACCGTCATTTTCGCATGACAGCGTCATCCCCACGCAGCAGCTTCTGATAGTCGATCTTGAGGATCGTATTCACATACCGCGGATCCTGTGCCATGTGCCAGGCGAGGTTGGATACAAAGGCGATGTGGCCGTCATGGTGTACGGCCATATAAGATGACAGGCCGTCCTCTTTCCTCAATGGCGCGCCATCGAGCCAATGAGCCTTCTGAGCGATCAGCACATCTTGAAAGGCATCTCTGGTCGGCGCATCTGCCAGATAAAACCAGACTCGCTTGTCCTTGTGTGCAGCTAAAACAGTGTTTACATCATACATGATCTTTCCTCCTTACATCGTCCTATAAAGAGAAAAACGATCCCATCGTCATGATGAGATCGTTTGTTGTTCATGGGTCCCATCATTCAAGCGTTAGCACCTTACATCTGCAGGTTGCTGTGTGGTCATCGAGCTTGTCTCTCGCACACTCTTTATAGGCAGTTTCATTGTATCATGTTTTCAGTTTTAAAACAACTGGCTGAACAAGCCATCATCATTCACCAAAAGCATGGACACTCTTTATAGGCAAGAACATTATAACACATTTTTATGGATGGAAGAGCCTTTTTTCTGTTTGCCTCCGGTTCCTGCATCATGATGGCCTGTACCATATTGACAAGTTGAGAATCTCATATTGTTTACAATATTTTTGAATCATTGGTGTATATTGAAGAATCTCTTGCGATAAAGAAACATCGGAAACCTGTATACTGCTCACTGTGAGAAAAATCCCACTGATTGCCGTC
>NBJMR02800__coassemble_2585_pt1 | contig 12708 bp, 12 predicted proteins | sample NBJMR02800__metabat2_low_PE_026 | metagenome-assembled genome bin NBJMR02800
CATTTTACACGATCGGACCGGTATTCACGGTTGTTTGACACAAAGATAAATGATATACTGAACAAAGAGAGCAAGAGAGAAAGGATGATGATATGCAAAAAAAAGGATGTATGATCGCCTGCCTGCTTGCGCTGCTTCTGTGCCTGTTCCCGCGAACGGCAAATGCAGTGGAGGCATATACGGTAGAAAATCTGGATATCACCATTCAGGTGCAGGAAGATGGAAAGCTGCTCGTCTTTGAGGAGTATGACCTCAATTTCAACTATTATCGCAGCAGCTTCACCCGCAATATCACATCCACGTATCACATTCCGGTGACGACCACCCAGGGCATCGTCTATCGGGATTACTATTTCCCGGTGCGTGACATTCAGGGCGATCGGCTGTTGTCGGTCGAACGCAACGAGGACGGTTCGATCGTCACGATGGGCGAAGAAGGAACGCAGCTGACCGGACGGCAGAAGTTTTCCATCTCTTATACGGTGCAGACGAGCGATCTGCAGATGCCGGATCAGTCTCAGATGCTGTACTGGACGCTGGTGACCAATCTCGACACGAGGGTCAATCATCTTCATTATGAGATCGAAATGCCCAAGGCATTCGATCCGCAGGAGGTCTATACCAACACCGGAAAATATGGTGATGTGAAGAATACGCTGAGCATGCAGGTCAACGGCAATGTCATCAGCGGAGATCTGCTGCAACCGCTGGAGAACAATGAGATGGCGACGATCAAGGTCAACTTGCCCAACAGCTACTTTACGTTTCCGCAGCCGGTGGATGTCAACTTCACCGCTTCGCTGGGATCCCTGACCCTGTTGGTGATCGTCGGATTGATCTTCTGGCGTTTTGGACGTGATCAGGAGGTCTTCGTCGATGTGCAGGATGAGGTGCCGAAGGATATCAGCAGTTCGGAGATCGGTTACATCATGAATCGCTTTGCCAGCGACAGCGATCTGCTTTCGCTCTTCATCGACTGGGGCAATCGCGGTTTCCTGCTGATCCACGATCATGGGGAGAGCTTTGAACTGGAAAAGCTGCGGGAGATGAACGATCTCAATGCGAAGTCCTACGAACGTGAACTGTTTGATTCGATCTTCCAAAACGGCAGCATCGTCAATCAGGATGAGCTTCGAGAAGCGCGCGTCGCGTTTTCGCTGGAGCATTCCAAACATCTGCTGGAGCGTTCCTTCAACAAGAAAAACGGCCGTCAGGTCTATACGGATTCTTCGATCTTTTTGCAGTCGCTGATGGCGCTCATCACGCTGTTGCCGTCGTTGCTGTTTGTCTGGTCCATGACCTATGCCCGCTTTGAACTGTGGGAGCTTTCCCTGCGCAACCTGATCCCGTCGCTGCTGCTGGGATTCGATCTGGCCGGATGGGTGTACCTGGTGCGTCATCGCTTTACGCTGGAGGCCAAACAGTTCTTTGCGCGGATGTCCTTCCTGATCATCGTTGCCTGCATCCTGCTGGCGATCAATTCCGTTACGCTGTACCTTTACGGCATTGCGATGTGGGCGCTCGTCATCTATCTGTTCGTCACGATCGTTCTCTTCTTCTGCATGCTGTATATGGACAAACGCACCCGTAAGGGAAATGAGTGGAAGGCAGAGATCCTGGGTATCCGGGAATTCATCGAGACCGTGGAACCAGAACAGCTGAAAGAACGGTTTCAGGAAAATCCAAAGCTGTTTACAGAACTGCTTCCGTTTGCTTATGTGCTGGGTCTGGCGGATATCTGGGCCAAGAAATTTGAACGGCTGTCGGTCGAACAGCCGGAATGGTACGATGGCATGCAGGAATATGATCATTTTGATACGTTCCTGTTCTGGCATACGTTCCACTACTGCTTCTATTACATGGAGCGCAATACGCTGTATCGCCCGCCGATCAAGGAGGTCGGTTTCTTCCACTTCTCACTGCGCAGCATCCTGCCAAAGCGCAAAAAGTGAGAGGGCACGATCAAATGAAATGAAGGGGTCACTTTTGTGGTGATGCCTTTTTTACTAGTTACATAACAAAGCTTGCAAGGGATGAGAGAATGGACGAACAAATCATTACAATGAAATGATTAGAAGAACAGATGACGATGAACTTTGATTGATAAGTGATACCTCAAGGAGCGTGGTGAAGCTGAGAAGCAATGGTATAAAGTCGGTCGCCTTCGTTAAGAAGGGATTCAAGAATCAGATGCTGTTTAATAGATAACTGGCTGCTAGTGCACATACTGATACATTTTTCCAAGATGATGTCGAGCCGATTCTTACCTTTCACATATATCCTGACAAAACAAAAACGAAAACTGTTATGATAATAGACCCTGAAACAGAAATTTCAAAAAGAAATTGACGGTATCCAGAATTACCGGAAGTTTTGCGGTAAATGGATTGACAAGAAAAACGAAAATGATTATGATGATACTATCAGTGATGAAAAGGACACGGGAACAGGCAATCACATGCAGAGAGAAGGCGGACGGTGCAAGCCTTTTGGAAGATACCTGCTCTTACTACCTTGGAACTGCCCCTGAAAAGAGGGCCGTTGCCGGCGTTAACGGATAAGAGCGCATGTGAGGATTCACATGAACAAAGGTGGTACCGCGGTTGACAGAACGTCCTTTGAGTTCTGTCTTTTTTTATGGAAAGGATGATGAAACATGATCGACATCAAGGAAAACGAACAGCTGAGCACGCTGAATCATTCCTGTGCGCACATGATGGCACAGGCGGTCAAGCGACTGTATCCGCAGGCAAAATTCTGGGTGGGTCCGGTCGTATCGGATGGCTTCTATTACGATATGGATCTGGGCGACAAGAAGGTCACCGATGAGGATCTGGCGGCGATCGAAAAAGAGATGAAGAAGATCGCTAAGGACGGCAAGCGCATCGTACGGGAGGAGATCTCCAAGGCGGATGCGCTGGAACTGTTCAAGGATGATGAGTACAAGCTGGATCTGATCGAAGGTCTGGAGGATGGAAACATCACCGTTTACCGTCAGGGCGAGTTTGTGGACCTCTGCCGTGGCCCGCATGTGGACAGTGTCAAGCGCTGCAAGAACTTCAAGCTGCTGAAACATTCCGGTGCCTATTGGAAGGGCGATGCCAACAACAAGATGCTGCAGCGCATCTACGGTGTGTGCTTTGAAACGAAGGAAGCGCTGGAGGAGCATCTGCAGCTGCTGGAAGAAGCGAAGAAACGCGATCATAAAAAGCTGGGACGGGAACTGGGTCTGTTCATGATGAGCGAGTATGCGGCCGGCATGCCGATCTTCTTGCCAAACGGCATGATCCTGCGCAACGTGCTGGAGCAGTTCTGGTATGAGGAGCATACCAAGGAGGGCTATCAGTTCATCAAGACCCCGATCATGATGAGCAAGGAGCTCTGGGAGACCAGCGGGCACTGGGATCACTATAAAGAGAACATGTATACGACGATGGTGGATGACCGCGCCTTTGCCATCAAGCCGATGAACTGTCCGGGAGCGATGCTCGTCTATAACAACGGTCTGCATTCCTACAAGGATCTGCCGTTGCGTGTCGGTGAGCTGGGACAGGTCCATCGCCATGAGGCGAGCGGTGCGCTGAACGGGCTGTTCCGCGTCCGTACCTTTACACAGGATGATGCGCATCTGTTCATGCGTCCGGACCAGGTGGAGGATGAGGTCAAGCGTCTGATCCGCTTCATCGACCGCATGTATTCCATCTTTGGCCTGACCTATGACATCGAGCTGTCGACGCGCCCGGAAGACTTCATGGGAGAGATCGCGGTCTGGGATCAGTGTGAAAAAGCGCTGGGCGATGCCTGCCATGCGGCCGGCAAGGAATTCCGCATCAATGCGGGGGACGGCGCGTTCTATGGACCAAAGCTGGATTTCCACATCAAGGACAGCCTGGGACGTGTATGGCAGTGTGGTACGATCCAGATGGATATGAACCTGCCGGAGCGCTTTGACTGCACCTATGTCGATCGGGACGGCAAGAAGGTGCGTCCGGTCATGCTGCATCGTGTCATCTATGGCTCCATCGAGCGCTTCATCGGTATCCTGATCGAGCATTACGGCGGACATTTCCCGCTGTGGCTGGCACCGAAGCAGGTAGAGATCATTCCGGTGCTGGCAGAGAAGCACGGTGCCTATGCGCAGGAGGTCTGTGAACGGTTACGTGCGGCCGGCGTGCGCTGCAGCGTGGATGCGCGCAATGAGAAGCTGGGCTATCGTGTTCGTGAAGCACAGCTGGCAAAGATCCCGGTTCAGATCGTCGTCGGTGAAGGAGAGTGCGAAGCACGCACCGTAACGATCCGTCGTGCCGGACAGAAGGAGAGCGTTACGCTGCCATTAGAAGAAGCAGTAACGGCCTTCGTAAAGGAAATTGAGGAGAAAAAGGCATGAAGCGATTAACGAAAGTATTGACGGCCGCTGCGCTGGGTCTGTCTCTGTTTGGCTGCGGTGCGTCTCAAAACGAAGAAGTGAAGATCCTGGCTCCGAGCGGTGCGCCGGCACTGGGCATCCTGGGTGCTTTTGATGCCGAGAATGTTGCATCGGTGGAAACGGTCAGCGGCAGTGATGTGCTGCAGGCCGAACTGGCCAAGGAAGACGGCGAGTATGACATCATCGTCGCTCCGAGCAATCTGGGAATGACCCTGGCATCAAAGGGGGCGGACAACTATGAGCTGGCCGCTGTCATCACCTGGGGCAATCTGTATCTGGTATCCGCCGATGCGGATGCGCTGGAGAAAGAGGGAGAGCTCGCCGCTTTTGGTGAAGGGGCGGTCCCGCAGCTCGTATTGGAACATGCACTGGATATCGATGCGCTGTCGTTGAATGTGACCTATCACAGCGCAGTCAGCGATGCTCAGGCACAGCTGCTGTCCGGAAAAGCGGATGTGGCTCTGCTGGCAGAGCCGGCGGTGACGGCAACGATCGCCAAGGCGAAGGAAAACGGAACACAGCTGCAGGTCATTGCGGACTTACAGCAGCTGTATGCAGAGAAAAATGATACGGCGGCAGACAGCGGCTATCCGCAGGCGGCCATCTTTGTCAAAAAAGGAGAGAGCGCTTCTCTGCGCAGCGTGCTGGAACAGATCGAAACGTTTGCCAATGAGACGAGCAGCGACAGCGATGCGCTGAGCGAAAAGATCGAAGCGGTCGGTGCCGATGTCCTGGGCGTGCCAAGTGCGGCAGTCGCTTTGAATTCCTGGGAGCGACAGAACATTCGTTATGTATCGGCGCAGGACGCAAAGGCGGATCTGGCACAGTTTGCCGAGATCTTCGGCATCGATGTTGATCTGGATACATTGCTGGTGGAGGAATGATATGAAAGTTGCAGTGACTTATGAAAACGGCCGGGTGTTTCAGCACTTTGGCAAGACACAGATGTTTCTGACGGCGGATGTCGTGGATGGAGATGTCCGCAATGAGCAGCTGCTTTCGAGCGATGGCAGCGGTCATGGCGCACTGGCGGTGCTGCTGAAGCAGTGGGGCGTAGAAACGCTCATCTGCGGCGGGATCGGACAGGGTGCCGTCAATGCCCTGAATGAACAGGGCATTGCCATCATCCGCGGTGTCGACATGGATGCCCGCATGGCGCTGAGTGCATTTGCCAGTCAGGCGCTGGTGGATGACCCAAGCAAAAAATGCACGCATCATGCGCATGAGGAAGGACACAGCTGCGCGGATCACAGCTGTCAGAAGTAAGAGGAAAGGCCCTGAAAGCGGCCTTTTTCTTATTGTCGAAAAGAAGGACAGAAAAAAATCAAAAAAAGTTAGCAGAGGGGTTGCCAAAGTGCTAAAAGTGAGTATAATAGACTGTGTTAGCAGTGAGGTGCTAAGAGTGCTAAAATTCTAAAAGGAGGAATTGAAATGCTGAAACCATTACATGACAATGTCGTTTTGAAAAAGGAAGAAGTAGAAAACAAGACCGCCAGCGGAATCATCCTGACGAGCGAGAACAAGAACAAGCCGAGCATCGGAGTCGTAGAGGCAATCGGTGAAGGATGCAAGGACGCCGGCTATCAGGTTGGTGACAAAGTCGTTTACAAGGAGTATTCCGGTACGCGTGTAACGATGGAGGAAGAAGAATATATCGTAATTGCCGATGAAGACATCTTGGCAGTCGTAGCTTAAGGAGGAATGAACGATGGCAAAGGAAGTACGTTTTTCAAAAGATGCGCGTGAAGCGATGCTGAAAGGTGTGAACACGTTAGCCGATGCGGTTCGTGTTACGCTGGGTCCGAAGGGACGCAATGTCGTATTGGAGAAGGAATATGGTTCTCCGCTGATCACCAATGACGGTGTTTCCATCGCCAAGGAGATCGAACTGGAGGATAAGTTTGAGAACATGGGTGCCAAGCTCGTATATGAGGTAGCGAATAAGACCAATGATACGGCCGGTGACGGTACGACGACGGCAACGATCCTGGCACAGAGCATGATCGAGAATGGATTAAAGGCAGTAGAGAAGGGTGCCAACCCGGTATTGATGCGTGAAGGTATCGAATACGCCAGCAAGGAGATCGCCAAGCATATCCTGGAGAGATCCCGCAAGGTGGAAACGAGCAACGATATCGCTTCCGTAGCGACGATTTCTGCTGGCAGCAATGAGGTCGGTGAGATCATCGCCGAGGCGATGGACAAGGTCGGCCGTGACGGTGTGATCAGCGTCGATACGTCCAATGGTTTTGAGACAGAGCTGGAGATCAGCGAAGGTCTGCAGTATGACAAGGGCTATGTATCTCCTTACATGGTCAGCGACCGTGAAAAGATGCAGGTGGAAATGGAAAATGCTCTGGTGCTGGTAACCGATCAGAAGATCAGCAACATCCAGGAGATCCTGCCGCTGCTGGAGCAGGTGCTGCAGTCCAACAAGCCGCTGCTGTTGGTTGCGGAAGACTTTGAGAACGAGGTCGTTTCTACGCTGGTCGTCAACAAGCTGCGTGGTACGTTCAATGTCGTAGCGACAAAGGCACCGGGCTTTGGTGACAATCAGAAGGAGCTGCTGCAGGACATCGCGGTCCTGTGCGGTGCGAAGTTCTTCTCCAAGGATCTCAACATGGAGCTGAAGGATGCACAGATGAGCGATCTGGGTCAGGTCAAGAAGCTGGTCGTCACGAAGGATAACACGACGATGATCGGCGGTGCCGGTGATAAGGCGGCCGTAGAGGCACGCAGCGCGGAGATTTCTGCACAGATGGAGAATACGACGAGCGATTATGACAAGAAGCGCCTGGCAGAGCGTTTGGGCAAGCTCAATAACGGTGTGGCCGTCATCAAGGTCGGTGCGGCAACCGAAAGCGAGCTGAAAGAGAAGAAGCTGCGTATCGAGGATGCACTGAACGCAACACGTGCAGCGGTAGCGGAAGGTATCGTCATCGGTGGCGGTGCAGCTCTGGTAGAAGCCTATGTCGCATTGAAGGATCAGCTGAAGTCGGATGTCGTCGATGTACAGAAGGGCATCAAGATCGTCTTTGACGCGCTGCTGGCACCGATCGCACAGATCGCAGACAATGCCGGCTACAATGCGGAAGAGATCGTCGATGCACAGAAGAAGGCAGAGACGAATGTCGGCTTTGATGCCAAGGCCGGCGAGTGGGTCGACATGTTCGAAAAGGGCATCATCGATCCGACGAAGGTGACTCGCAGCGCACTGTTGAACGCTGCCAGCATCTCCGCATTGTTCATCACGACCGAGGCGGGCGTCGCAGCCATCAAGGAAGATACACCGGCTCCGGCAATGCCGCAGGGCGGAATGTACTAAGAAAAAGAATGAAAGCCGTTGGAGCAGATCGCTCAACGGCTTTTTTCGATCGGGTGTCCGTGCTATAATTTGAGCAGAAAGAAGGGATGAGCATGGAGCGCATATATATATCGGCGGACATCGAAGGCATCTGGGGCAATGCGGACAGTGCGCATACGATGAAAGAGGGAGCTGCCTACGAGCAGTATCGGGAACATATGATCTGGGAGGTCAACACGGCGATCGACGCATGGTTTGCGAATGGGGCAAAGCAGGTCGTCGTCAATGACGGACACGGCGGGATGGATAATCTGATCGCTTCCCGTATGGATGAGCGTGCTGAGCTGATCATCGCACATGGCGCCTATAAAGAATATGGCATGATGGAGGGCATCTGTTCAGACTTTGACGGAGCCTGTTTTCTGGGGTATCACTGTCGCAGCAACACGCCGGGTGTCATGGCGCATACGATCTGGGGGTCACAGGTGCGCTGCATCCGCATCAACGGAGAAGAGATGGGGGAGAGCGGCATCAATGCCCATCTGGCCTGGTATTATGGCGTGCCGCTCCGGATGGTCAGCGGGGATTCTCTTCTGAAAGAACAGCTGCAGGAAGAACTGGAGACGGATGTGCAGTTTGTAGAGACCAAACGGACGATCAATTCGCTGTGTGCACAGAACTGTTCCCGGCTGCAGCTGAAAGAACGCTATGCACAGGCGACTGCCGCTGCGCTGCGTATGCGTCCGGTGATCGCACCGAAGGATTTCTATACGATCGACATCACGTTTCATAAAGAGCGCAATGCATCTTTTGTCGCCAGAGTGCCGCTGACCGAACGGCTCGATGCCTGCACGGTGCGCATCCAGGGAAGCGATTACGATGAACTGTACCGGCGCATGCGCTTTCTCATCAAGATCTGCGACGCGTTTTGAACGTGCGGACAGCGGATGTCACTGTGTTTGGAAAAGAATACAAAAACGGACCGGTGAACATGCCTTCACCGGTCGTTTCATTGAAAAAGGCAGCTACGGCTGCCCTCTGTTTGTTGGACTAGTTGAAATAACGCTTCAGCAGACCTTCAAATGCCTTGCCGTGACGAGCTTCATCACGAGCCATCTCATGCACGGTGTCATGGATCGCATCCAGGTTTGCTTCTTTTGCACGCTTGGCCAGGTCGACCTTTCCGGCAGTTGCGCCGTTTTCCGCCTCCACACGCATTTCCAGGTTCTTCTTCGTGGACGGTGTTACGACCTCGCCCAGCAGTTCAGCGAACTTCGCAGCATGCTCAGCCTCTTCCCATGCGGCCTTCTCATAATAGAGACCGATCTCCGGGTATCCTTCACGATGAGCGACGCGTGCCATTGCCAGGTACATGCCGACCTCAGAGCACTCACCTTCAAAGTTTGCACGCAGATCTTTTAAGATGTCCTCGCTGACACCCTGTGCAACACCGACAACATGCTCGGCAGCCCAGGTCATCTCACCTTCCTGCTTCTTGAACTTGTCTGCTCCGACACCGCAGACCGGGCATTTCTCCGGTGCAGCCTCACCTTCGTAGACATAACCGCAAACGGTACATACAAATTTAGCCATAATAATATCCTCCTTTGCCTCAACACCTTTACTATACTTGGAAACGAAAGGAATTTCCAGTGAATTGCTCCAAAATTTGACGAAATTCTTACATTGTCCATTTTGGAAAAAAAGATGATCCAGTTCGCGTCTGTCCGCTGCAGCGAAGATGCATGGCAAAAGCGGACAAAATCTGCTAGAATGGTGTTTAGGCAGGTGAGAGAGATGAAAGAAATCATGATTGCGACAAGCAATGCACATAAAGTCGAGGAGTTTACACAGATGCTGGCGCCTCTGGGCTATCAGGTCCGAAGTCTGCTGGATCTGGAAGAGGCGATCGACATTGAAGAGAGCGGGACGACGTTTGAAGAGAATGCGCTCATCAAGGCGCGTGCGGTCCATGAGCGGCTGCATACGGCGGTCATCTCGGATGATTCCGGTCTGGCGGTCGATGCGATGGATGGCGCTCCGGGCGTGTATTCGGCCCGCTTTCTGGGATATGATACGGATTATGCGACCAAGAATCAGTACATCATCGATCAGGTGAAAGATAAGGAGCGGGGCGCACAGTTCGTCTGTGCCATCGGTTATGTGGCCGAAGATGGCAGCGAACATGTGTTTACCGGAATCGTTCGCGGAGAGATCGCACCACAGATCAGCGGGGAGAAGGGCTTTGGCTATGATCCGATCTTCTATTATCCTCCATATCATGCGACGCTGGCAGAAGTCAGTGAGGAACAGAAGAACGCAGTATCGCATCGTGGTCGGGCATTGGCAAAGCTGATCGCCTTTTTGAAGGGAGAAGGGCAATGATCCACGTCGTCCTGTATGAACCGGAAATTCCGCAGAATACCGGCAATATCATGCGTACCTGCATGGCGGCCGGCTGTCAGCTGCATCTGATCGAGCCGCTGGGATTCTATCTGGATGAACACCATCTGCGGCGGGCCGGAATGGATTATGTAAAAGAACTCACGTATACGGTGTATCCGAACTGGGAGACATTTGTCGCTCAGCATGGTACAAAGCGCTGCTATTTTATGACACGCTATGGCAAGCGTCCGCCGTCATCGTTTGATTTTCGAGCGGAGACAGGGGATATTTATCTGGTGTTCGGCAAGGAGAGCACCGGCATCCCGCTGTCGATCCTGCGCACGCATCTGGATCGCTGCATGCGGCTGCCGATGGTCGCTTCCGCGCGTTCGCTCAACCTGAGCAATACGGTCGCCATCGGTGTCTATGAGGTGCTGCGGCAGCTGGGCTATCCGGGATTGTCCCGACAGGAGGTCATCAAAGGGGAGGACTGGATCACTCATGATTGATTATCTGGACAGCTTTGTGGATACCCGAACAAAACGGCGGCTGCTGGTCAAGACGCTGTGTTGGCTGGGATGGCTCTTCTGGTGTGGCTGTGCGCTCTATACGGCGGTGCGACTGTGGATGCTCAGCGACTATGCATCGTTGTTTTCACTGTTGAATGATCCGTCCATGGAACTGTTTCCCATCTCGCGCATGGTGCTTTCCATGATGTCGATCGCGCAGGGAAGCGCGCTGGACTATGGGATCGCCGCGCTGAGCACACTGCACATCTGGGAATGGGTGCTGCTGGGCACCTGTCTGTTTCTGCTGTATTACAGTACGCATGCGCGTCTGTATCTGTTGTGGATGCTGGGAATGCTTCTGTATGTTGCAGGCTGCGGGTTCCTGTTTTTACAGGCGCTTTCCGCTGTTTCGCTGCAGGATGTCGTGGACAGCGTATGGATCATCGGGATCATCAGTGCGCTCTGGTTTGCCCTGGTCACGCTCTTTGTTCTGTGCCGTCTGTGGGCGACGCTGCGTTCTTATCGAAAAGCGATGGCCTATTATGTCAAAGAGGTCATCGAAACGCCGGAATCCTGAGTGAAGTGTCCGAAAACGGCGGTGCGGCTCCCTTGGATTTTACAAACGCAAGGGAGTGTGTTAGAATAAAAAGGATGAATTTGGGGTGAAAGCAGGATGAACTTTATCGAAAGAAACGGGAAGAAGATCGCGATCGCACTGTGTTTCGCAACCTGTGTGCCGGTCATATCTGCCGTATATGCCTTTGAAGCCCAGCCGGGATGGCATGGGGTAGGCGAGGACCGCTACTATGTTTTAGAGACGACGAGAGAGCAGGCAAAGGGATGGCTGCACTTAGACGATGGTACTTACTATTTCGATGAAAACGGAGATCTGGTCTTCGGCTGGCAGACGATCGATTCGTATACGTATTATTTCGATGCGGACGGACGCATGCTGAATGGAGAGGCGGAAATCGATGGTGTCGCCTATCTGTTCCAGGAGGACGGACGCCTGCTGAGCGGCTGGAACGGGGATTTCCTGTATAATGAGAACGGCTATCCGATGACCAATCAGTTCATGGAGCTGGAAGATGGCAGCGTCTGCTATGTGGATGAAAACGGTCAGAAGGCAACGGGCTGGCAGACCATTCACGGAAACCGTTATTATTTCTATGAGGACGGTACGATGGCCCGCGACATGGTGCGTCTGGGAAAAGAGGTCTATTACCTCAATGAAGACGGTTATATCTACGAGGGCTGGCGTCACGTCAACGGCAACTCCTATTATTTTGATGAGTACGGCATGATGTATACCGATACGACTGCCGAGATCGATGGCGAGACGTATGTCTTTGACAGCTACGGCGTTGCCTCCAGCGAATCCCAGCGGGATACGGGAAGCGCTTCTTCCGGCAGCGGACAGAGCGGTTCTTCCGGTTCCTCTTCTTATACGGATCACACGTTTGCGGCCAGCGGTGATGTCGTCGCGAACGCGTATGCGATCATGAACAGCGGAACACCGTATGTCTATGGCGGCAACACGATGAGCGGAGTGGACTGCTCCGGCTTTGTACAGCTGGCTTACCGCATGGCGGGCATCAACATTCCGCGGACGGCGGCGGCACAGGCATCGGCCGGTTATGCGGTCAATCCGTCCAACATGCAGCCGGGTGATATCGTCATCTTCAACGGCGGTACGCACGCGGCGATCTATGTCGGCAACAATCACATCATCCACGCGATGAATCCATCCGACGGACTGCGTGTGACGACGATCAGCAGCTTCTATGGAACGGTGACGAGCGTTCGCCGTCTCTGAGAACGGATCTGCAGGAAGGCAGACCCGGAAAGCATCTGGCTTTTCGGGTCTTTTTTTTGCCGGAGGACCCATCTGAGCATGTGGGGGCGGAAACGTGTCCGCTCATAATCTGACACGAAATCACACAAACTCACATATTTTTTTGATATCCCTTTAACTAAAGGATTTTTGGACGGTCATTTTTCGTTTGGTAAGCGGTTTCTAAACTTACAAATTTGCAAGATAAAACGAGTTGTGTTATATTGGTTGCGTTGGTAATTGAGGTGAG
>NBJMR02800__coassemble_2614_pt1 | contig 12489 bp, 14 predicted proteins | sample NBJMR02800__metabat2_low_PE_026 | metagenome-assembled genome bin NBJMR02800
TTTTTTCATATGCTGTCCTGCATCTTTCCCTGTGGGCAGCCATGGCGAACACGTGCTTGCTTCCCCATGGAAATCCATTGACAAACGAAGGGAATTCCCCTATACTATCAGCATAGAACAGCTAGGCGCTGCTAGTCATTCTTGGCTGGTGGCGCTTTTTTGAAAACCCATGAAGGAGGTACACACATGCAGAGCATCACAAGTCTTTACGGATCGATGGTCTTCAACGATCAGACGATGAAAAAGCGGCTGTCCGCAGATGTCTACGACCGCTATCACCAGTGCCTGAAAGAGGGCAGCGAGCTCTCAGAGGCCGATGCGGATGTCATCGCCAACGAAATGAAGGAATGGGCGGTCGAGCTCGGCGCCACCCATTACACCCACTGGTTCCAGCCGATGACCGGCATCACCGCCGAAAAGCATGACAGCTTTATCGAACCGGATGGTGACAGTGTCATCATGAAGCTGTCCGGCAAAGAGCTGATCAAAGGCGAAGCCGATGCCTCCAGCTTTCCAAACGGAGGCCTGCGTTCCACCTTTGAGGCGCGAGGCTATACCGCCTGGGACATGAGCAGCTATGCCTTCATCAAGGACGGTACGCTCTGCATTCCGACCGTCTTTCTCTCTTACGGCGGAGAATCCCTGGATAAAAAGACGCCGCTGCTGAAATCCGAAGAACTCATCGAAAAGCAGGCAAAACGGCTGCTGCACTTGTTGGGAAAGGACGTAAACAGCGTCATCACCACGGTCGGAGCAGAACAGGAATACTTTCTGATCGATAAGCAGATGTATCAAAAACGCAAAGACCTCGTCTATACCGGACGTACGCTGTTTGGCAACCGCCCGCCAAAGACACAGGAGCTGGACGATCACTATTTCGGCGTCATCAAGCCAAGAGTGCTCGCCTTCATGAAAGAGCTCAATGAGGAATGCTGGAAGCTGGGCATTCCGGCAAAGACGCAGCACAATGAAGTGGCGCCCTGCCAGCACGAGCTGGCGCCGATCTACACGCTGACCAACCGCGCCTGCGATCAGAATCAGATCGTGATGGAGCTGATGAAGAAGATCGCCGACAAGCATGACCTGGTCTGCCTGCTGCATGAAAAGCCGTTTGACGGCATCAACGGCAGCGGCAAGCACAACAACTGGTCAATGTCAGCCGATGGAGAGAACCTGCTTTCTCCAAAAGGCAGCGACGAGCAGTTCCTGCTGTTTCTGAGCGCTGTCCTGCAGGCCGTGGATGAATATCCGGAACTGCTGCGCGTTGCGGCCGCCAGTGCCGGAAACGATCATCGTCTGGGCGGTCATGAGGCCCCGCCGGCGGTGCTGAGCGTCTTCATCGGCGACGATCTGGAACATCGCATCCAGAACTTCATCTACAACAAGAAAAAGGAAAGCAGCACCAACGCCAGCTTAAACGTGGAGGTCCACAGCCTGCCGAAATTTTTCCAGGATACCAGCGACCGCAACCGCACCTCCCCTTTTGCCTTCACCGGCAATAAATTTGAATTCCGCATGCTGGGCTCTTCACAGTCCATCGCCTGCAGCAACATCAACCTCAACACGGCGGTGGCAGACGTGCTGTGCCGTTTCGCCGATCAGCTTGAGGCAAGCAGCGAAGATCTGAGCACAGCGATCCGCAAAGTCGTACAGACGGCCTATGAACAGCACAAGCGCATCATCTTCAACGGAGATGGCTACGCAAAGGAATGGATCGATGAAGCAGAGCGCCGCGGTCTGCTCAATCTGCCGACGACGGCCGACACCCTGCCATGTTATCTCAATCAGAAGAACATCGCGCTGTTTGAGCGGCATAAGATCTTCACTGCCGCAGAGCTGCGCGGCCGCTATGAGATCCTGCTGGAAAATTACAACAATGTCAACAGCATCGAAGCCTATACGATGCTGAGCATCGTGCGCAAGCAGATCCTGCCAAGCGTGATGGAATATACCCGCTTCCTCAGCGAGACCATCTCCGCCAAAAAAGCGGCGGTCGCTTCCATCGACACCAGCTGTGAGGAAGACCTGCTCATCCAGCTGCAGGACATTTACGTCCGCGCTTATCACAAGACGAAAAAGCTCAGCGACGCAATGGAGGAAAGCGGAAAGAAAGACAAGCAGCAGGAAGCGTATTATTTCAAGGAGGTCGTCTTACCGCTCATGGAAGATCTGCGTGTGGACTGTGACCTTCTGGAGACCTTTGTCGCAAAGGAGTTCTGGAAATTCCCGACCTACGGCGACATTCTCTATTACAAATAACAGTAGACGAAAAGGGCTGCGCCGATCGAGCATGGCCCTTCTTTCATCTGTGTATGCATCAGAAAGGAGCGCAGATCCTATGGAACAGGCAGCATTCGATATCCGCCTCTTTGATCATCCAAATGAGTGGCGACACATACGCATGGAAGTATTCCAGAAGGAACAGGGATTTCAAAACGAGTTTGATGCACTGGATGCACAGGCCCTGCATCTGTGCGCCTATCACAACGAAGAAGCCATCGGCTGTCTGCGTCTGTACAGTGAAGATTCCACAAAAAAACACTGGCATCTGGGACGACTGGCCGTTCTGGCTCCCTGGCGGCACCGGCATGTGGCCACCACGCTGCTGCAGGCAGCGAAACAGCTGCTCACGGAAGCAGGCGCATCCACGATCACGCTGGACGCACAAAGCCATCTGCAGGCATTCTATGAACGATCCGGCTACTCGGTCTGCGGACCAACGTTCCATGAGGAACACGTGCTGCATGTTCCGATGCGCACATACCTGGGAGAGCCGCGGACATGCTGATCCAGATCGTATTCGGTTTCCTGCTCCTGCAGCTGGACCTGCTGCTGTGGGGTCTTTTGTGCTTCCTCGCACTGCTGGCCATCTGCCACATCCAAAAGAAGCAGGACCTCTCTTCCACACTGCGTACCTGCAGCCGCAGACAGGCGCTTCTCGCACTGCTGTGCTGTGAGATCGTTCACCTCCCGCTGACCCTCGTCCTGCTCATGCTTTATCATCGCATCCGCATGGATGCGACCGCGACAGGGATCGTCGCTCTCTTATGCCTGATCCTGTTGTTGCTTCGCTGCTTCACTCTCATCCGCTACCTGCCTGCTCTTCAGAAAGAGCTTTGATGCGGAATCGGCACGCCCGCATGGAACAAAAAGAACTGTAACGCCAAATGGACATCCATCCATGCGTTACAGTTCTTTTTTAACCGCCGATCAAAAAGTCCAGAATGTTCATGCCAGCCCCTGTATCCGCACGATACAGTTCCGTATACCCACACTGCGAACAGCTGATCGTGATGAACTTTTTGTTCTGCACGTCAAACAGCTTGGCGAAGTTTCCGCCGGTCGCCTGAAACTGATCGCTGACATAGTCGTGGCATCCACATTTCGGACAGATAAACTGCCGTTGTTCCATACCATTTCCCTCCTGTATTCAGTATACCATAAAGAATACAGACATTCACTAACGGTTTTGAATGTGCGAGACATTCTTCACTGCGATCTCGATCATCCCATCGCGCTCATGGGTGATGGCCAGCTTGTCGCCCTCTTCCATGTATTCGACCGGAAATGCCAGCTCCACACCGGTGTCGGTCTTGATCCGCTGCATCGCCAGCGATCGTCGCACTTTCACCTGCTCCAGCGGAAGCATCTCCCGGATGCCTTCCTGCTTCATCCGCATGCAGAACTCATCCGCCGCATAAGGCACCTCCGCGAAGATCTCCTCGGCCAGATCGCTCACGCTGAGCTCTTCCTGTTCCTCCACATGAGACTTGGTCACCTGCTTCATCCGCGTAAGGGCCTGTGTGGTATCCATCTCATATTTCTCGCTGAGTCCGCGCACATTCTCCTCCATCACCCGATGGATCTCATCATAGGAAGGGGACGGCTGCACCTGTAAAAAGTGCTCGCTGAGCACGTAGCCGCGATCGCTTCGCTGTTCCAGCACGTGCAGCGTATGATCTCCCAGAGAAAGTGTAAAGCCAAAGTCATCTTTCAGCAATGTCTGCGAAAGAAAACGAGTCGGTGCATACACAGCCTGCTGGCGGTCGTCGAGGATGCAGTGATAGCCGCTTCGATAGCTCTGATCCAGCAGGACCAGATGATGTGCCTCCTCATAGGCAGCCAGTGCGATGACCAGTGCGGAAGGCGCAAAGCGATTGCACTCGCGCTTACAGTCATAATAACGCTGTGCAATGCATGCCGACAACTCTTCAAAGCTCTGTTCCCCCTGTTGAAAGAGACGGAGCTGTTCACTGATCCAGGCATTGACCGCCAGCGTGCCCTCCTTGCGGCGGTTGGCAGAAAACAGCTTTTCCAGCTTCGTGAAGAGGAAGCGGCGCTCCTCCTCTCCCAGCACCTGCCTGCGTTCTCCACCGATGAGCAATCGCTCTCCGCTGTCCATGATATAGCTGCTGATCTGTTTGATCTCTATCATCCTATCGCTCCTTTTATGTCTTTATGCTTTAGTGTATCACGTTCCCTTTTTCCATTCAACCACCCACTGCCCAGCTGTTTCTTTTCCGTCTGCATACGATGGAAAGAAAGGAGGAATCGCATGGCTAAGATCATCGTTTACAACGTAAGCTCGCAGGCGCTGGAAGTATACCACCGTTCCGAAAGCGAAACGATGCCGTATGTCTACGGCAATACGATGAAAGTCAAAGAATTCCGCGGATCAAGCGCTTCCAGCGTCCTGTGGACGACCAATGCCGCAATGGAGAGCTGGAATGTGACCCGGCGTTCATTCAACGCATCGATCCCGATGCGCTATGCGTTCAAACGCATCTGGGAGGGCGGACACGGACAACAGTCGCAGCACTATGCCGGCGTTGCCTTTGACTGCGGACAGGCCCTCTCCAGCAGCGAACGAAACCGTCTCTGGCGCACGTCCAACAACCTGGGCGTATGGTCCTATGTCGAACCGCAGAATCTGACACCGACCTGGGTACACCTGGATAAGCGCTATGGTACCCCTGCCTGCAGCGCCGGTTATCCGACCCTGCGAAACGGAAGCCGCGGCATCTATGTGCTCGTGTTACAGGATGCGCTCAATGCCCTGGGCTATTCCACAAAGACGCTGGACGGCGCGTTTGGTCCCAACACAAGAAGCGCACTGCTGTCCTTTCAGCGAAACAACGGTCTGAATGCGGACGGCATCTGTGGCTGCTGCAGCTGGCGGCGCATCGTTTCAGAAGCGGTCGGCATCGGCAGGACCGCTTCCGTCATCGATCCGTAACCGATTGACTTTTATTCCGGATTCTGCTATTGTTCATCAATGGGCGGGTGTACGAATATTCTGGCACGCGCAGCACACAGGAAGAAAAAGCAGCATGTCTTTTTCTTCTTTTTGCGTGCATCACCATGTGATGACCGTCTGTGCGACCCTTTGTACGAAGGCGTCATCATGTTCGATGAACACCATCGTCATCGGCTGACGCACCAGCAGTTCCTCCAACTGCATGCGGGAAAACACGTCGATGTAGTTGAGCGGTTCATCCCACAGATACAGATGTGCCTTCTCGCTCAGGCTGGCAGCGATCAGCACTTTTTTGCGCTGTCCTTCGCTGTAGGTCTCCATCGGACGCGTAAACATCTCCCGTTCAAAGGCAAGCTTGCGCAGGATGCTCTTGAACAGCGATTCGTCCAGATGGCGTTCCTCACACAGAGCATTGAGCGATCCCTTCAGGAACGAAGTATCCTGTGGCACACAGGAGATCTTCAGCCCCTGTTCCATCACAAGGGTTCCCTCGCTGACCTTCTGATTGCCCAGCAGCAGCTGAAAGAGCGTGCTCTTCCCACTGCCGTTGGCCCCCTGCAGCGCTGTGCGCTCGCCCCGCCGGATCACAAAGCTGAGATGCGAAAACACCGGTCGTGTCCCATAACAGAAAGCGATATCCGATGCCTGAACGACCAGTTCTCTGACAGGGACCAGCGGATGGAGCTTCAGCGTTTCCATCTCCTGCTCATCCCGCAGAAGGCCTTTGCGCTCTTCGATCCCGCGCTCCATCCGGCGCTCCAGGTTCTTGGCGCGCTTCATCATCTTCGCAGACTTGTGACCGATATAGCCGCGGTCCAGCTTCGCCCCCTTTTTTCCGTGATTGTATTTGCTGGCTTCCACCTGAAACGACCAACCCGTGCTCGCCTGCTTTGCGCGTTGCAGCTGGGCGATCTCTTTTTTCAGCTGTACATTGCGGCTTCGCTCCTGTTGCAGACGCCGGTTCCGGTTTTCCCACCAGCTGCTGAAATTGCCCCGTTCACAGTACATGCCGGAGGGTTCGATCGCCATCACATGGTCGATGCAGCCATCCAAAAACACACGGTCGTGCGAAACGAGAAGAAAACCGTCCTTGTTTCGCAGATAATCCGCAACACAGCTGCGTCCGTGACGATCGAGATGATTGGTCGGCTCATCGATCAGCAGATAGCCTTCCTCCATGGAAAACAGGATGGCCAGCTGCAGCTTCACCTGCTCTCCTTTGCTGAGCGTTTCATAAGAACGCTCCAGAATATCTTCCGCCAGCTCCAGCTGCTGCAGCTCCATCACGATACGCCATCGCTGCGGCTGAAGAGAAGCAGCGATCGAGGCACAGCTGCCGCAGGTATCGGCATTCAGAAACGGAAAATAGCGCATCGATTCCTGCGTGCGGATCGCTCCCTGAGCATCCAGCTCTTTCGCCAGCAGTTTCAGCAGCGTCGTCTTTCCCTGCCCGTTGCGGGCCACCAGCCCCAGCCGCCAGGCCGTATCAAGATGAATGCTGACATCTTGAAATACCGGATCGCTCGCATTGTCATAACCAAATGACAGACGACGGATCTCAACGATCGACATTCCATTCACTCCCTTCCATAAAAAAACAGATGTACAGAAAAATCATTCTGCACATCTGCTTTCCTATCAAAAACAAGGATGAAACCCAACGAGAACGATCTTCCTGCACGGCGCACAGAAAAAAGACCTCCCGTCTCATTTCCATGCATATGTCAACAGCAAGAAATTCTCTTCATCCTTTCACCTCATTCTTTCGCTTATCAATTTATCACATCCGAAGATCGCTGTCAAATCCCGCTGATGAAAAAACCGGCGATCTTAGGGTAAGGATGCACTTTACGCGTATAAGAGAAACTGAGGAGGAATCCATATGATATTATATCTGAATTATGAATGGAACAGCAGCTGTGTCTGCATCAGCACCGACCACGGAAAAGAGTATCGCCCTTGTCGTTCGGTCAGCGCCTTTCTCAACAAACGCTGTCAGCAGGAAGGCTCCACCCTGAAGGGACGTCGGGAAGCATTTGCCCAGATCATGACGGCACGCAAGCATATACCGATCCTTACATCGATCCGTCGCCGGGAGCTCTTCATGCCTTTTGGACCGTGCAGCAGCCCGGATGCCATCTGGATCAATCTGGGGGCCGTCAGCGACTATCATCCGATGGAAAGTGAGACCTGCATCACCTTCGTCAACGGAGAGCACCTGACGATTCCCTACCGTTACAGCGTCGTCAGGCGACAGATGGAACGCAGCCGCCTGTACATCGACTTTCTGAGCTGAAGGGACCTGTACATTAAAAAAGCGAGGGATCGTCCTCGCTTTTTTAATGATCATAATACTTTTACATGCACACAGGTACCGTCCGGCCCCGGTGTACTGTTCAGATAATCTGCGATCTCCTGCCGGCGTTCCGGTTTGCAGGGACGACAGGATACCGTCTGGATCTCCCCGGAAACCAATGCCTGGGCAAGACCGCTGCAGCCGGCATATCCACAGCCACCGCAGTTATAATTCGGCAGCATTTCCGTTACCTTTTCCACACGTTCGTCGACCTCGACCTTCAGATATTTGTCCGCAATGCCAAGTCCGAGCCCCAGCACGGCGCCCAGCACCAGCATCATAACGATTGCCGCTACCATATAGTTCCTTCCTTTCTACCGATGATATTCCGGATGATTGATACAGTTCTTGTCATGACATCCCTTGCACTGCGGCTTAAGATCTTCACATCCCGGCGGTTTCGGCGTTTTGTGATTCAGATAATACGAAGCCGCATAAATACCGCCCAGCAGCGCAAAGAAGAGAACTGCTGTCACAATCGACTGTACATTCATCATACGAGACCTGCCAGTCCGCCAAAGGCGAGCGCCATGATACCGGCAACGACAAGGGCGATCGGATTGCCCTTGAACGGCTTCGGCACATCACAGGCATCCAGTCGTTCACGAATGGTAGAAAAGACATACAGCACCAAGGCAAATCCAAGCGGCGTACCGACGGAATAGACGAGCATGTGCACAAAATCAAACTGCTGTTCGATGTTCTGCAGGCAGACGTTGAGCACTACACAGTTGGTCGTGATCAGCGGCAGATACACACCCAGCGACTGATACAGCGAAGGGCTCGTCTTTTTGATGAACATCTCTGTCAGCTGCACCAGCGAAGCGATGACGAGAATGAACGTGATCAGGTCCATATACTGGATCTGGAGCGGTACCAGCACGAGATAATAAAGACCAAACGTTACGATGCTGGCCGCCACGATGACGAAGACGACCGCCAGGCCCATACCGATCGCACTGCTCGCTTTTTTGGAGACACCCATAAATGGACAGATGCCCAAGAACTGATTCAGGACGACGTTGTTGATCAGGACGCTGGTAATCAGCAGTGTAAACAATTCACCCAACATCTTACTTTGCCTCCTTCTTTTCTAAACGCTCCTGTTTTTTTGCCTGATGATCCTTATAAGCTACCAAAGCAGCAGCCAGACAGGCAAATGTACAGAATGCACCAAACGGCTGTGAAAACAGCGATATGACAAAATCCTCCGGGATCAGGCGCAGTTCAAAGAGGACCTGTGCCGCATCAAACGGATTCGTAAAGTGGATCATGCCAGTTGCTAAGATTTCCCTGATCAAAGACATGACGATGATGGAACAGGTATAGCCAAGCCCCATGCCCAGACCGTCCAGTGCAGAATCCAGAACGCCGTTCTTCGACGCAAACGCCTCTGCACGGCCCAGGATGATACAGTTGACAACGATCAGCGGAATGAACGTTCCAAGCGACGTATACAGCGCTTCTGCATAGGCCTGGATCAACATCTGGATCACCTTTACCAGTGAAGCGATGATCACGATGTACACCGGGATACGGATCTCATTCGGTGTGATCTTTCGCATCAGAGAAATGAGCACATTGGAAAGGATCAACACGGCAATGACCGCCACGCCCATGCCGATGGCATTGTTGAGCGATGTCGTGATCGCCAAAGTGGAACAACATCCCAGATACAATGAGAATACCGGGTTTTCACGAAGAAAGCCGGCTGTAAAATTCTTCTTGCGATCCATATCCTACACCTCCTGCGCTTCCAGCTGTTCGACAACAGCTGCCGCTTCATTGATGCCGTCAACGACCGGCTGGCTGGATCTGGTCGCTCCGGAGATCGTATCCAGCTGACCGGCAGCATCATGACCGACCAGACCATTGATAAATGTTTCATCGTCCAGGACACGGCTGCCCAGTCCTTTGGTATCGCCGTTGGTCATGCCCTTATAGGCATCGACCGTTCCATCATTTGTAATGGATACCAGGAAGGTCGTTCCCTCGCTGTAACCGCTGACGGACATGCTGAAGACGTATGCCTCTTCCTTATAACGATAGATCTTCTGAATCGTTGAAGAATTCCCTTCATAGCTGACTTCCGTAAAATCATCTACGGTCGAACTCGGATACAGCTCGAGCAAAGAAGCTTTTTCCGTTGCCTCTTCATTGGCAGCGATGATCGGCGCCGTCATCTGGTTTGCAAATGCCAGTGCCGCACCGGCGATCGCTGAGACGATTGCCAGAAACAATGTCAGATGAATGATCTTTTTCATGCACCTTCACCTCCGCTCTGCGTACCAGATCCACTGCCGGCATCACCCGTCGAGGTCGTGGTCGCTTCACTGCTCGCATGTGTACTTGCGGAAGAAGAAGGATCCTCGAGGACCGGTGTGACTACACTGGCTGCCAACAAGATCACCGCCAGCCCCAGTGCTGCCAGACCGGCAAATGCCTTGCGGGCCCGTGCACGAACGACCAGCTGTTTGCCATCCATCGCCGATTCGATCAGCGGGGTCATCATGTTCATGATCAGGATCGAATACAGGCAGCCTTCCGGCAGATTGGCCTTCAATCGGATCAGTACGGTAATGATCGCCGCACCCAGAGAGAACAGCACGCGTCCCTGCGCACTGGTCGGTGAGGTCACCGGATCCGTCAGCATGAACACGGCACCGAAAACGACACCGCCGCTGAACAGATGCACGAGCGGATACCATATGAATCCCGGCAGTCCGTTGTAGCTGCCGATCCCGCAGAACAGCGCGACCGCAGCCGTCAGAACAAAGATGGTTCCCAGATAGACCACCGGTACGCGCCAGTCGATGACCTGGCGAACGGCGAGGATCACACCGACGATCAGGATCAGCAGAGCGCTCGTCTCACCGATCGCTCCCGGATACCAGCCGGTAAACAGCGTCGTCAGACCGCCGACCTGATCCATCATCGCCGTGATGGCGCTCTCACTGCCCGGCATCCAGCTGAAAGCCGTGCCGATGACCGTAAGCGGTGTCGCAGAGGTGACCACATTGGTCGCAGCCCCCATGAAAGCGTTGAAGATCACCGCACGGCCAAACGCTGCCGGGTTGAAGATATTGTTTCCAAAGCCGCCAAACAGCAGCTTTCCAAAGAAAATGCTGAAGAAGGTCGCTACGCCTAACGCATATGGGGTAATATCGATCGTACACATCATCGTCAGGATGATGGCAGTGATCCACCCAAAGGATGCGCTGAGATACTGCCGGACGTTTTTCTTCAGTACGAGCGCAAAAACGCTTTCGGTCACCAGTGCGACCACCAGTGCCACCGCCAGCAGCAATACCGCCTGCAGCGCATAGCTGCTTCCATATTCCATAAAATAATAGACCAGTGCAAATACATACACTGCTGCCAAACCGAGCATCAGTTCCAGCATGATGCGTTTCGTGCTCTGCTTCTGATGAAGGTTTGGAGATACACTAAATGTAAACTTCATACGGTCTGACACTCCTTACTTCTTCGCTGCCGCCAATGTCCGCTTGGCCTTGCGCACGTTTTCCGTCACATCGATGCGGGAAGGACATACGTACGTACACAGACCACATTCGATGCAGTCCATCGCTCCGCGCTTTTTCATCGCTTCGCTGTCCTTCAGCTTGACCGCCTGTGCGATCCGTACCGGCTGCAGTCCCGCCGGACAGTGGTCGCTGCAGCGTCCGCAGCGCAGACAGGCGATCGAATCAAATGGCCGGCTCTCCAGTACCGTGATGGCATTGGTCGCACGGTCGATCACCCACTGATCGTTGACGATCGTCTTGCCCATCATCGGTCCTCCGGCGATCAGCTTCACCTCATCACAGGTATAGCCACCGCAGGCCTCGATGATCTCATGCACCGGCGTACCGACGGCCACATGTACGTTGACCGGTTCTCTGACGGCCGTTCCGGATACGGTGACCACCTTGTCGACGATCGGCTCTCCCTTGGTGAGCGCACGCGCAAAAGCGATCGCTGTCGTTGCGTTATTGACGACGGCACCGACCTCAGATGGGAGCTTTTCATACTCCTTGTGCATGAGTTCCCGCACGAGCACACGTTCCCATCCCATCGGATACACATCCGGCACGACAGCTACACGGATGCCGTCTTTGCCCGCACATGCCTTCTCTACGAGATCGATCAGATCCGGATGGGATTTCTTGATGGCAATGAGCGCCTCTTTTGCGTTTGCCATCCGCTTCATGGTACGTACGCCCAGCAGCATCTCCTCCACATTCGCCTGCACCATCTTATAATCCGCCGTGATGAATGGTTCACACTCCACCGCGTTGATGATCAGCTTCTCTATGCCTGAAACCCCTCGATACTTCATATAAGACGGGAAACACGCACCGCCGCAACCGACGATGCCCGCATTCATCATGAACGCCGTCAGCTCTTCTCGACTTGCCTGATCCGGGTCGATCGGCGCGAATGCCTGTACGCGCTCCTGCTTTCCGTCCGGTTCGATCACCACGTGAGCAACCGGCTTCAGCGACGCATGCATCACCTTGCGCACGCCCTTCACGATACCGGAAACGCTAGAGTAGATCGGTACCGTCATCCGTTCTTCGCATACGGCCAGTTTCGTACCGATGAACACCTGGTCTCCTTCTTTCACCAGCAGTTCAAAGTTCTGTGAGTGATTGGCGAACAGCGGAATGAGTATCTCCTTTCCGGGCCTCACCTCAATGATGTCCTTGTGTTCGGACAATTCCTTGAAACCGGGGATATGCTGACGCATCGGCCCCAATAACAATGACATTGTATTCACCATTCCTTTCCTTCGCATTTTCATGTCGAATCATATCAATTATAACACTGCGTTTGAAAATAACAAAGAAAAATCACTTTTTTGTTCATTCTTCCC
>NBJMR02800__coassemble_2634_pt1 | contig 12294 bp, 6 predicted proteins | sample NBJMR02800__metabat2_low_PE_026 | metagenome-assembled genome bin NBJMR02800
CGGGGCCCATGTGCTGCCGAAGTTTCCAAAGGATGCGACCGACCGTAACCGGACCTCGCCGTTTGCCTTTACCGGCAACAAGTTTGAGTTCCGCATGCCGGGCAGCAGCGCTTCGATCTCCGGAGCGAACATCGTCCTCAACACGGTCGTTGCCGATGAGCTGCGGCAGTTTGCGGACGTGCTGGAGATCGCGCCGGATCTGCCAAGCGCCGTTCACGCGCTGATCAAAGATACGATCCACGGCCATCACCGCATCATCTTCAACGGCAACGGCTATGACGATGCCTGGATCGAAGAGGCGAAGAAACGCGGTCTGCTCAATCTGCGCACGACACCGGATGCATTGCCATACTTCATCCGTGAAGAAAACATCCGGCTGTTTGAAAGCCATGGGGTCTTCGATGCCGAGGAGATGCATTCCCGTTATGAGATCATGATGGAAGAATACGTCAAGACGCTGCACATCGAAGCACAGACGATGATCGACATGACCGCAAAGCAGATCCTGCCGGCCGTCAGCCGTCAGATCCGTGAATGGAGCGATACGCTGTGTCTGAAACGGCAGGTGGGCGAACAGGTGGATACCAGCTATGAGGCAAAGGCGGTCGCCATGGCCGCGGATCTGCAGGGAGCGGCATTCGCCAGCATGGAGAAGCTGAAAGAAGAAGTGGCGAGCGTGCAGCAGATGGAGCTGGAGGCGTCCGCGGCGTATTACCGGGATGTGATCCTGACACGCATGGAGGAGCTGCGGCTCTCCTGTGATGCGCTGGAGACGATGACATCGGCACAGCACTGGCCGTTCCCGACCTATGGAAAGCTGCTGTTCGGCATTCTGTAACGATCGTCGGGCGAAACATGAACTGCCGGCAGTCGAAGGGGCTGCCGGCTTATGATACAAGGGGGAGGATGCATATGTGTTCCATCATGGGCTACTGCCGCAAGGATGCGCCTTTGGCGGCATTTGAACAGGCGTTTGCCAAAACGAAGACGAGAGGGCCGGACGATACCCGGATCGTCGATACCGGAAACGGGCTGCTGGGATTTCACCGCCTGGCGATCATGGGGCTGGATGAAAGTGGGATGCAGCCGTTTGTGCGGGGAAGGTCCATGGTCGTCTGCAACGGCGAGATCTATGGGTTCCGCCGGCTGCGACGCTCGCTGGAGAAAGCGGGATATGTGTTTGTCAGCGACAGTGACTGTGAACTGCTGCTGCCGCTGTATCGTCAGCTGGGAACAGCGATGTTTGCGATGCTGGATGCGGAATTTGCCATGATCCTCTATGACGGGGAGACCGGACGCTTTCTTGCGGCCCGTGATCCCATCGGCATCCGCCCGCTGTATTACGGTTATGATGACAAAGGGGCGATCGTCTTCGCCAGCGAGCCGAAAAACCTGCTCTCGCTGTGTGCGCAGATCGTTCCGTTTCCGCCGGGCCACTATTATGCGGACGGGGAATTTCACTGTTATCGAGATATGACGCAGGTATCCGCATTTCACGATGAAGGGCTGGAGAACATCTGCAGCGAGATCCGCACCCGCCTGATCCGGGGAGTGGAAAAACGGCTGGATGCCGATGCACCGCTGGGCTTTCTGCTCAGCGGCGGCCTGGATTCCTCGCTGGTCTGTGCCATCAGCGCCCGCCTGCTGGATCGTCCGATCCGCACCTTTGCGATCGGCATGGACACGGATGCCATCGATCTGAAATATGCCAGAGCGGCTGCCGAGCATCTGCACAGTGCGCATCACGAGGTCATCATCACCAAAGAGGATGTGATCCGTGCGCTGCCTTCGGTCATCGAGGCGCTGGCCACGTATGATATTACGACCATCCGGGCCTCTATCGGCATGTATCTGCTCTGTGAGTGGATCCATGCGCATACCGACGTGCGGGTGCTGCTCACCGGGGAGATCTCCGATGAGCTCTTCGGTTATAAATATACGGATTTTGCCCCGGATGCGCAGGCCTTTCAAACGGAGAGCGAAAAACGGATCCGGGAGCTGCATATGTATGATGTGCTGCGGGCGGACCGCTGCATCAGCGTACACTCGATGGAAGCCAGGGTACCTTTTGGCGATCTCGCCTTCGTCGAGTATGTCATGAGCATCGATCCCAGACGCAAGATGAACGTCTACGGCAAGGGAAAATACCTGCTGCGGCATGCCTTTGAGGGGACATATCTGCCTGCGGATCTGCTGATGCGGGAAAAGGCGGCTTTCTCGGATGCCGTCGGTCATTCGCTGCGCGATGAGCTGCAGCGGTATGCGGAACGCTGTTACAGCGATGCGGAGTTTGAAACGAAGCGCCGGCAGTATACACATGCCCGGCCGTTCACCAAAGAGAGCCTGCTGTATCGGGAACTGTTTGAATCGTTTTATCCGGGACAGTCTGGGATGATCAGCGGCTTCTGGATGCCCAATCGGGACTGGGCGGGCTGTGATGTGGATGATCCCAGCGCCCGCGTGCTGTCCAATTACGGGGACTCCGCAAAATAGAGCGGAAAGAGGGAGGAATATGGAATGTGCAAGGAAATACGAAAACGATATGATCCGCTGCAGGAACACGATGCCTGCGGCATCGGTGCACTCGTCAACATCGACGGCCGGAAAGAACACCGCCTGGTCGATCAGGCGCTGTCGATCGTCGAGCATCTGGAACATCGGGCCGGGAAGGACGCCAGCGGCAAGGTCGGCGACGGGGTCGGCATCCTGTTGCAGATCTCGCATCGGTTCTTTTCGCAGGCGGTAAAGGAAGCAGGATCAAAGCTGCCATCGGAAGGAGACTATGGCATCGCCATGCTGTTTCTGCCGACGCAGGGACTGCGGCGGCGCAAGAGCGAACAACTGCTGGAGACGATCTGCGCCCATGAGGGCGCTGCGGTGATCGGCTGGCGGGATGTGCCTTGCCAGGGGGAGATCCTGGGGGAGGCTGCTCGCGCCTGCATGCCAATGATCCGTCAGTGCTTCATCCGCCGGCCGGCCGACACGGACGCCGGCATGGAGTTTGAGCGTTTGCTGTATGTGATCCGGCGTCAGTTTGAAAAGAGCTGTCCGGATACGTATGTCGCTTCGCTGTCGTCACGGACGATCGTCTACAAGGGCATGTTCCTGGTCGATCAGCTGCGTGGCTTTTATGATGATCTGCGCGATGAACGCTATGAGAGCGCCCTGGCGATGGTGCACTCCCGCTTTTCCACCAATACCCAGCCAAGCTGGGAGCGGGCACAGCCCAATCACATGATCGCACACAACGGGGAGATCAACACGATCCGCGGCAACCGCAACCGCATGCTCGCCCGGGAGGAGAACATGCACTCCGCCTTCATGGAGCGCTGCGGCCGCAAGATCCTGCCGGTCATCGATGTGGCCGGTTCCGATTCGGCGATGCTGGACAACACGCTGGAATTTCTGTGCATGAACGGGGTTCCGATGGAAAAGGCGGTCATGATGACCATCCCGCAGCCCTGGCGCAAGGATGCCATGGAGCGGGAAAAGCGAGACTTCTATCATTATTATTCGACGATGATGGAGCCATGGGACGGCCCGGCGGCGATCCTGTTTTCCGATGGGGAAAAGCTGGGCGCCGTCCTGGACCGCAATGGCCTGCGTCCGCTGCGCTGGTGGCTGAACGATGAGCAGACGCTGACGCTTTCCTCAGAGGTCGGTGTGCTGCCGATCGATGAAGCACACATCGTGCGCAAGGACCGCCTGCGTCCCGGACAGATGCTGCTGGTGGATACGAAGGAACACCGTCTCATCAGCGATGCGCAGTGCAAGGCGCGCTATGTGAACAGCCATCCATATGGGGAGTGGCTGGACCGTTGCCTGCACAGGCTCAAAGATCTGCCGGCGCCGGAAAAAAAGACGCAGGTGCTCACCCAGAAGGAACGCAATGCCCTTTATAAGGTGTTTGGCTACACGTATGAGGATGTACGGGAACAGATCCTGCCGATGGCGCGCAGCGGCACAGAGCCGACCGCATCGATGGGAACGGATATCCCACTGGCCGTGCTCAGCGACCGGCATCCATTGCTGTTTCATTATTTCAAACAGCAGTTTGCCCAGGTCACCAATCCGCCGATCGATTCGCTGCGGGAGGAGATCGTCACCGATACGACGGTCTATCTGGGTGCGCAGGGCAACCTGCTGGAAGAAACTGACCGCAACTGCGCTCTTCTGGAGGTGCGAAATCCGATCCTGGACGGCCGCGACATGGATAAGATCCGGGCATTGAAACAGCCGCCGTTTCAAGTGGAAGAGATCTCCCTGCTGTTCTATCAGGGCCTCACACTGGAAGAAGCGCTGGAGATGCTGTTTGTCAGCTGTGATCAGGCCGTGACCCGCGGTGCCAACATCCTGATCCTGAGCGATCGCGGCATGGATGAGGAACATCTGGCGATCCCTTCGCTGCTGGCGGTGTCGGCGCTGGAACAGCATCTGGTGCGCACGAAGAAAAAGACGGCGGTCTCGATCGTGCTGGAGAGCGGTGAACCGCGGGATGTGCATCAGTTTGCCACGTTGCTGGGCTATGGTGTCGGTGCGATCTATCCGTATCTCGCCCATGAGAGCATCCGGGAGATGATCGAGGAGGATGTGCTGGACAAAGAGAGTGCGGCGGCCATCCGTGATTACAACCGCGCGATCATGCATGGCGTCGTCAAGATCGCTGCGAAAATGGGGATCTCCACGCTGCAGTCGTATCAGTCGGCACAGATCTTTGAAGCGATCGGTCTCGATCAGGACGTCATCGACCGTTATTTCACCGGAACCATCTCCCAGGTCGGCGGCATCACGCTGTCACACATCGAGGCGGATCTCCGCTGGTACCATGACCGCGCGTTCGATCCGCTGGGCATGCAGGTGGACGATACGCTGGATGCCGTCGGTTTTCACCGTTTGCGCAGCGGAGCGGACAAGGAGCGGCATCTGTATGATCCAAAGACGATCGTCCTGCTGCAGCAGGCGGTGCGCGAAGGGGATTACGAGTTATTCAGACGCTATACGGAGCGGATCCATCAGGAGCATCATCCCTTTACGATCCGATCGCTGCTCACCTTTGATACAGAGGGACGCCGTCCGATCCCGCTGGATGAGGTGGAAAGCGTGGAGCACATCGTCCGCCGCTTCAAGACGGGAGCGATGTCCTATGGATCGATCTCGGAGGAGGCCCACACCTGTCTGGCGATCGCGATGAACCGGCTGCACGGCAAGAGCAACAGCGGGGAGGGCGGTGAACGTCCGGATCGGTTGGGCACTGAGCGTAACAGCGCCATCAAGCAGGTGGCCAGCGGCCGCTTCGGTGTGACCAGTGAATACCTCAACAGCGCACAGGAGATCCAGATCAAGATGGCACAGGGAGCCAAGCCGGGAGAAGGCGGACACCTCCCCGGCAGCAAGGTCTATCCGTGGATCGCGACGACCCGACACTCCACGCCGGGCGTGACGCTCATCTCTCCGCCGCCGCATCACGACATCTACTCGATCGAGGATCTGGCACAGCTGATCTACGATCTGAAAAATGCCAATCCCAAAGCGCGCATCTCGGTAAAGCTCGTCAGCGAGGAAGGCGTCGGTACGATCGCCAGCGGCGTGGCCAAGGCCGGTGCGCAGGTCATCCTGATCTCCGGTTATGACGGCGGGACGGGCGCTGCACCGCAGAGCTCGATCCACCATGCCGGTCTGCCATGGGAGCTGGGACTTGCCCAGACGCAGGATCAGCTCGTACGCAACGGGCTGCGCAGCCGTGTCTGTCTGGAGACGGACGGCAAGCTGATGAGCGGACGCGATGTGGCGATCGCCGCCTTGCTGGGGGCGGAGGAGTTCGGCTTCGCCACCGGTCCGCTCGTCTCCATGGGCTGCATGATGATGCGCGTCTGCAACCTGGATACCTGTCCGGTCGGCATCGCCACACAGAACGCCTGTCTGCGGCGCCGCTTTCAGGGAAAGCCGGAACATGTCATCCACTTCATGCGCTTCGTCGCTCAGCAGCTGCGGGAGATCATGGCGCAGCTGGGCTTTCGCAGCGTGGCGGAGATGGTCGGCCACAAAGAGTGTCTGCGCGTCAGCGAGAACGCCGCTTTGTATCATCTGCAGCTGGAGCGGCTGCTGGCCCTGACACCGTCGTCGGCAAAGCTGCACTATGATGAAGCCGATGTCTATGACTTTCACCTGGAGACGACCAAGGATGCCCGCGTGCTCATCCCGGCCTTCACACAGGCGATGGCAAAAAAGGAGCGCTGTCACTGTCAGCTGCACCTGGATAATACCGACCGTGCCTTCGGCACGCTGTTAGGATCGTATGTCACCCGGCATCATGGCACGATGCTGGCCGAAGATACCTGTCAGATCATTTGCAGCGGCAGCGGCGGTCAGTCGTTCGGCGCCTTTCTGCCGGCAGGTATTTCCATCCATCTGGAGGGCGATGCCAATGATTATTTTGGCAAAGGTCTCTCCGGCGGCAAGCTGAGCGTGACACCGCCGGCAGCTGCGACATATGCGGCGAAGGAGAACATCATCATCGGCAATGTCGCGCTCTATGGCGCTACCAGCGGCAGCGCCTATATCAACGGCATTGCCGGGGAGCGCTTTGCGGTGCGCAACTCCGGTGCGATCGCAGTCGTGGAAGGCTGTGGCGATCATGCCCTGGAATATATGACCGGGGGCTGTGTCGTCATCCTGGGAGCGGTCGGCAAGAACGTCGCTGCCGGCATGAGCGGGGGCATCGCGTACATCCTCGATGAACACCATGACCTCTATCTGCGCCTCAACAAGGAGCTCGTCGACATGGAGGAGCTTCGTGAGGAGAGCGACTGTCGCCGTCTTCGGGAGATGATCCGCGATCATGTACAGGCGACCGGCAGTGAACACGGTCAGTGGATCCTCGATCACTTTGCGGAGATGAAAAGCAGCTTCAAGAAGATCATCCCGCGGGATTATCGGCGCATGCTGGAGCGGATCCACAGTTTGCAGCAGCAGGGCTTTTCGGAAGAAGAGGCTCGGCTGCGCGCATTTGAACAGATGACGAAGGGAGGCGACGCCTGATGGGAAGACCAGATGGATTCATGAAATACGCACGTCGGGAGACCCGGCTGCGGCCGGCCGCTGTGCGCATACAGGATTTTGAGGAGCTGCACGTTCCTCTGTCACACGAACAGCGCCGACAGCAGGCGGCCCGCTGCATGAACTGCGGCGTGCCGCTGTGTCAGTCGGCGATGGAGCTGGGCGGCATGGTCAGCGGCTGTCCATTGCACAATCTGATCCCGGAGTGGAACGATGAACTGTACCACGATCGGCCGCAACAGGCGCTCATCCGTCTGCTGAAGACCAATCCGTTTCCGGAGTTTACCGGTCGTGTCTGTCCCGCGTTGTGCGAAAAGGCGTGCATCTGCGGCATGAATGACGAACCGGTGACGATCCATGAAAACGAGCTTGCCATCATTGAAGAGGCATATGCCAGTGGCTGGATGAAGCCTCGTCCGACCCGTCGACAGCGAGGTAAGCGCATCGCGGTCATCGGCAGTGGTCCCAGCGGGCTCAGCACCGCCGATGCGCTCAATCGGCGTGGGCATGAGGTTCATGTCTATGAGCGCATGGAACGTGCCGGCGGGCTGCTCATGTACGGGATCCCCAACATGAAGCTGGACAAACGTGTCATCGAACGGCGCATCGAGCTCATGAAGGAAGAGGGCGTCGTCTTTCACTTCTGTCAGGACGTCGGCAGAGCGGAAGCGGTGGAGGCGCTCGTTGAACGCTACGATGCCGTTGCGCTGTGCTGCGGTGCCAAACAGCCCCGGGATCTGCATGTGGAAGGACGGCAGAGCCGTTGGGTCCACTTTGCGGTCGATTACCTCAGCGAGGCGACAGAGGCCTTGCTCGCTCAACGGGCGATCCGCGATGAGACGCTGGATGCGAAGGGCAAACAGGTCATCGTGGTCGGCGGCGGAGATACCGGAAATGACTGTGTGGCCACCTGCATCCGTCAGGGATGCGCTTCGATCGTCCAGCTGGAGATGATGCCACAGCCGCCGGTCGAACGTTCGGCCGACAACCCATGGCCGCAGTGGCCGCGGACCGTAAAGGTCGATTACGGGCAGCAGGAGAGCATCGAAATATTCGGTCAGGATCCGCGCATCTATCAGACGACCGTCACCCGGCTGATCAGCGAGGGCGACCGTCTGGTCGCGGTCGAAACGGTCCGGCTGGAAGCGAAAGACGGCACCATGGTGCCGATCGCAGGCAGCGAGCAGCGTCTGGCGGCCGATATGGTGCTGATCGCCGCCGGCTTTACCGGCTGTGAAGAGTATGTCAGCGATGCGTTCCAACTGCCGCTGACCGCCCGCCATACGGCAGCGACGAACCCATGTTCCCACCAGATCGGAGAAAGCAAGCTGTTTGCGGCCGGTGATCTGCGAAGGGGCCAGTCCCTGGTCGTATGGGCCATTGCGGAAGGCAAGGCCTGTGCCCGGGAGATCGACCGCTACCTGATGGGCTATACGGAAATGGATCCTTCCTGAGACAAAGAGGAGGCACACATCTGCTTTTGCGGTGTGTTCCTTCTTTTTTTCTGTGCGAAAAGTCGCAGAAAAAGCAGTAATATATACACCCCTTTCGACAATTTGCTTCATAAATTCCATCAAAGCCTTCCGTATAATAGAATGTAAAAATGGAGGTTATGAAATATGACAAATGTTTATGGCTATGCGAGAGTATCCAGTACAGATCAGCATGAAGATCGTCAGATGCGTGCTTTGTTATCGTATGAGGTTGCGGAACAGAACATCTATCTGGACAAACAGTCCGGCAAGGATTTTGACCGCCCGCAGTACCAGAAGCTGCTCTATCAGCTGCGAAAGGGCGATCTGCTCTATGTGATGAGCATCGACCGGCTGGGCAGAAACTATGAGGAGATCCAGCAGCAGTGGCGCATCCTCACCAAGGATATCGGCATCGATGTCTGTGTGATCGACATGCCATTGCTGGATACCCGTTATGGGAAAGATCTGCTGGGGACCTTTATCGCTGATCTGGTACTGCAGATCCTCTCCTTCACGGCACAGAACGAACGGGAGAACATCAAAAAAAGGCAGGCGCAGGGAATTGCGGCTGCCAAGGCGAAAGGGGTGAAGTTCGGCCGTCCGCCCATCCCTTTGCCCAAAGAGTTTCGATCGATCGTGTCCCAGTGGGAAAACAAGGAGATGCACATATCGGATGTGCTGGCCCTCTGCCATATGAGCGAGGCGACCTTTTATCGCAAGCTGAAAGAATGTAGAGATTCCATGAACTAAAAAAGAGCACTTAAAAAGTGTACCTTTTGAGTGCCATTCTTATAACATATTTTACACCTGCTCATAAGGGAATGCAAGATGCTTGCCGTCGATATTCCATCAATTTTATCTGAGGGTCTATATTATAAAATGACAAATTTCGCACACTCTCAAATCGTACACTTTATGAGTGTCGTCTGGCACGAGAGGAGAGTGTGATTATGAAATCAGTGCTAAAAAAATGTCTGGCATGTGCCGCGGCATTCTGCATGCTGTTTACGCTGGCGCCGGCAACGGCCTATGCGGTCGGTGCGGAAGATGCTTCGGACGGCCAGACGGTCGCAGGAACGACAGCAGAGCTGAATGACGGTATCAACATCCGGAAGCAGGGCGCTTCGGATACGGCCTTCAACATCAAAGACGGTCAGGCGTTGATGATCGCCAATCAGGAAGAAGGGGCGGCACCGATCGTCTTTGAAAACTGTACGTTCAATCTGTCCGGAGAGACGCTGCGGATCTCCGGCAATCAGGATGGCATTTCCTATAACAATGGTGAGGTGGCCACCAAGCTGTTCATCAGCGGTGCGGTCGAGTTCCACAACTGTACCTTTGTCACGGCAGAAGGGGCATCCAGGTCGACATCGGCAGGTTATGATGCGGCCATCTATTTCTTCAGCGGCGACATCGATCTTTACGACTGCACGTTGAGCGCAGAAGGCTACAACGGACAGTTTCTGGGACTGTACGGCAGCAGCGGTGCGGTCACCTTTGACAACTCCAACATCTCCACCGTCGGCAATCGAAACGGCTGGAGCTATGCGATGTATGGAGGTTCGGTTCTGAAGTTGATCAACCATTCGACGATGAGCGCGACGGGCATGACGACCGACAGTGGCAACATCAACGCGTTCTACTCCGGTGACAACCGCACGGGCTATGATGCGATCTTCATCGAGGATTCCACGGTAGATTTCTCTGACAACCGCGCCGGCGGCTTCGCCATCAACAACGTCAACATCCACGTGGACAACTCGACGATCCGCGTCAATGACAACCTGGGCAACGCCTGCAACTCCGGTTACTGGATCGTGAACAACAGTACGATCCAGATGAACGGAAACCGCGGCGGCCATGCGCTGTCCTGCATCGGCTTTGAGATGGCGGACAGCACGCTGGAAGTCCTGCACAACGGTTATGCCGGCGTATACATCCAGAGCAGAGATTCCTCGCTGAGCGACAGCACGGTCGACATCCGCTGCAACGGAGAGCGTCTGCTCAGTTATTCGGCCGGTGATCTGTGGCTGAACGGCCATACGCTGACCGTGACGGACTGCACGTCAAATGCGATGGAAGGATCTGCCTGGCTGGGCGGTGTCGGACGCACCGGAGCCGTCCTGACACCGAGCGGCAGCGTGGTGGCATATGACCTCAACAGCAATGCTGTCGACAACCTCAAGAGCAACACGTCGCCGGTCCTGACCGAGGCGAATGTGGCGGAAACAGACGAACATACGCTGTTCCTCAACCCGTTCATGGAGAGCGACTATGCGCGCGGCAATGCGGAAAACACCGCCAGCAACAACGATGCGGATCTGTTTGCGGATGACCGCGTGACGGATCGCATGGATATCATCGGTGCGGACAGCGCGAAGATCGGTACGCTGAGCGAAGCACAGCTGAGCCATCACATCTACGACTGGGCAAACGGTGAGGTGAGCGAGGAGGCTACGGCGGCCGCATACGGTGTCCTTCGCTATCCGTGTGTGGAATGTGCAAACTACATCGGCCATACAGGCGATCACGCCAGCAGCTTTGACTGTGCCGGCACCTATGTCTACGCACCGCTGGTAGGCCTGCATTTTGAGGCGAATACCGATGATGCGAGCGTTGCCGGCATGCCGCAGGATCAGACGAGCATCGAATATGGAACGAGCGGCGAGGAACCGAGCGCACCGATCCGTGTCGGCTACACGTTTACCGGATGGTACACAGACAGCGAATGTACGGAAAAATTTGATTTCAGCACGTCGCTGAGCGACAACTGGACCGTACTGTACGCGGGCTGGGAACAGAACGAATACACGGTGACCGTTTCGTACTATGACATCGATACCAATGAGAAGATCCATGATGACAGCGTGCTGACTTCATTCATCTGGGGCAACACCTATGACGTAAGAGCGCTGGATGCGATCGCAATCGACGGCTATACGTATGTTGAGACCCGCGGAGATGCGACGAGCGGAACGATCGACGGCAACAAGACGATCGAGGTCTACTACCGCAAGACGGCAGAACAGACACCGACGACGCCGGAGGGGGATACCGACAACGATCCGGGTACCGGCATCGCGAACGATCTTTCATCCTGGACCATCCTGTTCACTGCATCCGCTGCTCTGATCGCAGCTTTGAGCGTTAAACGCAGACTGAACAAGTAAGAGAAACGGCATTCGCCCGGACGGCGGATGCGGCAGGGGCGGCGCGGCAAAGACGAAAGCGCTGCCCCTTTTCATACAGAAAGAGAATAAGGGAAACGGATGCGAAAATTAACGAAAGAGCAGAAGATCGAACTGTATCAGAAGCGACAGGCAGGAGCGACGATCGGCGAGCTGTCGAAAGCCTATGCACTGCGCAAGGAAGGCGTGAAGTACCTGATCCGCCTGATCGATGAGCACGGATATGGGATCCTGCGGGACGGACATTGCCGCAAGTACAGCGCAGCGGTGAAAGAGCAGGCGGTGCTGGAGGTGCTACAAGGGGAGAAGAGCATCGGAGAGACAGCGATCAAATACGGGCTTTCCAGCAAGACGGCTCTGACGAAATGGGTGAAAGATTACCAGGAAAACGGGAATCAGATCGTGGAACGAAAACGTGGACGACCGAGAAAACAGCGGGAAATGGCTGTCGCAGGAAAACGTAATCGATAAAAAATGGGGCATCTGTGCTCCATTTTTTTAGGAAATACCTTTTTTTGAGGGGGGGGGATATGTTATATTAAAGACAGTTAACAGACTGTTTCGATCATCTTTTG
>NBJMR02800__coassemble_2670_pt1 | contig 12128 bp, 13 predicted proteins | sample NBJMR02800__metabat2_low_PE_026 | metagenome-assembled genome bin NBJMR02800
CTATATCATAGAGATTATACAATAAATCCCCTCAGATTTCTACTTGTTTTTACATTTCCTGGCGGACGCCGCTGCCTTCGGCCGTAAAAAAAGCGGCGACGTTCACCGCTTTTTTACACCATTTTCGTCGGATCAGCCCTTGATCTGGCTCATGACTTCTTCTGCGAAGTTCTCCTCACGCTTCTCGATACCTTCACCGACCGCATAACGGATGAAGGAGCGAACCTCCGCATTGTTCTCTTTCAGGAACTGTGATACCTTCTGATCCGGATTCAGGAAGAATTCCTGATCCATCAGGCACTGATCCTTGAAGTGCTTGGAGATCTTTCCTTCGATGATCTTTGCGAGCATCTGCTCCGGCTTGCCGGCCATCTTCGGATCTTCCTTCATGATGTTCATCTGAACGCCGCGCTCGTGTTCGATGACATCTGCCGGGATCTCGTCACGGTTGATGTAGATCGGAGACATGCTGGCGATCTGCATGGCCATGTTCTTCGCAACCGTTGCATCTTCGTTGCCCTTGAGCACGGTCAGTACGGAGATCTTTCCGCCCATGTGCATGTATGCACCGAAGAATTCATCATCGGCTTTCTCTGCGATCGCAAAGCGGCGCAGCGTGATCTTCTCACCGATGGTAGCCGTCGCGTTGGTGATGGCTTCTTCCAGCGTTCCCTGCTCGCACGGGCAGGCCAGTGCAGCTTCCATGTCTGCCGGCTTGTTGGCAAACAGCGCTGCCTGGATCGTATCCAGCAATGCCAGGAACTGATCGTTCTTCGCAACGAAGTCGGTTTCGGAGTTGACCTCGAAGATCACACCGGTATTTCCCTCTACCGCTGCACGGCTCAATCCCTCTGCAGCGATGCGTCCGGACTTCTTTGCGGCCTTGGCGATTCCCTTTTCGCGCAGCCAGTCGACTGCCTTTTCAATGTTTCCGTCGCATTCTGTCAGGGCCTTCTTGCAGTCCATCATGCCTGCGCCGGTCTTTTCACGTAATTCCTTTACTAAGCTAGCAGTGATCATCCCTGTGTCCTCCTTCTGCCTTATTCCGCAGCGTTCTGTGCAGCTGCTGCGTTCTCGCTCTTTGCCTCAGCCTCCGCCGGCTTTGCACCTTCGCGCTTCTGGAACGGTGCTCTGCCGTCACGACGCTTGTTGCGGTCGTAAGGACGACGGTTGCGGCGCTCTTCGTTGCGCTGACGGCGACGACGCTCATTTTCAGCGATCTGCTCTTCTACGTTGATGATGACATCCTTCATCGTCACGTCTGTCTCATTTTCATCCTGGCTGTGTGCAACGCTCAGCAGTCCGCCCTTTGCCTCTACGATCGCATCGGCCATCAGGGTCGTGATCAGCTTGACGGAACGCATGGCATCATCGTTGGAAGCGATCGGGTAATCGACCATCTCCGGGTCACAGTTGGTGTCGACCATCGCGAATACCGGGATGCCCAGCTTCTTCGCTTCGGCAACCGCATTGTGCTCTTCCTTCGGATCGATGACGAAGAGTGCGTTCGGCAGCTTCTTCATCTCTTTGATTCCGCCCAGGAAGTTTTCCAGACGTGCCTTTTCCTTCTTGATCTGTGCAACTTCCTTCTTCGGATATAAATCAAGCTTTCCGCTGGCTTCCATCTCTTCGATCTCTACCAGGCGCTTTACACGCTTCTGGATCGTACGGAAGTTGGTGAGCAGTCCGCCCAGCCAACGCTGGTTGACAAAGAAAGATCCGCTGCGCAGCGCTTCCTCGACAACGACGGTCTGCGCCTGCTTCTTCGTTCCGACGAACAGGACCTTTCCGCCCTTCTCCGCGATCTCCTTCATAGCGGCATAAGCGACATCCAACTGCTCCAGCGTCTTCTCCAGGTTGATGATGTAGACGTTGTTGCGGCTGGCGTAGATGTTCGGTTTCATCTTCGGGTTCCAGCGACGTGTCTGGTGACCGAAATGAACGCCGGCCTCCAGCAGCTTTCTCATTGAAACAACTGACATTTTAAAATCCTCTCTTTCCGTTATTCCTCCATCATTTCCAACATCCGCAACTTTTCTGGGCCTCTTTTGGCAAAAGCACGGGCGGATGAATCCATGATGTGTGTCATTTGCGTGCACTGCACGCTTTTTTTATTATAGCACAGCAAACTGCAAAAACAAGTGGTTATCCTGTTTTTTTACGTTCCTGTGCCAGTGGATGCGCATGCTCATACGCCGTGCGCAGACGTTCTCTGCTCACATGCACATAGATCTGCGTCGTCGACAGGGAAGCATGTCCCAGCAGCTCCTGTACGATGCGGATATCGGCGCCGTTGTCCAGCAGGTGGGTCGCAAAGCTGTGACGAAAGATGTGCGGATGGATCCGGATGTTCATGCCGCAGCGGTCACACTGCCGGCTCATGATATACTGTACGCCCCGTGTGGTCAGCCCCTTTCCCCGCTGATTGACAAAGAGGATGTCGTGATCTTCATTTCCGATCCACTTTGCGCGCACCTCATCGACATAGCGCTGCAGACGCTCGCCGATCGACGCATAAAACGGAACCAGACGTTCCTTGTCGCCCTTTCCCAGCACACGCAGCAGGCCCTCTTCCTGATCGACGCTGTCCAGACGCAGCGAGACGAGCTCGCTCACACGCAGCCCGCAGGCATACATCAGTTCAAACATCGCCCGATCCCGCTGTCCGACCGGCGTTTGCTCATCAAATGAATCCAGGAAGGAGCGGACCTCATCGACGAACAAGATCTCCGGGATCCGCTTGGGCAGCCGGGGCCCCTTCACCGATTGCAGCGGGTCATTGAGCACGCCCACATATTCATTCAGATAATGGTAGAAGGAGCGGACCGAACTGATCTTGCGGGCGATCGTCGTCGAACTGCGCGTGCGCCCCTGCTCATCCATGCGAAGAGAAGCGATGTAATTCATCAGGACGATCCGGTCCACATCCTCCAGCGACTCGATCCCCTCTGCATGCAAAAAAGCAAAAAACTGCTCGATATCGCGCCGATAGGCATCCAGGGTATGCGCAGAACCACTGTTGCGCTGATGGATGTACTGCAGGAAGCGCGCCAGATAGTCTTCCATCACAGCTGCTTTCCAAGCGCTTCGATCACACCCAGGGCCTGCGTGCAGATCGCTTCCTTGCGCTGATGCTTCTTCACCTTGGCCTCCAGCCGGACGATGCCGAAATTCGCGTTCATCGGCTGAAAGTAAGAGGCATCCGCATGGGTGATATAATACGCCATCGATCCCATGATACAGGTATTCGGGAACACGACCGGCGCTTCTCCCTTCATGAGACGCGCCATGTTGATGCCGGCGATCAAGCCGCTGGCAGCGCTCTCCACATAGCCTTCCACGCCGCACATCTGTCCGGCAAAGAACAGGTCGTCGCGCTGTACGCACTGATACGTCTCTCTCAGCACCCGCGGCGCACACAGATAAGAGTTGCGGTGCATGACGCCATAACGGACGATCCTGCAGTTTTCCAGTCCCGGGATCATCGAAAGCAGGCGCTTCTGCTCGCCCCATTTGAGATGGGTCTGAAAGCCGACGACATTGTAAAGGGTATCTACGGCATTGTCCTGCCGCAGCTGTACGACCGCATACGGACGGCTGCCGTCCGGACGCTCCAGCCCGACCGGCTTCATCGGGCCAAACAGCAGCGTCTTGCGTCCGCGGCGCGCGATCTCCTCCACCGGCATGCAGCCCTCAAAGTAGATCTCTTTGTCGATGTCGTGCAGTTCAGCGGTCTCGGCGTGGATCAGTTCATCGTAAAAACGATCGAACTCCTCTTCGTTCATCGCACAGTTGATGTAGTCCGCATCGCCTTTGTCGTAGCGGGACTTGCGGTACGCCTTGGTGAAATCGATCGAATCCTTCTCGATGATCGGTGCGGCCGCATCAAAAAAGTGAAAATAATCTGCATGCACATAATCGCGGATGGCCGAAGACAGCGCATCACTGGTGAGCGGTCCGCTGGCGATGATCGTCGGTCCCGACGGGATCTCCGTCACCTCTTCACAGACGAATTCCACCAGCGGATGCTGTTTGAGCTGTTCGCTGATCCAGGCGGAAAAGCCCTCCCGGTCAACGGCAAGGGCACTTCCGGCAGGGATGCGGTGTGCATCCGCGCTGGCCATGATCAGCGAGTTCAGCCGTCGCATCTCCTCTTTGAGGATGCCGACCGCATTCTGCAGCGAGTCACTGCGCAGTGAATTCGAGCAGACCAGCTCCGCGAATCGATCGCTGTGATGTGCCGGCGACTGTTTTTTGGGGCGCATTTCGATCAGCCGCACCGGGATCCCTCTGGTTACCAGCTGCCAGCACGCTTCACAGCCCGCCAGTCCGGCACCGACCACCGTTACGCGTTCCATCATGCGCTCTCCCCCTTCTTCGCCTTTGGCTTTTTCTCCGCCTTTGGCTCCTTTTTGATATAGCGGCACTTCGGATAGTTGCTGCAGCCGACAAACGTCGTTCCATAACGTGACTTCCGGCGGACCAGATCATGTCCGCACTGCGGGCATTTCTCTCCGGTCGGCTGTGGTTTTTCCTTTTCCTTCAGACTTTTGATCGTCTTGCACTGCGGATAGTTGCTGCAGGCGAGGAAGCTGCCGTAACGGCCTTTCTTCATCACCATCTTCGCACCGCAGTTCGGACAGATCTCATCGCTCTCCTGCGGTTCTTCCTCGCTCTTTGTATAGCGGCACTTCGGGAAATTGATGCAGGAGATGAACTTGCCATAGCGGCCGTTGCGGTATACGAGCTCACTGCCGCACTCCGGACACAGTTCCCCGGTGCGCTCCAGCTCTTTCTTCTCCATGTTGTCATAAGCGTTCTGCACCAGCGGATCGAACTCATCCCAGAATTTCTGCAGCTCTTCGATATTGTTGCGTTCTCCGCTGGCGATCTCATCGAGATGGGACTCCATGTTGGCCGTATACATCACATTGATGATGCCGCTGAAAAATTCCTGCAGCTTCTGATCGGTCAATTCTCCCTGCTCGCTGGGCACGAACACCTTGGTGCGGCTGCCTTCACTCGACTTTTCCAGCGTTGCATAGCCGCGTGCCTGCAGCGTATCGATGATCATCGCATAGGTGCTCGGACGGCCGATGCCCTTTTCCTCCAGCTCCTTGATCAGGCGCGCTTCACTGTAACGAAGCGGCGGTTCCGTGAAATGCTGCTTGCCTTCCAGCGTCACCTTGGTCAGTTCCTCACCGACCTCCAATGGCGGCAGCATATCATCCTTTACCTGTTCATACTTTCCATAGACCTTCAGGTAGCCGTCAAAGGTCATCGTAGAACCGTTGGCTGAGAACTGACAGCCATCGCTTTCGATCTTCACAGCGACGGCATCGCTTTTGCTGGGCGCCATCAGCGAAGCCATCGTACGGCTGTAGATCAGGTGATACAGCTTGTACTGATCGTTTGTCAGATACTGCTTGACGCTCTCCGGCGTATTCATGACATTGGTCGGACGGATCGCTTCATGCGCATCCTGTGCGTTCTCATCATTCTTCTGACGGGCCCGTCCCTTGTATTCCTTTCCATAGATCGTCTCTATATAATGGAAGGCATCCTTCAGGAATACCGGAGACAGTCGGGTCGAATCGCTTCGCATATAGCTGATCAGACCCTCGCTGCGTCCGCCCAGATCGATTCCCTCATAGAGCTTCTGTGCGATCTGCATCGTCTTCTTTGCGCCGAATCCCAGTTTGGTGCTCGCTTCCTGCTGCAGCGTCGAAGTGATGAACGGCATTTTCGGCTCCCGCTTTTTCACCTTTTTCTCAACATCGGTGACGATGAACGGTCGATCCTGGCAGCGGGCGATGATCGCATCGGTCTGCTCTTTGTTCTTCAGCTTCGCCTTTTTTCCATCTACCTTGAGCAGACCGGCCGTAAAGCTGGTCCTGTCCTTGCGACAGTTGGCATCCAGCGTCCAGTATTCCTCTTTTTTGAAGTTGCGGATCTCGTTTTCCCGCTCGACGATCAGCCGTAACGCTACGGACTGAACACGGCCGGCCGATTTCGACTGGATCTTGTTCTGCAGCAGCTTGGACAGACGAAAACCGATGATGCGGTCCAGCATCCGGCGCGTCTCCTGTGAACGGACCAGATCCTGATCGATCTTCTGCGGATGCTTCATTGCCTCCAGCACGGCCTGTTTGGTGATCTCATGAAAGACGATGCGATTCTCCTCATTCATGTCCAGCCCCAGCACGCTGGCCAGATGCCAGGCAATCGCTTCTCCCTCACGGTCTGGATCGCTTGCCAGATAGACGTGATCGCTGTCCTTCGCCAGCTTCTGCAGCTCTTTGACAACGTCCTTCTTATCGGTGCTGATCTTGTAGTTCGGCTGAAAATCATGTTCCACATCGATGCCCAGGCCGCCCTTGCCGCTCGTCGCCAGATCTCGTATATGTCCCTTGCTGGATACGACATGATAGTCGTTGCCCAGATATTTTTCGATGGTCTTGGACTTGGAAGGTGACTCCACGATCACTAGATTCTTCATAATGACTGCCTCCATTCTGAAAATACTCGTACTCTATTATTTCCGCTAATTCCGCTTTTGTCAAATGTTTTTACAGTTCTTTTACATCTTCCCGCGTCCACAGCGGCTGCGCTCCCTGGGACAGCAACAGGGCATTTCCCAGATAGTCTTTCTCCAGGTAAGAGCGCGCCGCACAGTAGACCGGGCGGGAAAGCTCCAGCGCCTCATTGACCGTATGCATCGTTCCGCTGCGCTCCTTCGCCTCGATGACGACCACCGCGTCGGCCAGCGCGGCGATCAGGCGATTGCGCCAGGGAAAGTGGGAAGCGAACGGCTTTGCATGAGAAGGGTATTCGCTGATGATCAGCTGCCGCTCTTTTATGGAACGATACAGCGCTGCGTTTTCTCTGGGGTAGACGACATCGATCCCACAGCCGATCACGGCGACCGTCCGTGCATCCAGCGCCTCCTTATGGGCGATGGCATCGATGCCCTTTGCCAGACCGGAGATGATCACATACTTCTCTTTCAGGATCGACGTGATGTCCCGACAGCACTCTCTGCCCTGCGCGCTGGTACTGCGCGCACCGATCACGGCGATCCCTGCCTGCTTCCACAGATCGCTGTTCCCCGCATAAAAGATCACCCAGGGCGGATAGCGCAGCTGACGAAACCGCGCCGGATAATCCGCATCCGTGATCGTCACATAACGCCCGTCATAACTGACCGGCTGCCAGGGTTCCGCATTTCGTATCGCAGCTGCGATCTGCGGCCAGCTGCCTTCATAACGCAGCGCATACGCCAGAAGCTGTTCCCGCATTCTGATCACCTCCGCTTTTCTTATACGTCATCCGCTGTCGTTTCCCTAACAGAAAAAGGAGGATTCCCTCCTTTTCGTGTTCTCAACGCATCGTGCGCTCACTCTTTGGACTGTGCATCCGAAGGATCGCTCAGAAACTCCTTCGCACTGGTCAGCAGCGTGGCCAGATCCTGCAGCTGTGCCGGAACGACGATCTTGGTCGCCTTGCCGTCTGCCATCTTCCCATAGGTCTCCAGGCTCTTCAGTGTCAGGAAGGACTTGTTTGGATCGGCGTCCTTGATCATCTGGATGCCCTTTGCCTGTGCTTCATACAGACGTTCCGTCGCCTGTGCCTGACCTTCGGCCTCTGCGATCATCGCTTCCTTTTTCGCGGTCGCGCGCAGGACCATCGCTTCCTTGTCTCCTTCAGCCGTCAGGATCGCGCTGCGCTTTTCACCCTCGGCGCGCAGGATGGACTCGCGGCGTTCACGTTCTGCACGCATCTGCTTTTCCATCGCTTCCTGGATATCCCGCGGCGGCAGGATGTTCTTGACCTCCACACGGTTGACCTTGATGCCCCATGGATCGGTCGCTTCATCCAGGATCGCACGCATCTTGGTATTGATGATGTCACGGCTGGTCAGCGTCTGGTCGAGCTCCAGCTCACCGATGATGTTACGCAGCGTCGTCGCAGTCAGATTTTCGATCGCCGTCACCGGACCGACCACCCCATACGTATACATCTTGGGATCCGTGATCTGAAAATAGACGACCGTATCGATCTGCATCGTTACATTGTCTTTGGTGATGACCGGCTGTGGCGCAAAATCCTTGACGACCTCTTTGAGCGTCACCCGATTGGCCACACGGTCGATAAACGGGATCAGGATGTGGATCCCGGTTCCCCATGTCGAATGGTATGCACCCAGCCGTTCGATGACATAGGCGTTTGCCTGCGGTACGATGCGCACCAGATAGGCAATGAGCAAGATGAGGACCGCCAGTACGATCACGGCGATGATAATTGGAAAAACTGCATCAAAAAACATATCGTATCCCTGCCTTTCTATTCTTCGATCTTCGCAACGAGCAGCTTTGCGCCCTCGATGGCAACGATCTTTACACGGCTCCCCTTTTCGATGCGTTCCCCCTCATAGGACGCAGCGCTCCAGGAAGAGCCCTCCACTTTGACGATCCCCCACCGGGCAGTGGTGATCGTCTGTTCGACCACGGCGATCGCACCGATGTAACGGTCCGCGTTGGTCGCCACGACATTGCCGCGCAGATAACGCGTAGCTGCCGGACGCACCAGAGCCAGCAACAACAGCGACACCAGTACGAACACAGCGATCTGCAGCCAGAACGGCGCATGCAGGATCGTAAAGATCACGGCCGCCAGCGCTCCGGCCGCAAACCAGATGCTGACAAGCGCGGTCGGTGTGACCAGTTCCACGATCACGGCCGCCGCCAGGACGGCCAGCCATACCCAAATCATCCTTCATCCCCTCTTTCTCTGACATCCGCGATGAGCAGATGCTCCTTTTCATCGAAACGTGCCGGCAGCTTCCCGTTCTCGATGCTGCAGGACAGCTCTTTTGCGATCTGCGCGACAAGAGCCTTGTTGGTGATGCGTGCATAGCCCTTTCCCACGGTCAGCTTATACATGGATTCCTGTGGATACAGCTTCAGCTCCAGCTCCCGCTTCGTCAATGGGCGGACGGCGATCTGCAGATGCTCCCGGTCGATGCCGACCATCACATAGCGGACATCCTGAAAGTGTGCGGCAGCCGCTGCATTCAAGGTGATCGCGTTGGTGCTGATCGTCACCGCCAGTGCCGAAGTACCGATCGTTACCCAAGTAAACATGTCCATCCCACCTTTCACCTTCACTATACACGTTTCATATTATCTTTGCAAGCATTTTCTACACTTTCATATTTTTTCTTATTATTTCATATTATCGGTCCTAAAAAAAGACTGCACCTGACATAGGGCAGTCCCTTTATTTCTCTTCTTCTCCAAACACCAGAGACAGCTGCGGGATCAGCGCCTTACGTACCGGCGCATAGCTGCGGCGATGGATGTCGAGCACACCATATGCATCGAGCGCCGCCAGATGTTCCTTGGTCGGGTATCCCTTGTGTCTGGCAAACCCATACTGCGGATAGCGATGGTCATATGCCCGCATGATATGATCCCTGCACACCTTGGCCAGAATGCTGGCAGCGGCGATGCTGACGCTTTTCTGATCGCCTTTGATGATCGCTTCCATCGGCTGACGACAATGTGGCAGCGGCATCGCATCGCTCAGCACGACATCCTTATGTTCGAACGCATCGACGATCTGCTGCATCGCATCCTGGGTCGCCGCATAAATGTTCTTCTGATCGATGATCGCCGGCTCCACGATGACGATGTGATATTCCGCTGCCAGCGCACAGATCTCTCCAAAGAGCCGCTCCCGCTTCTTTTCGCTGAGCTTTTTGGAATCATAGATCTCTTCATGCGAAAAACCGGGCGCAAAGCAGACTCCGGCAACGACCAGCGGACCGGCGATCGGCCCGCGTCCCGCCTCGTCGATACCGATCACATGCGCATGTCCTGCTTCCCAGTAGGCCTGTTCATAGCTATGTTCAATCTTCATCCGGCAGCTCCCAGGTGATCGCCGCGAGCTTTCCATCGCGGATCTCCCGCAGGAAAGCGATGATCAGCCGCTTCTCATCAATGGCAGTTCCGTTCTTATAGCCGCGCTTCTCGGCGATGGCCAGCAGGGTATCATAGGGATTTTCCTGCAGTTCCACACCATAGCGTTCCCGGACGACCTGCGGATACTGTTCCTGCAGCCAGCCCATCGCCCAGTAAGCGATCTCTTCCAGCGGCAGGATGTCGTCACGGATCGCTCCGCTGACCGCCAGCAGCATTCCTACCTTAGCGTCCTCAAACTTCGGCCACAGCACGCCCGGCGTATCCAGCAGTTCCAGCTCCTTGCCGATCTTGACCCACTGCAGCGCCTTGGTCACGCCCGGACGATCCCCGGTCACGGCGGCCCGGCGATGTGCCAGGGAGTTGATCAGCGTGGACTTGCCGACATTGGGGATCCCCACGACCATCGCACGGATCGCACGCGGACGGATCCCTCTTCGCTTCATCCGCTCCAGCTTATCCTTCATCAGTTCTTTGGCGGCACTGGTGATCCGCTTCTCCAGCGGATCTTTCAAAAGATCCAGCGCCAGTACCTTCACCTGTTCGTTCTGCAGATGTTCGACCCAGCGCCGGGTCGCCTCCGGCTGCGCCTTATCCCGTTTGGTCAGCAGGATCAGCCGCGGCTTCTGTTTCGTCAGCTGTTCGATCAGCGGATTCTTGCTGGCATTTGGAATGCGTGCATCACGCAGTTCGATCACCATGTCGACCAGCTTGAGATGCTCCTCCATCTGCCGCTTTGCCTTTGTCATGTGGCCGGGAAACCACTGAATATTGATCTTGCTCTTCTGTTCTTCCATCATCCGATATACCTCACTTCATTCAGCGGCCAGAAGACCAGCACCCCATTGGCGATGATATCCTCCCGCGAAAAGGACCCCACACGTGAATTGCGGCTGTCCAACGATTCCGGCCGATTGTCCCCGACCAGCAGATATTCATCCGCCCCCAGCGTGATCTCCTTCATATCGCTGTTAAACTGTTCGATCCCCAGACGATCCAGCGTTTCCTGCATGTAGGCCTCATCCAGAAAATCTTCTTCCATGCGCTCGCCGTTCACATAGAGCGCGCCGTCCCGATAAGCGATCGTCTCGTTGGGCAGACCGATCACCCGTTTCACCCACAGCTCCTCCTCATGCTGCACGACGACGACATCAAAACGCTGCGGATCCTGCAGCAGATTGTTGATCACATTGATCATCACACGATCGCCATCCAGCAGCGACGGTGTCATCGAAGTGCCGGAAATCTGCATCGGACGAAAAAAGAAGGTCACGAACAGAAAAGCGAGCAGGATATATAAAGCGACGCTGCGCAAAAACTCCAGCAACGAGACCAGCCGCTGTCCTTCCTTCATACACGCGCCTCCCTTCACTGGTTATGGTAACCGATCTGATCCAGCGGATACAGGACAAAAACGCCCTTTCCGATGATCTGATCTCTGGTAAAAGGACCGACCACGCGGGAATCCGCCGATACGACCCGATTGTCTCCCATCACGAAATACTCATCCGCGCCCAAGGTGACCGGTCCGAAGTCACTGGTGAAATACCCCTGATTCTTCTCGATGTCCTCGACATAGGCCGTATCCAGATACGGTTCCTCCAGCGCCTCTCCGTCAATATAGACAACGCCGTCCCTGCATTCGATCGTCTCGTTGGGCAGCGCGATCACCCGTTTCACCCAGTACTCGTTCTCCTCGGAAACGATGACGATATCTCCGCGATTCACGCCTTCCAGCGACAGACCCAGCAGATTGGTGAAGCCGAACTCTCCGTCTGCCAGTGTCGGATACATACTGCTGCCTTCCACAAACACCGGCTGAGCGATAAACGTCTTGATGCCCATGGCAGCGATAAAGCAGACGATCAGTATTTTCACAAAGTCGAGGAGCTCCCATTTGAATCCTCGCTTCTCCTGTTTGTTTTCTTCCATCTACATCACTCTCATTCTAAAAAGTTGTTCTTATTATAGCGCAAATCCCGACGCTTGAACACCAAAAAAAGAAAAACCGGAAAACATCCGGCTTTCTTTAGCGAATCTCTTTGATACGAGCAGCTTTTCCTGAACGTCCGCGCAGATAAGTCAGCTTGTTTCTTCTTACCTTACCCTTACGTACGACCTCGATCTTGTCGATGATCGGTGAATGCA
>NBJMR02800__coassemble_2711_pt1 | contig 11838 bp, 8 predicted proteins | sample NBJMR02800__metabat2_low_PE_026 | metagenome-assembled genome bin NBJMR02800
ACAACATTCGTAAGATGATCCGCAAATTTGCGGAATTTGAAGGCTATGAAGTCTATGAGGCGGTGGATGGCATGGATGCCGTTCAGAAGTGTGAGGACATGAACTACGACTGTATCATCATGGACATCATGATGCCGAATCTCGACGGTTTCAGCGCAGTGAAAAAGATCCACGAGTTTTGTGATACGCCGGTGATCATGCTTTCGGCGCGCGGCGAGGAGTATGACCGCATTCACGGCTTTGAAGTGGGGATCGACGATTATGTCGTAAAGCCGTTTTCCTGTCGGGAGCTGATGATGCGCGTGGCAGCCATCCTGAAGCGTTATCAGGGCGCAGGAAAGAACAAGAAGAACGTGTTTGAGTACAGAGGGCTCAAAGTGGATATGACGGCCAGAAAGGTTTTTATCGATGGCCGGGAAATTGAGATGTCGCCGAAAGAATACACTCTGCTGTTTTATATGATAGAAAATGAAGGGATCGCGCTGACGCGTGAACAGCTGATTCGGGATGTATGGGGGTATGACTTCTATGGAGATGACCGTACTCTGGATACACACATCAAGCTGCTGCGAAAGAGCTTGAAGGAATACAGTACGATGATCGTCACCCTGCGCGGCGTAGGTTATCGTTTTGAAAAAAAAGATCAGTAAACTTAAGATCCAGCAGAAAGTATTGTTTTATCTTTTAGGATTTATCTTTGTCATCCTGTGCATTTTCTATCTGGCACAGGTCGTGTTTCTGAAAGATTTCTATATGTTCATCAAAGAGCGCAGCGTGAAGCAGGCGACAGAACAGATCAAGATCAGCCTGCAGAACGGTTATGATTACAACCAGATCCAAGAGATTGCCAGCTCACAGGACTTCTGTGTCTATACCTATGGGATCGGCACCGGAAATGAGCCCTACTACATTGCGGTGATTGCGGGAAACTTTCGGGCGTGCCCCAGCCAGCCGCTGCTGTTGGATCGCTATGAAGAACTCTATCTGCGGGCAAGGGCATCCCAGAGCGGAACGGCGACGATCATCATGAATGACAAGAGCGAAGATGATGGAGATGAGATCCGCAACATGACGAGTGCCTCCATCGTGAATTCAGAAGACGGCAATCAGTACATCTTCTTTGTCAATACGCTTCTGTCACCGGTGCAGTCGACGATCTCCACGCTGCAGTTCCAGTTTTTTGTGATCGCTGTCATCATCATTGCGATGGCAGTTGCATTGGCTTACTACGTTTCCCGTAAGATTGCCCGTCCGATCCGCACGACGAATGAACAGGCGCGGCAGCTGGCGCTGGGAAACTACGATATTCACTTTGACAACCATGAATATGTGGAGATCCACGAGCTGAATGAAACGCTGAACTATGCGACGCGGGAGCTGAAAAAGGTCGAAGATCTCCGCAAGGAGCTGATTGCGAACATGAGCCATGATCTGCGTACACCACTGACGATGATCAGCGGATATGGCGAGATGATGCGGGATATTCCGGGAGAGAACAATGCGGAAAACGTACAGGTCATCATCGATGAGGCCGACCGGCTGACCAGTCTCGTCAATGAGATCCTGGATGTCAGCAAGCTGCAGGCAGGCGTGCAGTCGCTGGAGATCACGACATTTGACATCGTTGCCCAGGTAAAGCAGATCTGCGACCGTATCGAAAAGCTGCTGAAGGGCGAGTTCTACATTCGCATGGAAGCGATCGATCCGGTATTGGTCGATGGGGACGAGATCAAGCTGACACAGGTCATCTATAACCTGATCACCAACGCGGTCAATTACAGCGGGGACAGCAAGGAAATCGTGATCCATCAGGAAGTGAAGGACGGTCAGTATCACTTTGCCGTACAGGATCACGGTGCCGGCATCAGCAAAGAGATGCTTCCGTATGTCTGGGACCGTTATTATAAAGGACATAAGGCACATGTGCGGGCAAAGCTGGGATCCGGCATCGGGCTGAGCATCGTCAAGGGCATCCTGGAGCTGCACGGTGCGCAGTATGGTGTGGACAGTGAAGAAGGAAAGGGAAGTACTTTCTGGTTTACGATGAAGATCCACGGCGAAGGAGAACAAGACCACAAAAACGAATCGTGATACAGGCAGAAGCGCCTGATTTCCGGTGTGTTCCAAAGGGACATCAGGAGAAACAGGGGACTTCTGCTTTTTTGTGCATCGTCGTTTTCTGCGGGAGGAAGCGGTGAAACACAGGGTCCGGCTCCCTGCCATTTTCTGACAGATGTCGCGTTCACACACAGAGAAGAAGCAGATCCAAAGCTGAAAGATCGATCAAATGAACGGAAAAGATATAGTCTGTGGCAGTGCTTCAACAAGGGCTACACCCTCCCTGAATTTTCAAGAAAATGTAAGGCATTTTCAGCGCAAAAGCGACAGAAACTGTTGTATAATGTTTTCAGCGTCGTAATAGATACGGATTCAAAGTAGTCTGTCGCGATGATATACGAAGGAGAGTCCAAAACGTTATCTAATCTGTGGATCAATATGAGAATTCGCGAGACTTGGCAAAACGCCGAAGTCTTATATTTTTTCACGCGACCGCGTAAAGGAGGGGATCTTCATGATTACAAAAATCAGAAAAAGAGATGGTAGAGAGATCTACTTCGCTCCCGAAAAAATTACTCGCGCTATTTTCTTAGCGGCCTCCAAGGTGGCTGAGGATGAAGGGCAGGTGGCAGATTATGCAACTGCCGAACAGTTGACCGATCAGGTGGTCAATTATCTGAATCGCCACTACCAGGATGAAATCCCGAATGTAGAGGAAATCCAGGATGCTGTTGTAAAAATCCTGATTGAATGCGGACATGCCAAGACCAGCGAAGCATACATCCTGTATCGCGCGGAACGTACGCGTATCCGTAATATGAAATCGCGATTGATGCAGTCCATTAAGGAGATCACATTCTCTGACAGCAAGGATGCGGATGTCAAACGCGAAAATGCCAACATTGACGGAAATACGGCCATGGGAACCATGCTGCAGTATGGAAGTGCCGTTTCCCGTGAATTCTGCAAGGCAAATCTGATGACACCGAAGTTTGCCAAGCTGCACGATGATGGCGATATCCATATCCATGATATGGACTTCATGAACATGGGGACGCTGACCTGCTGCCAGATCCCGTTGGACAAGCTGCTGAAGGGCGGTTTTTCTACCGGACACGGCCATCTGCGCGAACCGCAGAGCATCACCAGCTATGCAGCACTGGCGGCCATTGCCATTCAGAGCAATCAGAATGACCAGCATGGCGGACAGAGCATTCCGGCGTTTGATTACTATCTGGCTGAAGGTGTTGCCAAGACCTTCCGTCGTTCATATATCGACAACGTGAATAAGGCATTGGAAGTGCTGGTTTCATTGGACACAGATGTAAAAGAAAAGATCGAAGCGATCGAACAGGAGACGGGTGCACGCCCTTCCCTGCATATGGATGAAAAATTTGTGCAGAAGCTGAATGCGATGCTCAAAGAGGAATACGGTCTCGATGACGGACAGGTGCAGCTGGTCGATGCGTTTGCTTATAAGGAAGCAAGCAAGGAGACGGAGAAGCTGACCTATCAGGCGATGGAGGGCTTTGTCCACAACCTGAATACGATGCATTCCCGCGCCGGTGCACAGGTGCCGTTTTCCAGCATCAACTTCGGTACGGATACCTCTCCGGAAGGACGCATGGTGTCTGAAAAGCTGATGCTGGCGCAGGAGGCAGGACTTGGAAACGGTGAGACACCGATCTTCCCGATCCTGATCTTCAAGGTCAAAGAAGGCATCAACTACAATCCGGGCGATCCGAACTATGACCTCTTCAAGCTGGCGTGCCGCGTCAGTGCCAAGCGGCTGTTCCCGAACTTTGAATTTTTGGATGCACCGTTCAACCTGCAGTATTACGAAGAAGGAAAGCCGGAGACAGAGGTAGCGACGATGGGCTGCCGTACGCGTGTCATGGGCAATGTCAACGGTCCGGAGATCGCGACCGGCCGCGGCAACAACTCCTTCACGTCCATCAACCTGGTGCGCATCGGCATCAAGCACGGACAGGTCATGCTGGGAGAACCGGACATCGACGGCTTCTATGCAGAGCTGGATGAAAAGATCGACATCGTCATCGAACAGCTGCTGGAGCGTCTGGCCATCCAGGCAAAGAAGAAGGTCAAGAACTTCCCGTTCCTGATGGGACAAGGCGTATGGCTTGGTTCCGAGGAGCTGGAGTGGGAAGATACGCTGGAAGAAGTGGTCAAGCAGGGTACGCTGACCATGGGCTTCATCGGTCTGGCCGAGTGTCTGAAGGCTCTGATCGGAGAACATCACGGAGAGAGCGAATACGCACAGAAGATGGGACTGGAGATCGTCGGTCACATGCGTCAGCGCATGGATGAGGCGACGGAGAAATACCATCTCAACTTCTCGCTGATCGCTACACCGGCCGAAGGTCTGTCCGGTCGCTTCACGCGGATCGACAAGAAGATCTTCGGCGAGCTGGAAGGCATCACGGATCGTGAATATTATACGAACTCTTTCCACATTCCGGTCTATTACCATATCCGCGCCTTTGACAAGATCCGTCTGGAGGGACCGTATCATGCGCTCACCAACGGCGGGCACATCTCCTATGTAGAGGTGGACGGCGATCCGAGCAATAACCTGGAAGCCTTTGAGGCGATCGTTCGCTGCATGAAGGAGAACAACATCGGTTATGGCAGCATCAACCATCCGGTCGACCGTGATCCTTGTTGCGGATACAGCGGTGTGATCGAAGGACACATCTGTCCGAAGTGCGGACGAGATGATTCCAAGAGCGAATATAAGTTTGAGAAGATCCGCCGGATCACCGGTTATCTGGTAGGAACGGTCGATCGTTTCAACAACGCGAAGAAGGAAGAAGAAAGCGATCGTGTCAAGCATGCCTGAGCAGATCCGTCTGGCTTCGGACCTGCAGTGCGACAGCATCGTGGATGGGCCGGGCGTACGGATGGTGCTCTGGACACAGGGATGTCCGCATCACTGCGAGGGATGCCACAATCCGCAGACCCATGCCTTTGATCAGGGAAAGCTGTATGATGTGAACGATCTGATCCGTCAGATCCGAAAAGAGCCCCTGCAGACGGGGCTGACCCTGTCCGGCGGAGAACCGTTTGAACAGAGCGAAGCGCTGTTACCGATCGCGAGGGCTGCGAAAGAGCGCGGACTGTCGCTGTGGGCATACAGCGGATACACCTATGAACAGCTGCTGGCAGATGAAACGAAGCGAAAGCTGCTGGAACTGCTGGATGTGCTGGTCGACGGGCGTTTCGTTCAGGATCAGAAAGACTATCGTCTGAAGTTCAAAGGAAGCCGCAACCAGCGGATCATCGATGTACCGGCTTCTCTGTCAAAGGGAACGGTCGTTCTGTCGCCATACGATGACGACAATCAGCGTCTGGAATAAGAAAACGCATCGGATTCTGTCCTGGATCGACAGGCAGACCGATGCTTTTTTGTGTTCGGACGCAACGATACGGATCCGACAGAGCACATCTTTTCTGTGTGAGAGAGCGATCCTGTGGTATCATAGAAGAGCACAGGAAATCAGAAAGGAACAGAAGCAGATGAAAAAGAAGATCGCCTTTTTTGACATTGACGGCACGCTGATCGACATGGAACGAAAGAAGATGAGCGATCGCATGGTCGCTACGCTGCATCAGCTGCAGCGTCAGGGCATGCGCATCTGTATCGCAACCGGACGCTCTCCGCTGACGCTTCCTTCTTTTCAGGGCGTGGAGTTTGATGCATATCTGACGTTCAACGGCTCGTACTGTTACGATGCGAGCGGGGTCCTTTATCACCATCCGATCCCGGAAAGCGATGTGCAGACCATCATCGCCAATGCGACCAGGATCCATCGACCGGTGGCGCTGGCGACGGCCGACCGTCTGGCGGCAAACGGCAAGGATCCAGATCTGGTCGATTACTTTGCGATCGCAAAGGCCAGGGTGGAGGTCGCAGCGGATTTCGATCAGGTCGCAGAGCAGGAAGTCTATCAGATCATGATGGGATGCCGCAAAGAAGAGTACGATGCCGTCCTGCAGGACGTTCGGCATGCGAAGATCGCCGCCTGGTGGGAGCGGGCAGTGGACATCATTCCCGCAGACGGCGGAAAAGGCAATGCCATCGAACGAATTCTGGAACGGTATGGACTTTCCAGAGAAGATGCGATCGCCTTCGGAGACGGAGACAATGACATCGAGATGATGGAGGCCGTCAGTGTCGGCGTCGCCATGGCAAACGCTTCAAAGCAGCTGAAGGCAGTGGCGGATATGTATTGTCCTTCGGTGCGGGAGGACGGCATCAGCCGGTTTTGTGAAGAACATCTGTTCTGATCGTGCTTCCATGTACATTCCACGATAAAAGATGCGAATGGAAAGAAATGCTTTCTTTCTGTTCGCATCTTTGTTTCTTTATCCGTTTTTGGAGAACACCAGGCAGGCGCCGCCCAGCAAGCCGCTGTCTTCGTTCAGGTTGGTCTTGACGACATGGACGAGCGGTGCGATGGTGGAGAACACCTTGGAGCGGACGCGCATCTCCACATCCTCGACAAAGCCGGGAATCTTCAGTGCGACGCTGCCGCCGAGAACGACGATGTCCGGATCCAGGAACGCATAGATGATCGCGATCGCATTCGCCAGATATTCTTTAGCGTCATCGATGATCTGTGCCGCCGTTTCATTTCCGGCCACCGCCAGATCATTGACCTCGCCGGCATGGGTGACCGTCAGACCGGCTTTCTGCGCACGGCTGGTGATCGCTGTACCGGAAGAGATGGCTTCCACGCCGCCGGGATAGATCGTACCGTGGCTTGGCCCGTCCTTCCACAACGGGATGTTGGCGATCTCATGGGCAAAGCCGTGTGCCCCCTGATAGATCTGCCGGTGGATGACGAGACCGGCACCGACGCCGGTGGACACCGTCAGAAAGGAAACATACGGGTAGTCCTTGCCCCGGCCGATGCAGGCTTCCGCCAGACAGGCGAGATTGGCGTCATTTTCCAGATAGACCGGCAGTCCGGTCGCTTCGCTGAGTTTTTCGCAGATCGGGTAATTATACCAGTTTCTGCCCAGATTCGTCGTCGTGAGGATGTAGCCGTGGATCAGGTCCAGCGGTCCCGGACAGGAAAGGCCGATGCCTCTGGCTTTCTTGCCGAACCCCTCGATCGCCTGGCGGATCGCTTCGATCGTCGCCCGCGGATCCTGTGCATCGGTCGCAAACTGGACACGCTGTTCGATCTCGTAGGCCTCATTGATGAGCGCCACGCGTGTGTTGGTTCCCCCGATGTCGATCGCAATCGCATAGTTCATGATCATTTCCTCCTTCAGGTATCGTCTGTTGTACTAATAGCATATCACAGAATGAGAGGCGGCAGAGCAAAAAATCAGAAAGTTGCGGCCGACGGACGCGTGTTTTTTCAAAAACTGTCGAAGTGTTCACCACAGGGGAGGGTTGTGTGTATAATTGAGATGAGACCTTGGAAAGGGTGATCGGATGCTGGATGTGTTATTGGTGGAATCTTCCAAAGCCATGGTACAGGTCTATAAGAAGATGATCCCGTAGGAGATGTATGGATTTACGATCGCTTCGGTATGTGACAGCGAACAGCAGGCGATCTCCTATTTCGGCGAATACTCCTATGCGCTGGTGATCTGTGATCTGCAGCTGCGTCAGGGGGGACGGCCTCTCTTTGATCCGCAAGCTGAAAAAGTTGGATCCGTCGTGTCTCATCGCTGTCATTTCCGAACAGACGGTACAGCTGACTGGACATAGCAGAGAAGAAGATCATCCAGATCGTGGAGCGAAGAAAGAGCGGAGCGTATGTATGCGTATGCCCGCTCTTTTATACCGGGGATGCGCATACAGGGCAATACAGAGTTCAGCGATCTGCAGATCGGACACTGACAGGAAATAGGGCAGGGACCATGGACGAAACTGTTTGTATTTCCCCTGTAAATTTGTTAATCTATATAGAGATTTATGGCGGGATCAGACAGGAAGTGAAGAGATGCGAAAGCTGGTAAAATATTTGAAGCCATACTGGATACAGTGTACGCTGGGTCCATTTTGTAAGTTGATGGAGGCAGTGCTGGAGCTCATCCTGCCGACGATCATGGCGTATATGATCAATGACGGTGTCGTCCGTCATGATCTTCAGGTCGTCATACGGCTTGGGCTGTTGATGATCGTGATGGTCATCGTCGGTTTTGGCTTTTCGATGGTCTGTCAGTACAATGCTGCACTGGCTTCACAGGGATTTGGGACGGATATGCGCAATCGCCTGTATGCGCACATCCAGACCTTCTCTTATCAGGACATCGATCATTTTACGACTTCCTCACTGGTCAATCGGCTGAGCAGCGATGTCAATCAGCTGCAGCTGGCGGTAGCGATGCTGATCCGTCTGGTCGTCCGTGCGCCGTTCATCATCATCGGTGCGATCGTCATGGCGATGATCCTCGACTTTCAGCTGTCGCTGATCCTGGTGGCGGCCGTTCCGTTCATCTCCCTGATCCTGTATCTGTTCATTCGTTTCTCCACACCGCTTTACCGGCAATATCAGAAGCGGCTGGATCAGTTTGCACGTGTCCTGCAGGACAACTTTGCCGGTATCCGTGTCGTCCGAGCCTTTGTCTCACAACGACGGGAGCGGCAGCGGGCAGAGGCGCATATCGACGGTCTGCAGATGCAGATGATGAAGATCGCCCGTCTGTCTTCTCTTTTAAACCCGCTGACCGCCCTGGTCCTGAACATGGCAGTCGTGCTGTTGCTGTATCAGGGGGTATGGCAGATCGGGGAAGGGATAATCGCCCCGGGCGTCATCGTCGCCTTCATCAATTATGCCGCATCGATCCTGACCGCTCTGGTCGCATTGAGCAATCTCATCGTGATCTTCACCCGGGCAGCGCACAGCGGGTCAATGAGGTGCTGGACCATGTGCCGTCCATGCGCGATGGAGAAGACCGCGTGCTGCACCTTTGTCCGCAGGAAGCCATCCGTTTCGATCATGTCTGCTTTTCCTATGGAGAAGGCGAAGATGCGCTCAGCAATCTCGATCTGACGATCCGCACCGGGGAATGCATCGGCATCATCGGTGGGACCGGAGCCGGAAAGACGACGATGATCCACCTGCTCAGCCGTTTTTATGATACGGGCAAAGGCAGGGTGCTCCTCTATGGACAGGATGTGCGGATGATCGCACACCAGAAGCTCTGTGCAGAGGTCGTCAGCGTTCCGCAGATCAATGAGCTGTTTTATGGAACGATACGGGAAAATGTCTGTTTCGGGAAGAAACACGTCAGTGATGCGGACATCTGGCAGGCGCTGCAGGATGCGCAGGCCGCTGACTTTGTCAAAGAGATGAAAAAGGGACTGGATGCACGGGTGGAACGCGGGGGAGCGAATCTCTCCGGCGGACAGCGGCAGCGTCTGTGCATCGCCCGGGCGCTCCTGCGAAAGCCGTCGATCCTGATCCTGGACGACTCCTGCAGTGCGCTGGATTTCAAGACGGATGCCGCCCTGCGTCATGCTCTGCGAAAACATTACGGAGACAGTACCCGGCTCATCGTCTCACAGCGGGTATCCACGCTGCTGAGCTGTGACCGCATCCTCGTGCTTCAGGATGGACGGATGGCCGGCTTCGATACACATGAGCAGCTGTATGATACCTGTGCCGTTTACCGCAATCTGTGTCAGACACAGAAGATCGAAAAAGAGGTGATGCACGCATGAGCACGAAAGTCGTACTGAAACGTCTGGCTGCATTCTTATGGCTGTTTCGGGGATCGCTGATCGTTTCATTTCTCTGTGCCGCCTTTTCGGTCCTCGTCAATGTGGCGGCACCGCTGTTCATCGGCAGCATCATCGACCGGATCAGCGCGGGCACGGATGTCGCTTCACTGCTTGGCGACATCGGGGTGCTGGTGCTCATGTATCTCCTCTACTCCCTGTTGAACTGGGGCATGATGGCCGCCAGCAACCGCATCGCATTTTCCAGCAGCAGCGTGCTGCGCCGACAGCTGTACGCAAAGCTGGAACAGCTGCCGACCGCATTTTACGATCAGAACGCCAGAGGGGATCTCATCTCCCGGTTCATCAATGACATCGATTTTATCAGCGATGGCTTTCTGCAGTCGCTTTCGACCATGCTCAGCGGGATCGCAACGATCGTTCTGACGCTGGTGTTCATGTTGCAGATCGATCTCCTCATGACCCTCATCGTCGTGATCTCCGCGCCGTTTACCTATCTGGTGGCCCGCATCATCACCGTGCGGACGAATCGCTATTTTAACGAACAGGCCAATGTGCTGGGAAAGCTAAACGGTTTCAGCGAAGAAATGCTCACCGGCATCCGCACCGTGAAGGCCTTTGGCTTTGAGCAGGATGCACAGCAGCAGTTTGAGGCATATGATCAGCAGCTGTACGGCGCCGGTGTCAAGGCACAGTTTTATGGTTCACTGGCGAATCCGAGCACGCGTTTCGTCATGAACAGCGCGTATGCCCTCGTCGGTGCCATCGGTGCCTTGTCGGCCTTTTACGGTTCGATCACCATCGGAAACATCTCTACCTTTCTGATGTATTCCAACCTGTTCTCCAAGCCGTTTACCGAGATCACCGGCGTCATGACCCAGCTGCAGAGCGCTTTGAGCAGCGGCAAACGCATCTTTGCGATCATGGATTTGCCGGTGCAGAGTGAAGATGTGTCGATGCCGGATCTGCAGATCCGCGAAGGGGCGGTCTCCTTTGATCATGTCAGCTTTTCCTACGATGCGAAAAAGCCGCTGATGAGAGATCTTTCCCTGGAGGTGCCTGCCGGCAGCAAGGTCGCCATCGTCGGCAGGACCGGTGCCGGCAAGACGACGCTCGTCAACCTGCTCATGCGCTTTTACGATGTGGATGGCGGCTGTATCCGCATCGACGGCCAGCGCATCGATGAGGTGAAGCGGGATTCCCTGCGCGCACAGTTTGGCATGGTCCTGCAGGATACCTACCTCTTTGAAGGGACGATCGCCGAAAACATCGCATATGGAAAACCACAGGCCGATCGTGCAGAGATCATCGCCGCTGCGAAAAAGAGCGGTGCGCATGAGTTCATCATCCGTCTCAACCACGGCTATGACACCCGGCTGCACGCCAACAGCAACATCCTCTCCCAGGGACAGCGCCAGCTGCTCTCCATCACTCGGGTGCTGCTGATGAACCCGCACATCCTGATCCTTGATGAGGCGACCAGCAGCATCGATACGGTCAGCGAACAGCACGTCAACCAGGCGATGGAACTGCTCATGGAAGGAAAGACGAGCTTTATCATCGCACATCGTCTTTCCACGATCGTCGATGCCGATCAGATCCTGGTCATGGAACAGGGAACGGTCATCGAACAAGGGATCCATGCGGAACTGCTGGCCCAAAACGGTGCCTATACACAGCTGTTCAACAGTCAGTTTGCCACCTGATCCATCCATCAACGGAAACTGTCGCCGGATCTCTCCATGGAAACACATGGAGCGGATCACAGGGAGCGGTCAGTTTCCGTTTTTTTGTTGATCGAGCTGCATGGCGTGGAAGTCCATGTTCCACAACGGATAAAAGGTCGCAAAATTATATAGAAAATATGGCCCTGAATGAAATGTTTCATAGATTTTATCGATTATCCTATGGAATCTGCACACCGAAACGTTTGAATCGATGCACTTTTTGTAGCAACCGAAGCTGTATCTGTTACAATCAGTTTGTAAACGCTTCCTTCGATATTTTGAAGAAAGGAGGATCCAAAACAGAAGAAGGGGGATGGACGGAAGCTGTTA
>NBJMR02800__coassemble_2804_pt1 | contig 11321 bp, 10 predicted proteins | sample NBJMR02800__metabat2_low_PE_026 | metagenome-assembled genome bin NBJMR02800
TAACTGTAGAAAAAAGGTCCTTTAACATAATCCAGAGAGGTTATGAAGGCGAAATCTGATCTCCTTATCAAGCAAGGTCCTTTTTTGTGCAGAAAAAGTGACCTTTTTTCTTAAACATACTGACAGGAGGAATCACTATGAACCAAGACAGTTTGTTACGGATCCGCGACCTGACGAAGGATGAGATCATGGGCATTTTGAAGGATGCACAGCTTTTTGGCGTTTCTCACAAAGATTGGCAATTACCGCAAAGGAAACTGGTTGCTAATCTTTTTTTTGAGCCGAGCACCCGTACTCATTATTCTTTTGCCTCAGCTGAACATCAGCTGGGCTGCATGGTCGAGAATTTCAGCGCACAGGGAAGCAGCGTGGAGAAAGGGGAAAGCCTCTATGATACGGTTCGAACATTTGAAAGTATCGGTTATGAAGCACTCGTGATCCGCCATCCTAAGGATGAGTATTTCCGAGAGCTGGAAAACATCCGGATCCCGATCATCAATGCAGGGGACGGAGCCGGAAATCATCCGACCCAGTGTCTGTTGGATCTGCTGACGATCTACCAGGAGTTTGGCACATTTGAACATATCCGCATGGCGATCATCGGCGATATCTCGCATTCACGCGTCGCTGCCAGCAACAAGGAAGCGATGGAACTGCTGGGCGGAGAGTGTGTGTTCAGCGGTCCGGCGCAGTGGCAGCGCGAAGGGTATCCGCATATGGATGTCGATGCGGCCATCGAATGGGCGGACGTGGTGATGATGCTGCGGATCCAGCATGAGCGTCATGCGACGTCCATGCAGATGAGCAAGGCAGACTATCTGCAGCAGTATGGACTGACCAAAGAGCGTGCCGCACGGATGAAATCGCATGCGATCATTTTGCATCCGGCACCGGTCAACCGCAACGTGGAGATCGACAGCGATCTGGTCGAAGCAGAGAACAGCCGCATCTTCAAACAGATGAGCAACGGCGTACTGGTGCGCAAAGCGGTGATCAAGCGTGCCTTCGGTGCTGAATTTGAAGGAGGACAGTGATGAAACTTCTGAAGAACATCCGCCTGCTGGAAAACGAGCAGCTGGTGGAAAAGGAAATTCTGTTTGATGAGCAGCAGATCCTGCGCATTGCGGATGTGATCGATGAACCGCACGCGGAAGTGATCGACGGCAAGGGGCATACGCTGTTGCCGGGGCTCATCGATGTGCACGTGCATCTGCGCGAGCCGGGCAATGAATACAAAGAGACGATCGATACCGGAACGATGGCGGCGGCTGCCGGCGGCTTTACGACGATCATGGCGATGCCCAATGTCATCCCTTATCCGGACAATGTCGAGACGATGAAGGCGTATCTGGAGAAGATCGAAGCCGATGCGCATGTGCATGTGATCCCTTACGCGACGATCACCGTGCGCGAAGAGGGAAAGGAAGTCGTCGACATGGCGGCGCTCGCTGCCATGGGCATCCATGCGTTCAGCGATGACGGGGTCGGCGTGCAGCAGGAGGACGTCATGCGGCAGGCGATGCGCAAGAGCCATGAGCTGGGAACGATGATCGTCGCTCACACCGAGGACATGCGCTATCGCAAACCGGATGCCTGCGTGCATGCGGGCGATGAGGCTCACGACCGTCACTGGGTCGGCATCCCCAGCGAATGTGAGTGGAAGCAGTTGGAGCGCGATCTGCATCTGGTGGAAGAGACCGGTGCCCATTATCACTGCTGCCATGTTTCCGCCAAGGAGAGCGTGGAACTGCTGGCACGATACCGCCAGAAGGGCTGCGATGTCAGCGGGGAGGTGACGGCACATCACCTGCTGCTCAACGACCGGGATGTCGTCGGTCCCAACTGGAAGATGAATCCGCCGCTGCGGGAGGAAAGTGACCGTCAGGCACTGATCGAGGGCCTCAAGAGCGGTGCGCTCACCCTGATCGCCAACGACCATGCGCCGCATGGCGAAGAGGAAAAGCAGCGGCCGATCGAAAAGGCGCCGTTTGGCATCGTCTCTCTGGAGACGGCATTCCCGCTACTGTATACCTGGCTGGTCAAGGATGGCGTATGCACGCTTTCCCAGCTGGTCAACTGGATGAGCACAGCGCCGGCCAAACGCTTTGGCCTGACGCGCAGAGGCGCACTGCAGGAAGGGTATGCCAGTGATATGGTTCTGGTCGACCTGGAGGAAGAGTACATCATCAACCGTCACCGGTTTCGATCAAAAGGAAAGAATACACCGTTCCATGGCTGGCGGGCCCAGGGACGGATCAAGATGACGATCGTGGATGGAACGATCGTATACAAGGAGGGAAAAGAATGAAGCGTTTGCTGATACTGGAAGATGGAAGCGTCTATGAGGGCGAGGGCTTTGGCTCCAGCCGTTATCAGATGGGAGAGCTGGTGTTCAACACCGGTATGAGCGGTTATCAGGAGGTGCTCAGCGACCTGTCTTACTGCGGACAGATCGTCATGATGACCTACCCGATGATCGGTAACTATGGAATCAACTGTGATGACTTTGAAAGTCTGGATCCGGCGGTCTTCGGTTTTGTCGTACGGGAGTGTTGTGAGGCGCCGAGCAATTTCCGCAGCGATTACACTCTGGATGAATTTCTGAAGCAGAAAGACATTCCGGGCATCAGCGGCGTGGATACGCGTGCGATCACCCGCAAGCTGCGCAACAGCGGTACGATGCGTGCGATCATGGCGGACGAAGGTGCGGATGTGGAAGCGATCGTCGCCATGCTGCGCAGCAGTGAACTGATGCACGATCAGGTCGCCAGGGTCTCTACGAAGAATGCCTTCCCGATCCCCAATCGCGGCAAGCGCGTCGTGCTGATCGACTTTGGTGCGAAGAACGGCATCATCCGTGAGCTTTCTCGCCGCAACTGCGATCTGACGGTCGTTCCTTATGACACCAGCGCAAAGGAGATCCTGGCCATGAAACCGGATGGCGTCATGCTCAGCAACGGGCCGGGCGATCCAAAGGATGTGCCGGTCGCGATCGAGACCATCCGTGAGCTGATGGGACAGGTGGTCATCTTCGGCATCTGTCTGGGCCATCAGCTGATCTCGTTAGCCAGCGGGGCGAACACGGTCAAGCTGAAGTTTGGACACCGCGGCTGCAACCATCCGGTCATGAACCTGGCAAACGGGAAGGTGGAGATGACCTCACAGAACCACGGTTATGCCGTCGAAGAGGCATCTTTGAAAGATACCGATCTGGTGATGACGCACCAGGCGCTCAACGACAAGAGCGTAGAGGGCGTCCGTCACAGCAAATATCCGATCTTCAGCGTACAATACCACCCGGAAGCTTCACCGGGACCGGAAGACAGCAATTACCTGTTTGATCAGTTTATGGAGCTGATGGAGAAGGAGGCAGTGAAGAGATGACAAAGCGTACAGATATACATAAGATTTTGGTGATCGGATCCGGACCGATCGTCATCGGTCAGGCGGCCGAGTTCGACTATGCGGGCAGCCAGGCCTGCCAGGCGCTGCGCGAGGAGGGCTATGAGGTCGTCCTGATCAACTCCAACCCGGCGACGATCATGACCGATACCGCGATCGCGGATCGGGTCTACATCGAGCCGCTGACGCTGGACTTTGCCAGCCGCATCATCTATAAAGAACGCCCGGATGCCGTGCTCGGTTCCCTGGGCGGACAGACCGGACTCAATCTCGTCGTCGAACTGGCCAATTCCGGCATCCTGGAGGAATACGGCGTCGAGATCCTGGGAACCGACCTGGAAGCCATCAACAAGGCCGAAGACCGTGAGCTCTTCCGTGACCTGATGAAGGAGATCAAGGAGCCGGTGCCGGAAAGTGATATCGTGCACACGGTGGAAGAAGCGGTGGCCTTTGCGAATACCATCGGTTATCCGCTGGTCGTACGTCCGGCTTACACGCTGGGCGGTACCGGCGGCGGCTTTGCGGACAATGAGGAAGAACTGCGCTCCATCGCGGCCAACGGTCTGAAGATCTCTCCGGTCCATCAGTGTCTGATCGAACGCAGCATCGCCGGCTACAAGGAGATCGAGTATGAGGTCATGCGCGATGCCAACGACAATGCGATCGTCGTCTGCAACATGGAGAACATCGATCCGGTCGGCATCCACACCGGTGATTCCATGGTCGTAGCGCCGGTTCAGACGCTGAGCGACCGGGAACATCAGATGCTGCGCAATGCCAGCCTCAAGATCATCCGCGCACTGAAGATCTGCGGCGGCTGCAACGTACAGCTGGCCCTGGATCCGAATTCGTTCAACTACTATGTCATCGAGGTCAACCCGCGTGTATCGCGTTCTTCCGCCCTCGCCAGCAAGGCGACCGGTTATCCGATCGCTAAGCTCGCTGCGAAGATCGCCGTGGGCATGACGTTGGATGAGATCATCAACCCGATCACGAAGACGAGCTATGCCTGCTTTGAGCCGGCCATCGATTACATCGTCACCAAGCTGGCCCGTTTCCCGTTTGACAAGTTCCCGAACGCGGACCGTCGTCTGGGAACGCAGATGAAGGCGACCGGTGAGGTCATGTCGATCGGACGCTGCTTCGAGGAGAGCTTTCTGAAGGCGGTACGTTCACTGGAGATGAAGTGTGACCACATCGAAAACAGTGAGATCGCCGCACTGAGCGAGGAAGAGCTGTGGGAGCGCGTTGCCGTCAAGGACGACCTGCGCATGTTCACGGTCGCCGAACTGCTGCGCCGCGGCGGGGATCCCGCACGCATCCATGCCATCACGATGATCGATGATTTCTTCCTGGAGAAATTCCGCCACATCCTGGCGCTGGAAGAGGAGATGAAGGCGCATCCGCAGGATCTGCAGGTCCTCAGAAAGATCAAGCAGTACGGCTTTGCCGACTCCTACATCGCCCGTCAGTGGAACATGAGCGAGCGTGCGGTCTATGAGCTGCGCAAAGAAAACGGCATCGTGCCGGTCTACAAGATGGTCGATACATGTGCCGCTGAGTTTGAGAGCGCCACACCGTATTACTACTCTACTTATGAACAGGAAAATGAATCCGTCCGCAGCGACCGCAGCAAGGTCATCGTCCTGGGAAGCGGTCCGATCCGCATCGGTCAGGGCGTCGAGTTTGACTATGCGACCGTTCACTGTGTCATGACGCTGCGCGAGGCCGGTTACGAGGCCATCGTCATCAACAACAACCCGGAGACGGTCTCCACCGATTTCTCCATCTCGGACAAGCTGTATTTTGAACCGCTGACGATCGAAGATGTCATGCACATCGTCGATCTGGAACAGCCGATGGGCGTCATCGTGCAGTTTGGCGGTCAGACGGCCATCAACCTGGCAGATAAACTGGTCGAGCGCGGGGTGAAGATCCTGGGTACGAGCCTGGAAGACATCGACCGTGCGGAGGACCGTCACGAGTTTGAGCGCATGTTGCACAAACTGGAGATCCCGCAGCCAAAGGGCGAGACGGCCGTAGAAGTCGAGGAAGCGGTCAAGATTGCCAACCGCATCGGTTATCCGGTGCTCGTCCGTCCCTCTTATGTGCTGGGCGGCCGTGCGATGGAGATCGTGCACAACGATGATGACCTGCGCGTCTATATGGCGACCGCGGTAAAGGAAATTTCACACGATGCGCCGATCTTGGTCGACAAGTATATCGTGGGCAAAGAGTGTGAGATCGATGCGATCGCCGATGGCGAACACGTTTTCATTCCGGGCATCATGGAGCACATCGAACGTGCCGGTGTGCACTCCGGTGACTCTTTCTCGGTCTACCCGGCACCGACCCTGTCCGAAAAGGTAAAGGAAACGATTGCGGACTACGCGATCCGCATCGGCAAGGGATTCCATTTCATCGGTCTGTACAACATCCAGTTCATCGTCGACAAGGATGAAAATGTCTACGTGCTGGAGGTCAACCCGCGCAGTTCCCGTACCGTTCCGTTCTTAAGCAAGATCACCAGCGTGCCGATGTCCCACATCGCCACGATGTGCGTACTGGGTCATTCTTTGAAAGAGCAGGGATACCCGCTGGATCGCGTCAAGGAGGAAGAGGATCGCGTCTTTGTCAAGGCACCGGTGTTCTCCTTCGCCAAACTGCGCAGCGTCGATACGACGCTGGGGCCGGAGATGAAGAGTACCGGTGAAGCGCTGGGCGGTGACGTGACGCTGGAGAAGGCGCTGCACAAGGCACTCATCGCCAGCGGTGTCAAGGTGCCGATGCAGGGCAATGTGCTGATCACGGTCGCAGACCGCGACAAGCAGGAGGCGCTCAACATCGCCAAGCGCTTCTTCGACTGCGGTTATGGCATCTATGCGACCAACGGTACGGCCAAATACCTCCGTGCGCATGGCATCTACGTGCATGATGCGATCAAGATCAGCGAGAATCCGGATAAGAACATCCTCAACCTCATCCGCATGGGACGCATCAACTACGTTATCAATACGATGGAGGGCACGCACAAGACGACCTCCAACGATGGTTTCCTGATCCGCCGTGTATCCGCAGAAAACAGCATCAGCTGCTTTACCTCGCTGGATACGGCCTATGCGATCCTGCGCGTCGTGGAGTCCATGAGCTATACGACCATCAGCATGAATGAACTGGAGCATTAGGATATGGAACAGGAACGTGCACGCATTTTAGAAAATAAAGAGATCGCCAGAGATACCTGGCGAATGGTATTGCAGGGAGCGATGGCAGCGAAGATGGAGGCCGGTCAGTTCGTCAATCTGGCGATCGACGGTTTCTTTCTGCGCCGCCCGATCTCCATCTGTGAAGTGATCGATGACGATCATTTCATCCTCATCTACAAGGTCGTCGGTGACGGTACGAAAAAGCTCAGCGAGCTGTGTGCATCACAGACGCTGGATGTCTTTGGCCCATTGGGGCATGGCTATCCGATCGAAGAAAAGGAAAAGGAAGTGCTGCTCATCGGTGGCGGTGTCGGCGTACCGCCGCTGTATGAATTAGCCAAGCGCTACCGTGCGATCGATGCCCGTGTCATCGTCGTGCTGGGCTTCAACGATGCGGACAGCGTCTTCTATGAAGATGCGTTTCGCCGGCTGGGATGTGACGTACATGTTGCGACGATGGATGGCAGCCGCGGTGTGAAAGGCACGGTGATCGATGCGATCGACGCTGCGCACATCACGACCGACTTTGTCTGCAGCTGCGGTCCGCTGCCGATGCTGAAGGCGGTGGACGCCCGTTATCAGCGCGGTTATCTCAGCTTTGAGAGCCGCATGGCCTGCGGCATCGGCGCCTGCATGGCCTGCATCGCCAAGGACAAACAGGAGGCAGACCTGTATCATCGCATCTGCAAGGAGGGACCGGTGTTCCCGATCGGAAAGGTGGCGTTTACATGGATGTAAGTGTAAAACTGCCGGGTCTTCAGCTGAAGAACCCGATCATTCCGGCCAGCGGCTGTTTCGGCTTCGGCCGGGAGTTCGCCCAGCTCTATGATCTGAGCCGTCTGGGCGGCATCGCCATCAAGAGCGCGACCCTGCATCCGCGTCTGGGCAATCCGACACCGCGGGTCGCTGAGACACCGATGGGCATGCTGAATGCGATCGGCTTACAGAATCCGGGTGTGAAAGTCATCATGGAAAAGGAGCTGCCGTGGCTGGCGCAGTTCGATACGGAGATCATCGCAAATGTGGCCGGTGCCAGTGAAGAAGAGTATGTGGAGGTCGTCCGTGCGCTGAATGCATCCAGCGTCGTCAAGGCCTATGAGCTCAACATCAGCTGTCCCAATGTCAAACACGGCGGCATCGGTCTGGGGACGACACCGGAGCTGGCCGCTCATGTCACCAGAATGGTGAAAGAAGCAGCCCGGAAACCGGTCTATGTCAAGCTGAGCCCGAATGTGACGGATATCGTCGCCATTGCGAAGGCGGTGGAGGAAGCAGGGGCAGACGGTCTCGTGCTCATCAACACGCTGATGGGCATGCGTCTGGATCTGCGCAGCGCAAAGCCGATCCTGGCCAATGTGACCGGCGGTCTGAGCGGTCCGGCCATCAAGCCGGTCGCGATCCGGATGGTGTATCAGGTCGCCCAGGCGGTCCATATCCCGATCATCGGCGTCGGCGGCATCACCTGTGCGGAAGACGTGCTGGAATTCTTGTATGCGGGTGCCAGTGCGGTCGAGGTCGGTGCCCAGAATTTCGTCGATCCGTATTGTTGTGTCAAGATCATCGATGAACTGCCGGACGTTCTGCGCAAGTACGGCATTCATTCGGTCGAAGAAGCCATCGGAAGGAGTTTGAAATGATGAATGAGAAAACGATCGTCGCATTGGATTTTTCCACACGGGAAGATCTCTTTGCCTTTTTATCCAAATTTGAAGAGCCGATCTATGTGAAGATCGGGATGGAGCTGACCTATGCGTTCGGTCTGGATATCATCTCCGAGATCCGTCAGCTGGGCCATCACATCTTCCTGGATCTTAAGCTGCATGACATTCCCAATACCGTCAAGCAGGCGATGAAGAATCTGGCCCGTCTGGACGTGGATATCGTCAATCTGCACTGTGCCGGCGGGATCGCCATGATGAAGGCGGCCATCGAAGGGCTGGAAGAAGGTGCGGTGGATGGCAAGCGTCCGCTGTGCATCGGCGTGACGCAGCTGACATCGACGTCAAAAGAAGCGATGAACGAAGAGCTGGGCATTCCGGGCGAGGTCATCGACTGTGTGATCAAATATGCCAAGAATGCAAAGGCAGCCGGTCTGGATGGAGTGGTTTGCTCGGTGCATGAAGCACGTGCGATCCACGAAGCCTGCGGAAATGACTTTTTGACGGTCACTCCGGGCATCCGTCTGGCCGATGATTCCAAGGACGACCAGAAGCGTGTCGCTACGCCGGCTTTTGCGAAGGAGCAGGGCTGTGATCACATCGTCGTCGGACGTTCGATCACCAAGAGCGCGGATCCGCTTGAAACGTACCGCAGGATCGAAGCAATCATGGAAGCAGAATAACGATCGGTCAGAACCAGAGCATTCAACGCTCTGGTTCTTTGATGCTCATGAAATGTAAACGCTTTAAAAAATGATTGACAAATGGCGATTATTTGCTTACACTATAAGCAGATAGCCAGAATTGTTACTTTACCAGATAAAGGCAAGATCAGCATCGGATGTATTTTTACTCTGTGCTGATCTTTTTCGTTTTTATGGCAGGAAGGGGGAAGTTCATGCAGCAAAAGGACTATGTCATTCAAAAACTGATCAACAACAATGTCGTTTTTTCCTTGGACGAGAACGGAAACGAGATCATCCTGTTTGGCAAGGCCATCGGCTTCAATAAAAAAAGGGGCGACCGGATCGCAGCTGCCGCGGTCATCAAACGCTTTGAGATGGCTGATCCCAACCAGGAGAATTATCTGACCAATCTGGTGGAGACCATTCAACCGGTCTATATCGATCTGGCTGCGAAGATCATTTCCCTGTTTGAGGAAAATCTGGATATCAAGGTCAACGACATGATGATCATTTCGCTCTCGGATCATCTCTCCAATGCGGTCGCCAACAAACAGGAAGGCTTTGAGGTGCCGCTGGATATCCTGACAGAGATCAAGAATGTCTATCCAAAAGAATTTCGCATCGCTACTGAGGCACTGGGACTGGTCGAACAGGAACTGAGCGTTTCGCTTGGTGAGGATGAGGCCGGCTACATCGTCCTACATTATCTCAATTCGGCCGGCAGTCTGTATCGCAGCGATGCCAAGGAACGCTTGTTGTTTCAGGAGCGTATGATCGATGTGATCGAAGGCTTTTATTCCTGTCATCTGGATCGCAGCACGCTGTATTATACGCGTTTTCTGACGCACCTGAGCTTTCTGTATTCGCGTCTGCACACCGAGGGAGCGCTCAGCGGATCCGGTTTTACGGTCTACGATATCCTGCAAAAAGAGTATCCGCGTCTGTGTGACTGTGTCGAACAGTGTGCGCAGACGATCGAACACTGTTTTGCGACAACGGTCAATGAGGAGGAGAAGGGATATCTGGCCATCCATATCAAAAACATGTTGCAGGCGATGAAAAAGGAGGGAACCGAGGATGAAGGCAGTGATCGATAACGAACAGTGCATGGGATGTGGCAACTGTATCCCGTACTGTCCCAGACATCTGCTGACACTGGCAGAAACGCCCGCGGAGTCTATCCCGTTCGGTCGCTGGATCCGTCGCAGTGCATCGGCTGTGGAATCTGTGAACAGATGTGCACGGCCGCAGCGATCCGCACAGGGCCTGCTGGGACAGGGGGATATGCACTGATCGATCGTAAGAACATCCCGCCGCATACCGGCTGTTATCTGGGCTCGCTGACCAAGGCGCTTGCCGATGCGATCTGTGCGCTGCATATGGAGAAGGAGATCGTCATCTTCAAAAAGAAAGCGTCCGACATCAACCTGTTGGTGGAAACCCACGATTATTTGGACGAAGCGTATTTTGAAGACGGACTGCGTTATAAAAAGGAACATCCCAAACGCATGGTCCTCATCGTCTGCCCTTCCAGCAAGCAGCCTTCGACCAGACGAAACGAGGAGCGGTTGCGGCAATTGAAAGATACGACAGTGACGCTGTTGCATACATCCGACTGGTTTGAGAGCGATGGCTTTGATCAAAAGCCACGATGTGGCGGCACGCATGTGTTGGAGGAACTGAAACAGAATCCGGAAGTCGTTTTTGCGGCCCGGGGCATGGCGACGACTCCAGCGCAGATCCGTCGGTTGCAGAGCTATATCGAACAGGCGCTTCGATATCAGCGCGCTGGCAGAGGATTTGGTATCGTGGAGATGGTCTTTCCTTGTTTTTACCGCCTGTCGGATCGTCCGCAGACGCTGATGCCGGCAGCGGCGGTCAATGGGATCCGGCGCTGGTTCGAACAACAGGTGCTGCCGGATTACGAAGAAGGGATCTTGACAGACAGAGGTGAATGAGATGGGTTGGCGATTTATGAAAAAGCAGAAAAAAGAATTGAGCGTGTACGCTCCGATCAGTGGGGAACTTCATCCCCTTTCCTCCCTGCACGACGGTGTCTTTTCAGAGGAACTGCTGGGCAAGGGCTGTGTGATCGAGCCGGCCTCAGAAACGCTGTATGCACCCTTTGACGGCAGGGTGGAGATGACGGTGGAGAGCGGACATGCGATCGGACTGATGAGCGAGCAGGGGGTCGAACTGCTCATCCATGTCGGACTGGAGACGGTCGCCATGGAGGGAAACGGATTTCATTATGATGTAAAACAAGGCGATTCTATAAAGGCGGGACAGCAACTGATGACATTTTCAAAGGAGGCGATCCAAAAAGCCGGCTGTGAAGATGCCGTGATCGTCATCGTGTCCAACACGAA
>NBJMR02800__coassemble_2862_pt1 | contig 11009 bp, 8 predicted proteins | sample NBJMR02800__metabat2_low_PE_026 | metagenome-assembled genome bin NBJMR02800
CCTTTCCTTTGATTTCTCCCTGTTTGCATCGGAGCAGGGGGCCGCATCGCTGACAAAGACGGAACTTGCTGAGACAAAGCGCTTATTAACGCAGATCAAAGAGGAGCTCGTCCAGACGAAAAGAAATGTCAACAGTCGCTCGGAATGGCTCTTGTGCCTGCTGAGCAGACAAGAGGCGCACACCATGCGGATATTGTCGTTCGTGGAGTGCATCATTCATCTCTGTTACAATTACACGGTGGAATACAGCATGTACAACGTCTCCAAGCATTATGAAACGGCGCCGTTTCTTTACGGGGAGAACGCTTCCTTTCGAGCGGACTTTTTTGGACGTCTGCGTTACGAGTGGGAAAGAGACAGCGGCCATGAGGAACGTTGCTTAAAAGAAGAAAGCAATCAGTTTCAGTGGTTTGATGACACGAAACAGTGTCCGGACTGGGACCTGGCTTTGCGGATGCTTCAGAAAGAAGCGGAACCGTCGATCGATGAGGGCAGAACAGCACTGTATGAAAATGACTATTTCAAACGGCGGGAAGATCGGAAGAAACAAAACTATCACAATCTCATCAAGATCGTCGGCGCATCCCTTTTGTCGCTGATTCCGATCATCCTGTACACGTGGATCGAAGATTCGGCGACCGGCTTATCTGATCAGGTGATCTCGCAGCTGTTTTCAAATGACATCGTGAAAGTGATCCTTGTCTTCGTCGCGGCAAATTTCATGACGCTCATCATGGAGAAGATCGCGACCGTATCGAATTTGTGGGAAATCATAAAGGCATGCAAAAGATCCTGGAAGGATTTTGTCCACCTGTCTGCCGCGCAGGTCGCCTCTTATGTAAACTGGGGCGCAGTGGATCAGATGCGGTTTGAAGCACGGCGTGAACCGGGCGAGCTAAGCGAGAACAAGCGTGCGAATCTGCTGAAGTATCAGGCGCTGTGGGAATCCAGACATGCGCTGTTTCAAGCGAACGCCCTGCTGCCGCTCGTCGATCCGAAAACAGAGTATACGCGCATGGAACAGTATGAGCTTGCGCACCACACGCAGTTAGGGGTCGTACACGAAAGTCCGTACTACCTGCACATCGTAGATCTGATCCGCAAAGACCAGGATCATTATTATTCATATGAACGACTGCTGCCGACGGTTCCCAGCGGCGCCGTTGCAGTGGTCGCGCGCTGTCATGGACGCTATCTGTTGTTGAGACAGTTCCGCCATGCGATCCGTGCGTATCAGCTGAGCTTTATACGCGGATTCGGTGAGGATTCGATCTCTGCGATCGAGAATGTAAAAAAAGAGGTCATGGAGGAAGTCGGAGGGGTCATCAAGGGAGAACCGCAGTATCTGGGGCAGATCACCGGCGACAGCGGGATTACAGGGACGAGAGTTTCGGTCTATGCGGTCGATCTCGAACGCTACGAAAGAGGAGCGATGGCAGAAGGGATCGAAGAGGTCGTTCTGTATACAGAGCAGGAACTGATGGATGCCATCCGCAGGAAGGACATCGAAGACAGCTTTACGCTGGCAGCATATGTGATGCACCGGTGTCAGGCGTGAACATCCCTCTTCCTGCGCAACCGTCAGGAGCGCAACAGCGGGAGGCAACAAAATAAAAAAAGTCCCGTTAAGGGACCGGAATGTTTTCATGGCGGAGATGGTGGGAGTCGAACCCACGCGCCCTTGCGGACCTATCGCATTTCGAGTGCGACCTCTTCAGCCACTTGAGTACATCTCCAGGATTGTTTTACCAAACAGTAATATCGTACTACAACTGAACGAGAATGGCAAGAAATATCTGAATGGATTTTTGGAAAAACAACGATCAGAGCCGTGTATACATTGCGAATTTGCACATTATGCAGTATACTGTAAACAGTGTCAGGAAAAAGGAAAGCGGGGCATCATTCACCTTTGAATGACGTTTCGCTTTTCTTTCATTGAAAGGTACAGGTGAAGAAGATGAATGTGGAACATACGGTTTCTTTCCTGCTTCCGCAGGGATATCGCGATGAGCAGGGACAGCTCCATCGCAGCGGGCGGATGCGCCGGGCAAGTGCGGCAGATGAGGTGCGTGCCATGCTGGATCCGCGCTCCAGAGAACAGGAAGGGTATGGGATCATAGTGCTGCTTGCCAGCGTGATCGTATCGCTGGGCGATCTGGCAGGTGTCGATACACAGGTGATCGAAGCACTGTCGGAAGAGGATCTTATCTATCTGCGGGAACAGTATCGGATCCTCAATGAGGCGTGACCATGGAAAGACAGAAAAAAGTTGCCATCTTCAATGACCTGAGCGGCTTTGGCCGCTGTTCCATCAGCGTGATGCTGCCGATCCTTTCAGTGATGGGGCATCAGGGCGTTGCCATACCGACGGCGATCCTTTCCATGCATACAGAGTTTCCGCACTATCATATGGTGGACTTCACAGATGAACTGCCGGCGTATCTGAAGAGCTTTGCCAGTGAACAGATCTGTTTCGATGCGGTCTGCACCGGTTTTCTGGGAAGTGAGCGGCAGGCGGACATCCTGCAGCGCTGGTTGTCGGGCATGAAAGGAGATCCGATGATCATCGTGGATCCGGTCATGGGCGATCATGGAAAATGTTATCCGACGATCGATGCGGCCATCGTTGAAAAGATGAGAGGGCTGGTTTCTTATGCGGATGTGCTGTTGCCGAACCTGACGGAACTTTGTCTGCTGTGCGAGGTGCCGTATCCGGATCAGCGGCCATCGACTGAGTTTTTGCTGGGCTGCTGCCGGCAGCTGGAAGCGAAGGGCGTGCATCAGATCGTCGTGACCGGAATGGAGGAAGAACGGCAGATCACGACGTTTGTCTACTCCGCGGGCAGTTATGCAAAGATCCGCAATGAAAAGATCGGCATCGGCCGACCGGGCAGCGGCGACGTGTTTGCGGCGGTGGTGAGCGGATCGCTGCTGTCCGGGTACAGCCTGGCCGACAGTGTTCGCAAGGCAGCTGATTTTGTAAAGGAAAGCATGGAGCTGACGCTGCAGCAATCGACGCCGCATGCGTATGGGCTCTGTTTTGAACCGCTGCTGAAAACGCTCTGCGATCCGGGATCAAAACAGAAATTTACATAATTTTACAAGAATCGGATGTCAGGAATCAATAGAATATGCTATTTTGGAGAAAGATAACAGGGGAGGTTATGTTATGATCTGTGCAGTGATCGATATAGGATCCAACTCGATCCGCATGAATGTCTACCGGGTGCGGAATGAAAAGTTCCGACTGCTGTTTTCGAAGAAAGCGATGGCCGGGATCGTCTCATATGTACGGGATGGACGACTGAACAAAGATGGCATCGGCGTGCTCTGTTCCACGCTGGATGGCTTTTCCAAAGTGCTGACACAGCTGGAGATCGATCGCAGCTATGTATTTGCGACCGCTTCGCTGCGCAATATCGATAATACCCGTGAGGTGCTGGCTGCCATCGAACGCAAGACCAGCTGGAAGGTCAATGTGCTCGATGGCCGCCAGGAGGCGCTGCTGAGCTTTCATGGGGCGTCTTTGCAGCTGCAGGAGGAGGATGGCATCTATGTGGATATCGGCGGCGGCAGCAGCGAGGTCGTCTGTTTTGAACGCCGTTCGATCATCAGCGCCTGCAGCATGCCGATCGGTTCGCTGAACCTGTTTACCGCCCATATCAGAGAGATCCTGCCGACGCCATCAGAGATCGAAGCGATGCACATGCACATCCAGCGGGAACTGGACGCGTATGTACATGCGCAAGAGGAACTGTTGTTTGCGGCCGGAGGTACGGCACGCGCCATCGAGAAGCTGCTGCTGAAACGCAATCTGCTGGAGCGAAAGGGCCAGGCCATCGAACGGGCACAGCTGGAAGAACTGTTGTTGACCTTGTGTTCGCCAAAGGGGGCGCATCTGCTGCTGCAGAGCAAGCCGGAACGCATCCATACCCTCATACCAGGCTTTCTGATCCTGCTGAGCGTGATGGATCACTGTCATTGTCAGCGGCTGAAGGTCGGCCGTTATGGGATCCGTGAGGGCTACCTGATGAAGGTCACCAAAGGAATCTGAGCAGACGGAGAGGAGAACCTGTATGGGGAATAAGAAGAATTATGCATATACGCAGAACCGGGAGCTTTCCTGGCTGCGGTTCAATGAACGGGTGCTGGAAGAAGCCGGGGACGGAAACGTTCCGCTGCTGGAACGCTTCAAGTTCGTCTCGATCTTTACCAGCAACCTGGACGAGTTTTACATGATCCGCTGTGGAAGTCTTTATGACATCAGCATCCTGGAGGAGGATTATATCGACAGCAAGAGCGGCATGAGCGCACAGGAACAGCTGCAGGCCATCTATCGGGCGACCAAAAAGCTGTATCTGCTGCGGGATTCGATCTACAAGAATCTTCGCCAGGAGCTCAAGCCGTTCGTGCATCGAGTATCCATGCGAAGCCTGAGCGTAAAGGAACAGCAGCGGGCAAAGCAGTACTTTGACAATGACGTGCTGCCGCTGCTGTCACCGCAGGTCATCGACATCCATCATCCGTTTCCGCATCTGGCCAACAAGGCGCTGTATGTCATGGTGCGGCTGAAGACGAAGAACCGGGAACTGTATGGGCTGGTGCCGGTTCCGCAAAGCGTGGACCGCTGTTATTTCCTCAGTGAGGATCAGCGGCGGCTGGTGTTGCTGGAGGATCTGATCAGCGCACATCTCAAAGAGCTGTTTACCGGATATGAGATCGATTTTCACACGGTCATCGCGGTCACCCGCAATGCGGATATCAACCTGAATGCCGCTGAGATCGATGATGATGAAGATTATCGGGAACAGATGAAGAACATATTGAAGAAGCGCCGCCGTATGGCGCCGATCCGTCTGGAGCTGTTTCGTCACAGCGACAAGGCGTTTGTCAGCTACATCTGCCGGCAGCTGCATCTGAGCGAGGAACAGGTCTTCCTCAGCAAGACACCGCTGGACCTCTCTTATGTGTTCTCTCTGGCAAGACCACGAGGAGGCAATCTGCAGCCCTTCCTGTATCCGTCCTTTCACCCGCAGCCATCCAGAGACCTGCGTCTGGACCGGCCGATCATGGATCAGCTGTTGCATAAAGATGCACTTTTGTTTTATCCGTATGAATCCATCGATCCCTTCCTGCAGCTGCTGAAGGAAGCTTCCAGGGACAAGGATGTCGTTTCCATCAAGATCACGGTCTATCGTCTGGCAAAAAACTCAAAGATCATTCGCCATCTGGTCGCTGCGGCCGAAAACGGAAAAGAAGTGACCGTGCTGATGGAACTGCGGGCCCGCTTTGATGAGCAGAACAACATCTCATATGCAGAACTGTTGGAAAACAGCGGCTGCACGGTGCTCTATGGCATCGAGAATTACAAGGTGCATTCCAAGCTGTGCCTGATCACCCGCAAAAAGAAGAACCAGCTGCAGTATTTTACGCAGATCGGCACCGGGAACTACAATGAAAAGACGAGTGAGCAGTACACCGACTACAGTTATCTGACCGCCCGGGAGGGCATCGGCATCGATGCGGTCAACTTCTTCCAGAATATGGCCATCGGCCAGCTGCAGGGCACCTATGAGCATCTGCTGGTGGCACCGCATACGCTGAAGACGCAGGTGCTCGCCATGATCGATACGGAAATCGAAAAGGCCCGTAACCAACAGCCGGCTGAGATCCTCATGAAGCTGAACTCGCTGACGGACCGCAAGATCATCGATCGTCTGCAGGAGGCAAGCAGCGCCGGTGTGCAGGTCCGCCTGATCATCCGCGGCATCTGTTGTCTGCTGCCGGACATTCCCGGCTATACGGAACATGTGGAAGTGCACAGCATCGTCGGACGCTATCTGGAACATGCCCGCGTCTACTGCTTTGGCAGCGGCCCTTACCAGCGCATCTTCATCTCCAGCGCCGATATGATGACCCGCAACACGGAGAAGCGTGTGGAGGTGGCCTGTCCGATCTATGAAGAACGCCTGAAGCAGCGGATCCTGAGCGATCTGCGGGTCATGTGGAGCGACAATGTCAAGGCCCGCCGCCTGCAGAGCGATGGCAGCTATGCACGGTTGCCGCAGAGCGGGGAACGCATCGATTCACAGGAGCAGCTGATGCGGACGGCCATCCTGGCGGCAGAGGATGCGAGCCGAAAACAAAGCGAGGAAAAGGAATCGCTGTGGGAACGGGTGCATCATCGTCTGTTTTCACAAAAGAAATGATAAAAAACAGCGGCCGGACGCTCTTTATGAAAAGGAGCGTTGTGCGGTCGCTGTTTTCTGTTGTCATGGATGGCAGGATACCAGAGGATGTATGGCTGCGTCAAAGGTACGGTTCATTCTCTGGGACGCTCTTTGAGGCGCAGCAGGAATGGAGCGCCGTCCATGGCGATGAGGATGCCGATGGCGGCCTGGATGAGATTTCCCGGGATGCCGGCCAGTCCGACGATCCAGGAGGCGTTGAGCAGGGAATCGGTCACATAATAGCCGGCGATCATGAGAAGAGAGCCCAGCAGATAGGCCGGCAGACGCAGACGGCGGCTTCTGTGGACGAGAAGAGCGACCAGTGCGCCTTCTGCTCCTTTGATGAGCAGTGTGGCGATGGCATAACTGCCATACCCGCCGGCGATGTCCGCAAATGCGCTTCCGACCCCGCCGACCATAAAGGAAGCAAACGGTCCCAGCAGTCCGGAGAACAGCAGGATGAAACCATCGCCCAGGTTCAGATAGCCGCCGATCGAGTTGGGCAGCTTCAGAAACATCGTCGAGATAAAGACGAGGGCGATCCCCAGTGCGCCAAAGACAAGTTCTTTTGTATATTCCTGTTTCATATGGATTCCTCCTTGTGAGGGTAATTATAGAGGAAAACTGTATCAGATAAAATAGACAGAAAATAAATAAAAATAGAGGACAGTTGTGCTATACTGAAATCGGTGATCCAAATGAAGAAGTATGAAACGATCTATCGGCAGTTTCGTCAGGAAATACTGGACGGATATCGACAGAAGGGCGAACGAATGCCCAGCATTCGCAGTTGTGTCCGGCAGTTTCACGTATCGCAGACCAGCGTGGAACATGCGTATGCCCAGCTGCAGCTGGAAGGCTACATCCGTTCTCGTCCGCAGAGTGGGTATTATGTCGTCCTCAGCGAGGAGAGCCGGGCACTGCATACGGCCATGTTACAACCATCCGAGGTGAGTGCAGACCCTTCGCTGCGTTATGATTTTCGTTCACGGTCCGTCCGGAGCGAAGAAGGGGAGCTGGTGCTCTGGAAGCAGTATCTTAAGCAGACGATGAATCGGGCGGCGATCTTCTCTTACGGAGAGGCGAGAGGAGAACGTGCGCTGCGGACATCGCTCATGCGCCATGCCTCCACGATGCGCGGTGTGCTGGCCCACGAGGAACAGCTGGTCATCGGTGCCAGCGTACAGGCCCTGCTGTATCAGCTGTGCGGCCTGTTGCCGCGAAACAGCCGTGTGGCGATCCAGAAAGGTGTCTACATACAGGCACGGCGCGTATTTGAGGATTATGGAATGGAAGTCCATGATGTGTCGTTTGGCGAAGATCGTTTTGACTGGAGCGAACTGAAACAGCTGCGCCCGGATGTGCTGTTTGTTCATTCTCCTTCACTGTTTGAAATGGAAGGCTTTGACATCCAAGCCTGTCAGTCGCTGTTAGCGTGGATGAAACGGGAAGGGATCCTGCTGTTGGAGGATGATCACAACGGGGAGCTGAATTATCTGCGGGAAGGATCGATGGCGCTCTGCGGCAGGGATGGTGCGCTTGGCGGTGTGTATCTCGGATCGTTTTCCAGGATCCTGCTGCCGGCATTGCGCATCAGTTACATGATCCTGCCCAAAGCGCTGGCCGTGCGCTATCATCAGAAGGAACCGACTTATTCTCCCAGCGCCTCCAAGCTGGAACAGCTGGCACTGGCCGCCTATATCGCAGATGGACATCTGCGCCGGCGCATCACGCGGTTGAAACGGCAGTATCGCACCAGACATCGGCTGTTGCTGGAGGGGATGGGGCAGCTGGGGATGACCTGCGTGCGGATCGAAGAATCTCTGACCCGTTATCATTTTCAGGAACCGGCGGCAGATGCACAGATGGCACAACGGCTGCGGGCACATGGAATCGCAGTGGATGCCTGTGAAAACGGTCGTCTCATCCTCTCATTTGCGGCCATTGCGCCTCAGGAACTGACCCAGGCGTTGACAGCACTGGCGGCCCTTCGATCGAAGAAAGGGAAAAAGGAGGGGGACAGATGAACGGAAAAACAAGGCAAATGCTGTGGGGCGCGGCGTCCCTGCTCATCATGGGCATCCTCTTTTATCTTTCTGCCGATCCTGCAGATGCATCCACAGCGAAGAGCGCATTTTTCACCGATCGGTTCTACCCGCTGGTATCTGCGGTGCTGACGTTGGATCAGTGCACGTTTCTGATCCGAAAGGCCGCACATGTTTCCATCTATGCCCTGTTAGGGATCTGCGTGTATCAGACCTGTCGTCTGGAGGCACGTGGGGAGAGAGGAAACGTGTGGATCGCGGTCGGCATCTGTTTTCTTTATGCGTGCACGGATGAACTGCATCAGCTGTTTTCCAGCGGGCGCAGCGGACAGTTCGACGATGTGCTGCTGGACAGCATCGGCGCGTTACTTGGCATTCTGCTGCTTCGCTGTCTGCAATCGGTTTTCCGACAGCATCGCAAACGCCGGCAGGCACACGACTGAAAGCGGACCGCAAAACGATCGGTTCGTTTTTTGTTTTCGTCTGGACAGGCAGGCAATCAAAGGACAGACAAGAGAAAAGACCGGCTAAGGGGGAGACCGGTCTTTTCTCAAATATTATTAAGGGGATAGAAAATTGTATGAATCATCATTAGGGGAATGAATATCATACACGCAAGGGTTACCTCCTTGCTTGACTATAGTATAGAGCAAATCTATATGAGAACGATGTTTAAAATAAGGGAAAATATGTGATATGAAATAAAATAAATGTAAACGGATTCAAGAACAGATTTCAGGGTGTAAAAAAACCGCACAGGTTTCTGTGCGGCTGGTGGGATCAGTCGATCTGCAGCTGTACGCAGCGGCTGATGATCTCGTAGTCTTCGGCGATGTTGAGCGCATGACCGTTGATGCGTTCAAAGTCTGTGAGCAGCTGTGAGAACATCATGCTGATCTCGCTGGAGATGCTCTTTTCCTTCATGCGCTGCATCTGGCGCTTGCGCAGATTGACACAGACATCCTCGCTCTGCCGCCGCAGCGTTTCAGACTTCTGGATGTCATGCAGGGCATCATACATCTCCATGCACATCGAATGCATGGAAGAAATCGTATCGCGTTCTTCTTCGTTCAGACGTGCCTGCAGCCGGTCTTTGCTATAGTTTTCCATCTTCACCGCATAATCGCTGATGCGTTCGATGTCGGTGATCTGATGGTAGTAGATGCTCAGCGCCGTGCTGATGTCATTGTTGAGCTCCATGCTCAGCGCATTGGTGATATAATCAGCGATCTCACGGTTGAGCGTATCGACCGTTTCTTCGCGTTTGAGGATCTCCTCTCCGATCTTTTTATCGTATTTCAGCAGTTGTCCAAAGCCCTGTTCCACGTTTTCGTAAGCCAGTGACAGCATATGGTTGATCTCTTCATCCACCTGCTGTACCGAAATGGCGGATGTTCCCAGGGAACGGGTAGAAGAAGGCAGTGGTTTTAAATACTGCAGGACCTCGCTGGTCTTTTCTTCCTTATACGGCAGCACTTTCTGTGCGAAGGCGGCCAGATAGGTGCCAAACGGCAGCAAGATCAATGTGGTGACGACGTTGAACATTGTATGCATGTTGGCAATCTGTGCGTCCGGGCTTCCCGGTGTCCAGGAAGCGACCAGATCGGTCAGTGAGAATGCGGTATGCGCGGTCAGGACGCAGACGGTCGTGAAGATCGCGGTACCGATCAGGTTGAACGTCAGATGGATGACGGTCGTCTGCTTGGCTTCCCGACCGGTACCGATGCTGGCAAGCACTGCCGTGATACAGGTACCGATGTTTTGACCAAAGAGCACATAGACCGCACCATCCAGGCCGATCAGACCGCTTCTGGCAAGTGCCTGCAGGATACCGACCGATGCGCTGGAAGACTGAATGATCGCCGTGAAGAGTGCACCGGCCAAAATGCCCAATAACGGATTGGAGAAAGAAGTCATCAGTTCGATGAATGCCGGTTCCTCCCGAAGTGGCAGCATGGCCGTGCTCATCATTTCCATGCCGATGAACAAAACGCCCAGACCGGCGAAGATCGTACCGACGTGATGCACCATCGGTTTTTTGAGGAAGACGACCATTGCGACACCGATAAATGCGATCAGCGGTGCGATCGCACCGATGTCCAGAGCAATCAACTGGCCGGTGATCGTCGTACCGATATTGGCACCCATGATGATCCAGACCGCCTGCTGTAAGTTCATCATCCCGGCATTGACGAAACCGACGACCATGACCGTGGTGGCACTGGAAGACTGGATGACGGCCGTAATGCCGGCGCCGACCAGAACACCGAGGATGCGGTTGGATGTGAGCTTTTCCAGAATCTCCTTCATGCGGTCGCCTGCGGCTGCTTCCAGACCGTTGCTCATCATCTGCATTCCATACAGGAAGAGTGCGAGTCCGCCCAGCAGACTCAGGAAGTTGGTTATTGACATAAAGACACCCCTTTTGATTCACTTTTCTCTCTCAAAGTTAAATATAATTAAAAATTAAGTAAAATACAATGCACAAAAAGTATTTATTTGTAAAATCTATGTAAGATAATTCAGATCACAGATAAATGAGAAGATGGTGTAAATGAATGAAAAAGAAAAGCGTTGTGATGAAAATGATGCGCGACCGTTTTCACAATTCTTTAGGAAAGCTGTTTCGTCCCTGAGAAACTATGCTATAATATAAAAAGCATGACGTTAAAACGTCAGCGATGAGGTGGAACATGATATTGAGAAGCATTGAGACGATCATCCGCATGCT
>NBJMR02800__coassemble_2879_pt1 | contig 10947 bp, 12 predicted proteins | sample NBJMR02800__metabat2_low_PE_026 | metagenome-assembled genome bin NBJMR02800
GCTCAATTCCTACACACTGTATTACGGCATGGACCACAGCGTGTCCTATGGCAACTCCGATACGGTGACCACGCCGCAGGAGGAACCACAGACCCCATCGACAGAGACACCGCAGGAAACGACGCCGACCCCGACGCCAACGCCGCCGGAAAGCGAAACGACCCCGCCGAGCGAGCCGCAGACCCCGCAGGATCCGGGAAGTGAAACACCGAGCGAACCGCAAGAGCCGGATGTCACACCGCCAACGGAAGAACCGGCGGATCCTTCACAGGGAGAAGATATCGCACAGAGCTGAACGAATGCTCTCCTGCAGGAAAACAAAAAAAGAGATCGCAGAGAAACGCCGCAGACGTTCCTTTGCGATCTCTTTTCTGTTTACGGTGATCCTCATCCCTGCAGCAGATGACGGCCGCACTTCTGTATGCACGCCTTCAGATACGGCAGGTCGCTCGCTTCACGGACGACGATCTCGATGTAGAGGCGTTCCTCTGCCGACAGCACCGCCTGCAAAAGCGTCAGATCTTCCTGCACGCTCGTCCGAACGATGCCGAAGACCGTATCGTTCTGCCAGCGTTCGCCTTCTTCTTCCATCCCTTCCCATTTGGAAGGTTCCAGGGCGTGAGAAGAGATCTGCCACATCCATTCCCATCCCCAGGACGCATCGGCATAAGGAGCCATCAGATAGAGCACATCGTGTACCGCATCGTAGCTGCGTTCACAGCAGCCCGGCGCATAGATGCTCCATTCATGAAACAGATGATAGACTTCCTGATGACGGTACTGTGAGACCTCCTCATCCATCATCACGCCTTCGCCGATCGCTTCATCCCGTCCCAGCAGCGTGCACAGCTCATGATACGGCTGCAGCGGCAAGGGCAGGAGCGGATCCTTCGCATAGGCCGCCTCGATGTAATCCACGATCATCGAAGCGTATTTCTCGCTGTGTTCGTTCATCCGCGCATAGCGGCCATACCCTTCCTTGGCCAGCAGGTGCAGCGCACAGTTCTTATAAAACTGCGCATCGCGCTCCTCCTCGTTCCACAGAAAGAAATACGGAGCCAGCTGCTCGACATCCATCTGCTCAAATTCATGCCGGTCGATGAACCCACACGGTGTGATGATGACATCGTCTTGCTTCGCCACCAGATAATGAGACGAGTCAAAATAATAATTGCGATGATCCAGCGCATCCTCCAACAACAGCCGCTTGAGATCGCTGAGCCATGGATAGAACACTTCATATTTCAGGCGCTGAAAATCCGGATGCTCGACAAAGCCGCAGTCATCGCTGACCACACACTCTGCTTCACACTCTTCATCAATCCATTCCAGCAAGTTGACACAGTAGGCATGAAATCCCGGTCCGCCGTGGCTCGTATGTGCTTCGATGACCAAATGACTGCCTTCCTGCACACATTCCATGTTTCCCTGCGGACAGATCTCAATGACCACACGGTCGCCCCGCTCCTCCAGCTGCAGCTTTTCCTGTTTGCAGATCAGCGAGAGGACCGTATAGATCTCCTCGATCTGTTTCTCGCTGAGATTCGCTGCCCGTAATGTTGTCTTCATACAGATCCCTCCTCGTTCAAAAAAGAACTGAGCAGCTCAGTTCTTTCTGTTTCTCCTTACGCCAAAGCAATCACGCGCATCAGCGTCTTCGGAAGCGGAACTTCTCCCAGCTCCCCGTTGTTGATCGCCGTCAGCGTATCATGGTCATAATCTTCCATCTTTGCAATCGACAGCACGGCCGATGTCTTCAGATCCTGTGCCTGTGTATCCCCATAGGTGATCTCTACGCTGACCTCATAACCGTCATAGGTCGTATCCCCATAGGTGATCTGAGTTGCCTGTACATCGCTGACCGTGACATCTTCCACGGTCGGAAGCTGTTCTTCCCCGTATTCCGCTACGATCGAAGAATAATTGTTGTAGAAATAAAACCGTGCATACACTTCCATATCCTCATAGGCATCGCTTGGAATGTAGTTCAGACCGCCGATGTCCGTATCCGAGGTCTTATTGGACAAAGTGAAGAAATCCGCCACGAACAGCTTGGCCAGCGCCTCTGCCTCCGCTTCCTCATCGGATGCCGACAGAGCATCGCTCACCTCATCATAGGCCGTCTTCATATACGCGGTCGGATCCTCCGGTGCCAGATAGACCGAATTCTCGCTGATCTCTATTTTCTCTTCCGTCACTGTCTGCTCTTCCTCACTGGCGTTGCAGCCGGTCAAAAGCAGGCAGCCGACACAAAGTGCCGTCGTCAAACGCTTCAGAAGCTGAAACATCGTACCCCTCCTAATCAGAATAACAAAAACAGTATAGCATATTCCTGAACGAAAATCATTGTCTATCTGTGTTTTCCGGGTGAATGTTGCAATTTTTTAAAGAAAACGTGCTCCGCTCTCCTACTTCTTCGGCGGCAGATAGAAGGTGATCAGCTGCTGGGTGCCCATCTCATCATAGCCCTCCTGTGCCAGTTCCTCAAAATGTGAGAGAACGGCCTCCAAGATCTGCAGACGCAGATGTTCCTTCTGCGACTCTTCCAGCGCCAGGCGCATATCCTTGATGAAGTGCTTGATGAAGAAGCCCGGTGCGTAGTCCTCTGCGACCATCTTCGGCCCCAGCAGTTCCAGCTGTCGGGAACCGGCCGCCCCGTCCTTCAGATAAGAGATGACCATCGAAGGATCCATTCCCTGCTGCTTGGCGTAGGCGATCGCCTCGCTGACGCCGCTGAGCGTACCGGCGATCATGATCTGATTGGCCAGCTTCATGTGCTGTCCTCTGCCGGCTTCTCCACAGTAATAGATGTGCGTCCCCATCGCCTGAAACAGCGGATATGCCTGTTCATAGGCCGCCATCTCTCCGCCGACCAGGATCGTCAGCGTACCGGCCTTCGCGCCGCTGTCCCCGCCGGTCACCGGTGCATCCAGCACAGCGAGCGACCGGGCCTTGCCATGTGCATACAGCATCTTGGCCAGACGCGGCGAAGAGGTCGTCATGTCGATCAGCAGCGTGCCGTTCGCAGCGGCCGCAAAGATGCCGTTCTCACCCAGATACACCTCTTCCACATCGCTGGGATAGCCGACCATGGTGATCACGGCTTCGCTCGCCTTTACGCAGGAGGTGATCGTATCATGGAAGTGGGCACCCTCCGCGACCACATCTGTCACCTTTTGCGGATGACGGGCATAGATGTGCAGCTCATAGCCATGTTTCATCAGATTGCGCACCATGGAGCGCCCCATGATACCGACGCCGATAAACCCGATCTTCTTCATCGCATTTCTTCCTCCGTTTCTTCTGCGAACGCTGCCAGATAGGCGCGTGCGCTGCGGTTCATCTCTCTGGAGAACACACTTTCGTACTTGCGCTTCCAGAACGCCTCCACCTGTGCCGGAAAGTCCACCACCGGCGTCTCATTTCGAAGCGCTCGCTCTTCAAAGAAGTGCTGATGCACCTGCGGTTCCATCGTATGATAGACATCGGTGTGCACGATGTAGTCCCTGTGAAAGCGTGCCGGTTTCTTTCGCTGTTTCTGCTGCTCGCTTGGATGGCCGATCACCAGCATGCAGGCCGGAAATACTTCATCCGGCAGGCAGAGCGCTTCTTTCACCCGTTCATGCTGCTCGATGATGTCCCCGATATAACAGCTGCCCAGACCGAAGGATTCCGCTGCGATGACCATATTCTGCGCTGCGATGTTCGCATCGCTCATGGCCAGCCATGCATCCCCCAGACCCGGTTTGCGCGGGGTACATCCGGCCGCGCGATAAAGGTCACACCAGCGGCGATGATCGGCGACGAAGACGACGATCAACGGCGCCTTCAGGATCCAGTACTGCTGATCACAGGTCTCTGCCAGCAGCTTTCGCTTTTCTTCATCCCGCACCTCGATGATGCTGTACAGCAGCTGATTGCCTGCGCTCGGCGCTTCCATCGCCGCCGCATACAGCTGTTCCTTGATTTCTTCATCGATCGCGCGATCCTCAAACACGCGCATGCTCTTTCTGTTTTTCAGCGCTTCCCATACTTCCATCTGTTCTTCTCTCCTTACCTTTCCTGATTTGCCTTTGCCAGAACGGCCGCCACCGCTCCCTCATCCAGGTCGCGCCATGGCAGAAAAGCGGCCGGCTCCTGTTGTGTGTACAGCTCTTTTTCCAGCCACAGGACATCGTGCCATTTTCCCAGCTTATAGCCGCAGGCGTGCAGGCAGCCGGCCCTCTGAAATGCCATACGTTCATGAAAGCGGATGCTGTGCACGTTCTCTCCGGTCACCAGCGCATAGACGATTCGCACGTTCTGCAGCCGCAGCATGTCCATCAGCGCTTCATACAGCACCGATGCCATCCCATGATGCGCGCTTTCCATGCGAAAATAGATCGCCAGATCACAGCACCAGTCATACGCGGCCCGCTCAAATGCACGGGAGGCATACGCATAACCGATGACCGTCTCACCATCGACCGCCACCAGCCAGGGATAATCAGCCGTCACCGACGCAAAGCGCCGCCGAAACTGCGCAAAGCTCGGCTCCTTCGTTTCAAAGGATACGGCCGTTTCCCGGACATAGGGACAATAGATCGCATAGATGTCCGCCAGATCTTCCCATCCGGCAACTCGTATCTGCATACACACGCCTCCTGCTTCTGATCCTTCCATAAAGGACTTTGTTTTATTTTATCATATCCGCTGCATCCCCGCACGCTTTTCTCATCGCCACAGCATCCCGCTCACCTTCTAATGAAAAAGGCATCGATACCGATGCCTCATTTATGATCCGACACGTTCACGCTGAAAGCGACGCAAGATCGTTTTGAGGATCCCTCTGCCTGCAGGATCGGATGCGACCGTATCGCCGCCGGGTCCAAACGGTGCCGTACGGTCCAGATGGCGGTTGACCAGACGGGCGATGATGCTCACCAGCAGGATGCCGCACAGGACGATGGCCACGATGCAGAGCGCGAGCCGCTGATCCATCGCCGCCAGTTCCAGCCAGTCCCAGAACAGCAGGGACGCCAGGACAAAGCCGATGATATCGAGAACGAGGACGATGCCGCGATACCAGTTGAGCGGACAGTAGATGCGATAGATCATGTGAATGGAGATCAGCGAAGTGGAAAAGTACAGGATCGTAAACATTTCCGCCTGTGAAAGCTGCAGCTGCATGCCCAGCAGGCGCACCAGCAGCACCGTGAGGACGATGGCCAGCGCATTCGGGAGCGAATAGCGCAGCGCATGCCGACCGATCGACTCCTTCTGCCGTTCAATGTTGCGTTCAAACAGGATCATGAACGAAGGGAACCCGGCGACAAAATTGTCTAACAGGGTCATCTGGAACGGAATGAACGGATACGGCATGTTCAAAAAGATGATGATGATGGAAATGAGGATCGTATAGATCGTCTTCAGATAGTACATGGATGCCGAACGGGTCACGTTGTTGGTGTCCAGACGGCCTTCCTTCACGACTTCCGCCAGCGTCTTCAGATCCCCGTTGATGACGACGAACTGTGAGATCTGCTTGGCGGCGTCCGAACCGCTGCCCATGGCGATGGAAACATCCGCATCCTTCAGCGCCAGCACATCGTTGACGCCATCCCCGGTCATCGCGACCGTCCGCCCATGGCGCTGCAGCGTCAGGATCATCTTGTGCTTCTGCTGCGGTGTCGCACGGCCGATCACGGCATTTTCCAAGATCGCCCGTTCGAGCTCTTCATCGCTTTTCAGCGTCGTCGCATCCACACAGCGCGTCGCATCCGCAACGCCTGCCTCCTTTGCCAGGGCCGCCACCGTCATCGGGTGATCTCCGGAGATGATCTTGAGATCCACTTCATTCTCCTGAAAGAAGCGGATCGTCTCCTGTGCATCCTCCCGCAGCGGATCGCTGATGACGATGGCCGCAAACGGATCAGCCTGCGCCAGTTCTTCCTGAAATACATCAAAATCCGGATGCAGCACCGCTAACAAGACACGGGCGCCGCTGCGCTTCGCTTCCTCGATCGTGTCATCGAACACATGGCCCGGCAGGATGAACTCCGGTGCGCCCAGGATGAGGGTACCGACCGATTCCAGTTCCAGAGCGCTCCACTTACGCGCAGAGGAAAAAGAGACACGACGTTTTGGCGCATGGCATGCCTCTCCCTGGAAATGCTGTGCCAGCGTCTGGAAGGTCGCGTTGCTGTCGAGGCTGCCCTTGACGAAGGATGTCATCACCCGTTCGACCTCCGATGCCGAATGATCCCCCAGAGGGACGACCGACTGCACCTTCATCTTGCCCTGGGTCAGCGTACCGGTCTTATCCAGACAAAGCGTATCCGCATGCGACAGCGTCTCGATGCTGAACATCTCCTGCACGACGACCTTCATCTTGCCCAGGCGGACGACGCTGGCCATCATCGAGATGCTGGCCAGCAGCACCAGTCCCACCGGCAGCATGCCCAACAGCGCCGTCGACGTATTGACCACGGTCACCTCGATCGGCTCATGACGCAAAACGAGCGCTTCAAAGAACAGGAGCGCACTCAGCGGAAGGACCAGACAGCTGGTCATGCGGGTCACCTTGCTGAAGACCTTGACCATCTCCGAAGAGACCGGTTTGCGCTTTCGCGTCTCATCGGCGATCTTCGTCGCATAGTTGTCGATCCCGACATGTTCCACACGGGCATGGCAGGCACCGGAAAGCAGAAAGCTGCCGCTCAGCATATGATCGCCCGGTTCCTTCAGGATCGGTTCCGCCTCACCGGAGAGCAGCGACTCATCCACCTCGACCGGCGTATCCAGCACGACACAGTCTGCCGCGATCTGCATGCCGCTCTTGAGACAGATCACATCATCCAGCACGATCTCCTCATTGTCGATCTCCAGCTCTTTTCCCTCGCGGACGACCTTCGTCTTAGGAGAGATGATCAGGTTGAGCTTCGCGACCATGTTGCGGGACTTGATCTCCTGATAGATGCGCAAGAACGTGTTGGAACTGACGATGACGACAAAGAACAGGCTCGTCCATGCCTTCACCAGCACCAGGGCCAGCGCAATACAAAAATTATATGCGTTGAACAGGTTGAAAGTATGCTCACAGATGATCTGCCGATAGCTCTTCACCGCCGGCTTCGGCGAGCGGTTGACCTGCCCTTTCGCCTGTCGCTCCCTGACCTCTTTTTTGCTTAGTCCAAACTGCTTGTCCATTCCGTTTCACCCCACATTAGCTACCATATTACCATAAGAAACGGCGGGAATGGATCATTCTTACAGAAATTTAACATTCCCGCATGCCGCCTTACACCAATCATAACCGTCGCGTGTACCAAAAAGATCACGCCCGTTCTTATTTTATTCGTTTTTTCTTTCTTCTTATTCGCTTTCCAGCGGCATGCCCGGCTGTGCACCGATGTCAAAGCTGCTGCGACGGCCATGCTGATAGGCGATCGTACCGGCGATCGCGATCATCGCCGCATTGTCCGTACAGCAGGACAGCGGAGGGATCGTAAAGCGGATCTGCGGGTAGTTCGGTGCGATCGTTTCCGTGATCAGCGTACGCAGGCGCGAATTGGCCGCTACACCGCCGGCAACGACAAAGTGACGGATGCCGGAAACATGATCCAGTGCGTAGGTCACACGGGAAAGCAGTGCTTCCAGTGCCGTTTCCTGAAAGCTGCAGGCAAGATCTGCCGGCACGAAGTTTTCCTGCCTGCGCGCACAGCGGGCCTGAAACTGCAGCACGCTGCTCTTAAGCCCGCTGAAAGAGAAATCCATCGGGTTCTCGGTCTTCGGCTTTGCCAGCGCATATACATTGTTTCCTTCCTTTGCCAGCCGGTCGATCTGCGGTCCGCCCGGGTAAGGAAGCCCCATGACACGTGCCACCTTGTCAAACGCTTCACCGATGGCATCATCCTGCGTTTCTCCCAGCACTTCAAAGCTGTTTTCATCCTTGAGGTATACCAGTTCCGTGTGCCCGCCGGATACGACCAGCGCCAGCAATGGATACTGCAGATCGCTCACCATCTCATTGGCGAAGATGTGGCCGGCGATGTGATGGACCGCCACCAGCGGCTTGTGAAACGTCCAGGCCATCGTCTTGGCTGCCTGCAGGCCAATGTGCAGACATCCGACCAGCCCCGGCCCCTGCGTGACCGCGACCGCATCGATCTCCTCCATCGTACAGCCTGCCTTCTTCAGAGCCTGATCGATCACCATGGAGATGTTTTCCACATGGATGCGGCTGGCCACTTCTGGGACGACACCGCCAAATTCTTTATGTACGTCGATCTGTGATGCGACAACACTGGAAAGCACTTCTTTGCGGTTCTTTACGATGGCTGCCGCCGTCTCATCACAGCTGCTCTCGATTCCTAAAACGATCGTATCTTTCATTGTATGCTCCCTCCAATCGCACATGCATAGACATATGCATCTTCTCCGTTATCCTGATAATAGCCTTTTCGCAGCCCGGCACGTGTGAAGCCAAAACGCTCATACAAAGCAATGGCCGATCGATTCGATACGCGCACTTCCAGCGTGATGAATTCACATTGCGCCTGCCCGGCCGCATGCATCATCTGTTCCATCAGCGCAGTAGCATGTCCCTTTCGGCGATGCGCGGGCGCAACGGCCAGCTTGCAGAGCTGTGCGGTCTCAAATGTGATCCAGTAGACGAGATAGCCGATCAGCTCCTCTCCCTCCACTAAGACGTAAAGGTGCGAAAACGCATTTTCACTGAGCTCCGCGCGATACTGTTCCTCGCTCCAGCAGGAGGTAAAGCACTCCTTCTCCAGCCGGGCGACGGCCGCCAGATCGCTCTCCTTCATCTCCCGGATCATTTGATCTCCAGATGATAGGCACTCTGGTCTTTGAGATAGCGCGGTGTCAGCGTATGCACGTTTTCCACCGGCCGATAAAACGGACGCAGCAAGGCGAAGTTCGCCAGCAGATCAAACGGGCAGGATTCCATCCCCAGCAGATGTGCATCCCCATAGACACGCAGCTGCTTTTCCTGCACCAACGCCCTGATGTCATCCAGGTCGAGGACCGTTTCCGGCTGCAAAAGCTCTCCCTGATCGAGCATGGCCACATAGGCACGGTGACTGCGGGCATCCATCAGTGCCAGCACCTGTTTTTCCAGCCCGGCGTACAGCTGCAGAGAGCTGATCGTATAGAGCGGCAGAGAGCGCTGGGTGCAGAGCACCTTGGCAAGCGTCATGGCGATGCGTACGCCCGTATAGCTTCCCGGACCATCCGTGATGACGACCTCATCCAGGTCTTCGCTTTCCCATCCGGCCTTCTGCATATGTCCGATCAGCGTCGGAAACAGCGTCTCGCTCTGACGCTTCCAGGATTCTTCTGCACTTCCGCAGATGAGCCGGCCATCCTCATACAGACCGACGACCAGATATTTGTTCGTAGTATCCATGCATAATGTCTTCATTTCAGTTCCTCCGCTATATGCGCATAGGCCTCGCCATGTCCTTCGATGACGAAACGGCGCTGTTCGCCTTCTTCATTGTGGATGCGGATCTCCAGCCGCTGTGCCGGCAGTGCATCCAAGATGAAGTCTGGCCATTCCACCACACTGACACCTTCATCGAAGCACTCTTCAATGCCCAGTTCCTGATGGATGCCTTCCAGCCGGTATGCATCGATGTGATGCAGCAGGGTCCCATCCCCCATCGGATAGCTCTTCAGGATCGTAAATGTCGGTGAATTGATCGTTCTTTTCACCCCCAGCGCCTTTCCCAGGGCTTTGGTAAACGTCGTCTTTCCGGCCCCCAGGTCCCCGCTGAGGGTAATGAGCGCCGGTCTTGGCAGCAGATCGGCCAGCTGCTGTGCAAGCGCTGCGGTCTCTGCCAGTGTATGTATCTGTATTTCCTTCATCGCTGAACGCCCCTTTCCATATCGCTCTTTCATCGGTGCCGGACACCGATGAACAGTAATAAAAATCACGCTTTACTAGTATATCACATTTTAGATCGCTCTGCCCTTCTTGTGACAGAAAAAGCTGTCTGTCCCTCACACAACCAGCAGCCATGCGGAAATGAAACATCTGTGTGCTCTTTTCCGATCGATCGTTCGTCCGGTCCGTACCGACCAGAAACACCGGACGCTTCGACACAAAAAAAACGAACCTGTAAGACAAGTTCGAGCAACGGACCGATGGTCCCTGATCCTGAAACACAGACCGGACATCATCCGGTTGGTCCAGGCTGTCGGCTTGACCTGTAAAAAGCAGGAGCGTGGTCATCGTACCACCAGCTCCTGCTCTTTGTGCATATGACCCACGATGTGGAAAGGCTTTTGTCTGTGAACGCCAACCGCCAAGGTGCCAGGATCAAGTAACGATTCCGTTCGTATCTGCTTTCTTAAATGAATCCATCTATACCAACGGCGCATACGCCTGTGAATAAATCGTGATATACAGAAGCAGCAGCGGAATGGTCACTTGGATCACCCGATTGCTGTCCTTGCCATATCGATGGATCCATACCGTAACCAGTCCCATCAACAAAGGAACTTGCGTCATTCCAAGAGGGAAATGAAAGAACAGAACGATCATAGCCGCATCTGCCAAATACAGCAAATACAATATAGTATAAAACCATTTTGATACTTCTCTTTTTTTCATATTCATCCACCTTACCATTATCAATTATTGGAAATATGACCAGCAGAAGAACGAACGCTCATTATTTGCTGAGTCCAGAGACTACGCATGATCATCGATCGAACATTCTTCCTCTTGCTCCCTCGCTTCTTGAAATTCTCTTTCCATCCCAGCGTGTGATGACGGCCATACGAAATGCTCTGGTCCATCCGATCAGCTCTTGCAACTGTTGCTCATGATCTGGGCATGGGTGTTCTGTTGCAAGGCATAAAGCTATAAAGAATAGTGTGTGAAAGTTGATACGTTACAAACTTTTCTTGAAATCAAAAATCACATGATTCTATGTCATT
>NBJMR02800__coassemble_2896_pt1 | contig 10871 bp, 8 predicted proteins | sample NBJMR02800__metabat2_low_PE_026 | metagenome-assembled genome bin NBJMR02800
GCCGTCTTCATCGATCATGATCGCGCTTGGATCCACGACGCTTTCGTCATAGGTATGACGGGAGCGAAGGTCCCACTTGTTCTCTGAAACATTGACGAAACGGTCATCCAGCGAAAGGTCACTGTAAAACTGAGCGATGTTGTCCTCTTCCTGGGCAACCGTAAAGCCCATGATCTCGCTGACCTCCTGCCACAGCTTTAAAAATACGACCGGTTTCTTCTTTCTTGTCATCAGGTCGAAAGCGACGTCAACCATCGATTTTTTCATCTTGCATCCTCCTACATCTTTTCAGGTGCCTCAACGCCGATCAGAGTCAAAGCATTTTTTAAAGTGATCCTGGTCGCCTGTACCAGCGCCAGACGCTGTGCGCTCAGCACCTCATCCTTCGCATCCAGCACCTTGCAGGCATTGTAGAAGCTGTGGAACTTCTGCGCCAGCTTCTGAATATAATTGCAGACCTTATGCGGTGCACGCAGACGGGCTGCCTCTGCGACGACGCTGGTGAACTCGTTGATGTACTTCATCAGCTCGATTTCCTTCTCATGCGTCAGTCGCTCGTAGCTCTCTGCCTGCGGATAACCGTCCGCACTGCGCAGGATCGAACACATCCGGGCGTGTGCATACTGTGCATAGTAGACCGGATTGTCATTGCTCTGGCTGCGGGCCAGTCCCAGATCAAAGTCCAGATGCGACTCCAGCGCCCGCTGTACGAAGAAGTAACGGGCTGCGTCCACACCGACCTCATCACAGAGCTCACGGATAGTGACCGCATTGCCCAGACGCTTGCTCATCTTAACTTCCTGGCCGTTTTCCACCAGCCGCACCATCTGGATGATGTCCACCGATAATTTATCCGGATCATTGCCCAGTGCGGCGATGCTGGCCTTCAGACGCGGCACATAGCCGTGATGATCGGCACCGAAGAAGTCGACCAGCTGATCATAGCCACGGTCCATCTTGTCCTTATGATATGCGATATCCGGCACCAGGTATGTGTAAGAACCATCTGTTTTTCGCAACACGCGGTCTTTGTCATCCCCAAAGCGGGTCGTCGCAAACCAGAGGGCCCCTTCCTTTTCATACGTCAGCCCTTTCTCTGCAAGCACCTGCAGCGCTTCTTCCACCTTGCCGGCATCCCGGATGGCCTGTTCACTGCTCCAGACATCAAAGTGCACACGGTAATAATCCAGGTCCTTGCGGATCTTGGCAAGTTCAAAGGCAATGCCCTGCTGTTTGAAGAACTTCAGGTTCTCCTCATTTTCCTGTGCATAGCGATCGCCGTTTTCCTCTGCCAGTGCGATCGCGATCTCCCGGACATCCTCTCCATGGTAACCGTCTGCCGGAAGCTCGAAAGGCAGTCCCAGGTGTTCCCGATAACGCGCCTGCAGCGATTTCCCCAGATTCACGATCTGGTTTCCGGCATCGTTGACATAATACTCTCTTGTCACCGCATAACCGCTCGCCTGCATCAGACGCGCCACGCTGTCGCCCCAGGCCGCCCCGCGAGCATGGCCCAGATGCAGATTTCCGGTCGGGTTGGCGGAGACATACTCCAGGTTGACCCGGATGCCGGCACCGCTGTCATTCGTTCCATAGGCATCCTGTTCCTTCCACACCCGTTCGATCACTCCGGTCAGCGATGCGCTCTGCATCGTAAAATTGATAAATCCCGGTCCGGCGATCTCATAAGAAGCGACACCTGCCGCCTCCAGATCAAAATGCGCCATCACATCCTGTGCGATCTGCCGTGGGTTGCGGTGCAGCTGCCGTGTCAGCTGCATGGCGCTGTTGCATGCGTAATCGCCATGGCTCTTATCCTTGGGGATCTCGATGATCACCTGCTCTTCACTGTAATCCAGATCAAATGCCTCTTTGATCGCCCGGCTCATCGCACATTTCAGTGCGCCTTCAATCTGATTCATTTCCTTCCTCCTCTCATCTCTATCCGAAATTCAAATGTATCGCTGCCGTCTGCCCCATCCATGATGGCATAGTCCACATGAATGTGCGTCGGTGTTCTTTCATATCGATCGGTCCGCAGCCGCAAAGTGATCGCGCCCAGCTCATTTTCCACATGAGCAAGCGTCGTACGTCCCTCCCGAAAAGAGAGCTTCGTACGCTGTATGGAATGATTATGCAGGACCATCGCATCTCCATAGGCATACAGCTCGATCCTGCAGGCAGGCTCTTCACATCGCAAACGGATATGCGTCCGCTTTCCCTGCTCCTCGACCTCTGCTTCCCCGTCATAGCGAAGCAGGATCTCCCCGCTGTCACGATGCCGCTGTGTCATGGAAATTGTCTGTTTCATCTTACCCCCACCACTTCACATCATGAGCATTATAATCAGAAACCCCTTAATACGCAAGTCTTATTTACGGATAATTTCCTTCTCTTTTCTGTGCATCTGTGCTTTTTGGCTTTTCCGGGGCGATCCGGCGCTTTTCACATGGCAGGGCCATGCGTTTAAAGCCCGGGATTCTGCGCACAATAAAACCATGGATGTTCCTGTTTCTTCCAGGGACAAAGGAAAGGAGAAGACCATGAAAAAACTGTTCCGCGTATCGCTGTGGCTGTTTTTTGTCACGCTCTCCCTCTTTCTCCTTATTTATACATATGCGCTCTGTGCTCCGCTGTCGCTGTATGAACAGCGGCAGCACATCACGCTGTATGACAAAAACGGCGATGTCCTCTATGAAAGCAACTTCGGCGAAAACAGTGAGTGGATCTCCCTCGATGAGATTCCGCAGCAAGTACAGGATGCATTTATCGCCGTTGAAGACAAACGCTTTTATCTTCATTTCGGTTTCGATCCGATCCGGATGGCCGGAGCTGCCAAAAACAACCTGTTCTCCGATTCTGTCCTGCAGGGCGGATCCACGATCACTCAGCAGTTTGCCAAGAATCTCTTTCTGACCAATGAACAGACCCTCTCCCGCAAGATCGAAGAGTTCTTTTATGCGGTCCGCCTGGAGATGCACTATGACAAGGCATCGATCCTGGAAGGCTATCTCAACACGCTGTATTTCGGTCATGGGGTCATCGGGGTCAAAGAAGCCGCCTCTTATTATTTTGGAAAGGAGCTCGAAGATCTCAACGCCGGCGAGCTTGCCATGCTGGTGGGGGTCGTCAACGGACCGGGCGCCTTCTCCCCCTATCTCAATTACGATACGGCGATCGGCCGCCAGCAGGCCATCCTGCAGGTGCTGCTGGAACATCAGGTCATCAGCGAAGCCGACTATACACAGGCGATGGAGGAAGAACTGGTACTAATCGATCACAGCCAGGATGAAAGCGAGGATGACATCCGTTCGTATTACATCGATGCCGTCCTCCAGGAGATCGACTCAATGAACCTGACCGGCGGCGACATCGAGGTCTTCACTTATTTTGATCCTCAGGCCAGCCGGGCCCTGTATCAGGGCATACAGTCGGAGATGGGAGAAGATGCACAAATGCAGGTCAGTGCCGTCATCATGGAGCCTTTCAGCGATCACGTCATCGCCATGGCGGGAGGAACCAGCTATACGACCTCACAGTACAACCGGGCACTGTATGCCAGACGGCAGATCGCCAGTACCGTCAAGCCGCTGCTGTACTACTGTGCACTGCGTCAGGGGTTCACCCCTTCCACGACCTTCATCTCCCAACCGACGACCTTTCAGCTGACAGACGGAGAAACCTATACACCGGGAAACTATGGCGACCGCTATCCGTTCAGAGAGATCTCGATGATCAACGCCGTGGGTATCTCCGATAACATCTATGCGGTGAAGACCCACCTCTTCCTCGGTGAAGAGACGCTGCAGGAGGCACTTGCTCAGTATGGCATCGAAGCGCAGCCCAACGCTTCCCTCGCTTTGGGAACGGTCAATGCCAGCGTAAGCGAACTGGCATCCATCTACAACAGTTTTGCCTCGGAAGGGCTCTATGCAAGACCGCAGATGATCGCTTCCATCCAGGTGGACGGAGAAAACGCATATCGGGATGACACGCAGATGAAACAGCTCCTGCACCGGGAAGAAACGCTGATCCTCTCGCAGCTGCTGACCGCTACTTACGATCAGAAAAACAGGACCTACTCTTATCCTTCCATGCTGGGCGCTGTCCCGGAAGTAACGACCGCGGTCAAATCCGGCACCAGTGACTGGGATTCCCTGGCCGTCGGCTACAACCCACAGTACACCGTTGCGATCTGGACCGGATATGATGACAACCGCACCCTGAACGCACAGGATCAGGCGCATGCGAAGAAGATCTTTCAAAACACTTTCAACGGCCTTTATGAAGGAAGAGAGGGTCCCTGGTATCTGCCGGGCGAACAGCTGGAAGAGCGCAGGGTCGACCCTGTCAGCGGGGAACCATCTGAAGATGGCAGCGTCTACTGGTACCTGCGTAGCGAAGAGTAAACGACCGTGTGACCGCTAAAACGGCGCATCGATGCAAAATGCGCGTAAGATCTCATACATAGGCTGAAATACAGGGAAATTTCATTCGATTTTGCACTTTTTAACCGCACCTTTGCACTTTTTAACGGAAAAATTTGCATGAACCTTACAGGAATGTTATACTTTTTTTGGCTTAAAAATTGAGGTGAAACGGATGAATTTCTTGGAAAAGCACAGCAAGAAGATCGCTGCGGCACTGTGTTTTGCGACCTGTGTACCGGTTGTCTCTGCTGTATATGCCTATGAAGCACAGCCGGGATGGCATGGCGAGGGCAGCGACAGATATTACATTCTCGAATCGACACACGAACAGGCCATCGGCTGGCTGAAGCTGGACGAAGGAACCTATTATTTCAATGAAGACGCTGAAATGCTGTTTGGCTGGCAGACGATCGACAGCGAAGTGTACTACTTTGCAAATGACGGTCGCATGGTGAGCGGCGAACAGACGATCGATGAGGAAACATATTGTTTCCAGAATGACGGACGCTTGCTGAGCGGATGGCAGGAGGATGTCCTCTATGATGACCACGGCTTCCCGGTAACGGAACAGTATGTGGAGATCGAGGACGACACCTTCGTCTACGTCGATGAAAACGGAAAGAAAGTGACCGGATGGAAGACCATCAACGGCAGAAAGCATTATTTCTATGAGGACGGTATCATGGCGACCGGAAAGACGACGATCGGTGAGGATACCTACTACCTCGATGAGTATGGTGTGCTGTACACCGGATGGGATTACGATGAAGAGGGCAATGCCTACTATCGCAATGAGTTTGGCAAGGTCCTCAAGGATACGGAACAGGAGATCGATGGGGTCGCCTACGTATTCAGTGAGAGCGGTGTTGCCCGTGAAGCCAGCAGCGCATTGAGTGAGGGCATCGCGGAAGCGGCGCTTGCACAGCTGGGAGCTTCTCAGGACTGCACGATGCTGGTGACCAACGCACTGGCTGCAAACGGCATTTACTATCACGGATGGCCGGCCGGTTACCTGTCTTTGGGAACCGTGACCAACGATCCGCAGCCGGGCGATCTGATCTACTACGCGGATGGCGGTCTGGGCATGGCCCACATCGCAGTTTACATCGGAAACGGACAGGCCGTACACGGCGGATGGCATGGCAGCGGAACTGTGATCTACAGTGCGTATGTCGGCTCCGGACCGGTATTCATTCATGTCGAATAAAAAGATGCGCAGGCATCTTTTTTTCATCTCTGTCGGATTGCAGGATCAACCTGCCGCACGGTTGCGGCAGGCTTATTGTCGTGTGTGTGCATCCGCCCCGGGTGTAAGGAACGGCTCCAGCTCCGCCGGATAATAGACCAGCTGCTGTTCTTTGACCTTCGCATCCACCAGCGCGCTGACGATCGCGCTTTTCTCTGAGAGCTCGCTGAGCGTTCCCTGTTCATCGACGATCCAGATCACATGTGTGCCCTGCCGCCCTTTGTATGGCGAGTAGGGCTTTTGTGTCACATGGTCACGGTGCACATAATACTGCGGATCATAGCCGTTTGCTTTGGCGATCGGACAGATCTTCGCATAGGTATCCGCTTCCTCCTGTGTGTAGGCAAACAGCCGGCGGTCCAGCACACGGGCGGCCAGATCGCGCAGGATCGGGTCGCTTCGCTGTGTTAGCAGGGCAAAGCCATAGAGGGCGGCCGCTTCATCCAGGCGAAACAGCGCTTCGATGGCGACACGCTCTCCGCTCAGAAACGGCGTGAACATCTCCAGTCCCGCAAAGAAGGAAGGCTTCTGTTTCCACAGCGTCTTCATCCGCTCAAACAACAGGGCGATCATGATCTCATAGCTCCTTGCGACCGGATGCAGGTACACCTGCCAGTACATGTGATAGCGGGCCATGATATAGTCCTCCACGCTGTGAATGCCGCTTTCCTTGACGGCCAGATGCGCATCCTGGATGCGGATGGTGCGCAGGATCCGTTCCATGTCGAAGGTGCCATAGCTCGTTCCGGTAAAATACGCATCCCGTAACAGGTAGTCCATGCGATCCGCATCCAGCTGTCCGCTCACCAGCTGATTGAGCAGATCATTTTTGTATCGATAGCCGATGATGTCCGCGACATCCTGCGGCAGCCGCACATCCGCAGCCGACAAGATGCGATGGATCTCACTGTCCTCCAGAAGGATCCGCTGTGTAAACTGTTCGTGGTGGCAGTCGCTGACCGCTTCAAAGGCATGAGAGAACGGTCCATGCCCCAGATCATGCAGCAGCCCCGCCAGCATGGCCGCGCACTTTTCATACTCGCTCAATGAGCGGGAGAGCTCTTCGATCTCTTCCACCATTCGCCGCACGATCTCATACACGCCCAGAGAGTGAGAAAACCGCGTATGCTCGGCCGTATGATAGACCTGAAAGTCCCCGCCAAGCTGATGGATGCGACGCAGACGCTGAAACTCCCTGGCGTTGATGCAGTCCCAGATGACCTTGTAATGCACATGGATATAGCCGTGAATGGGATCCCGCATGACCTTTACTTCTTCGGTTCGCTCAAACATGGCACCACCTCCAACACGTTTTGAATGATCGGCGCATCGGCCGGCTGAAACGCATACTGTGTCAGTTCTTCAGGATCGACCCAACGTCCCTCGCTGTGTGCGCAAAGATCATGAGGCTGCTGTTCACTGTGACAGAGATAGGCATGTACCCGCAAGTGCCAGCCTTCCTGCTCATCCAGGATCGTACACAGCTTCTCACCGACCTTCGCCTCCACACAAAGCTCCTCTTTCAGCTCCCGTGCCAGCGCATCCGCTTCGCTCTCTCCCGCTTCTACCTTGCCGCCGGGAAACTCCCATACACCGTTGGCATGTCTGCTCCGGCGACGACCGATGAACACCTTGCCATCGCTGACCAGCACGCCGCAGACCACTTCCATTTGTTTCACACGCACCACCTGCCTTTGTTTCATTATAAATCATTTTTGGGTGATGCGCACCAAAGAAAACGCACACAGGTGTCCCCATGTGCGTCTGATCTATCGTGTCTGTGCCCGGCTTTCCTCGATCCGCTGCCAAATCTCTTCATCACTCAGCGTATCATCCAGCAACAGTGTGCACCAGTATTTCTTGTTCATATGATAGCCCGGTGCATATCCCGGATGCCGCAGACATTCCTGCAACCGATCCGGCGACAGCTTGAGATTGAGGATCTCCACCTCGCCCTCCTGTTCACTGTATAGCTTGTGTCTGGAAACAGAGAGGATCATCGCAAACCAGCGTCGATTCTCCGGATGACGGAATACGACATAATCCGGATGATCGTTCCACAGATATTCTCCCTTGACCGCGTAAGTTTCTTCGATCCACTTCAGGATGCGCCTGGTCTGTGGCTGTCGGTGCGGCTGTCGATCATAACAGCGATCGATGACCGTCAAAAGCACGTCCCCGCATTCCTTTCGCAGCGCTTCGACATAGGCACCCTGTGCGCTCGCCACCTTGACCAGCGCATACGCTTCCTTTGTCTTTTGATCGATCAGCGTATAGTCCGGTCTGCCATCCGCCAAAATGACGATCTGCATCTCGTAGTCTCCTGCATGGATGGGGCACGCCCAGTACCAGCCATCCTCCGTTTGCCGAAAGCCAAACGCTTCCAGCTTCTCGCTGACCGGCTGATGCGAACGCAACAGCAGCCTCCATTCTTTCTCCGGTGTCATCGTCTTCTCACCGCTGTTTGATCACCATGGCCAGCACCGCAAGATCCGCCGGGTTGACACCGGAGATGCGCGATGCCTGCCCCAGGGTCATCGGCTGGATCTGTGCCAGTTTCTGTCGTGCTTCCAGAGAAAGATGTTCGATGGTCGCATAGTCCATCCCCTTCGGAATGCGCATCTGATCCATCGCACGCAAATGACGGGCATCCCGACGCGCTTTTGCGATATAGCCTTCGTACTTGATCTCGATCTCGATCTGCCGGGCCGCCTTCGCATCGATCGAAAGATCCGCATAAGGCTGCAGCCCCGCAATGGTCACCTTCGGACGACGCAGCAGTTCAAATGCGCTGATGCCTTCCTTGAGCGGTTCATAGCCAAGCGCCCGCAGGTATATGTTGACCGCTGACTTCGGAGTAAATCGCACATCCTTTACCAGCTGCATGCCGGTTTCGATCGCCTGCTGCTTCTGCAGAAAGCGCTGATAGCGTTCTTCACTGATCAGTCCGCGCTCATGCCCATAGCCGGTCAGCCGTACATCCGCATTGTCATGCCGCAACAACAGCCGATACTCCGCACGGGAAGTCAGCAGACGATACGGCTCATTGGTGCCTTTGGTCACCAGATCATCGATCATCACTCCGATGTACGCCTCATCACGCCCCAGGATCAGTCCGTCTGTTCCATCCAGTGCCGCCACCGCATTGATGCCGGCGATCAGCCCCTGCGCCGCCGCTTCCTCATAACCGCTGGTCCCATTGATCTGTCCCGCGGTAAACAGATGTGCGATCACTTTGTTTTCCAGGGTCGGCCGACACTGCAGCGGATCGATCGCATCGTATTCGATCGCATACCCGAATTTGTCGATCTCACAGTGTTCCAATCCGGGCAGGCTGTGCAACATCTTCTCCTGCACATCATGTGGCATTGAAGTGGAAAATCCCTGTACATAAGTGGTGTCCAGCGAACGGCTCTCCGGCTCCAGAAAGATCTGATGGCGCGGTTTATCCGCAAAGCGCACCAGCTTGTCTTCGATGCTCGGACAGTAACGCGGGCCCACGCCCTTCACCAGTCCGGAATACATGGCAGACTCCTGCAGATGTTCCCGAATGATTTCGTGTGTCTGTGGAGACGTATAGGTCAGATAGCAGACCATCTGCTGTTCAAAAGGAAGGATCTCTTCTGTATCCTCGCTGAAACAGACGAAATCCTTCGTACCCGGCTGCACTTCCAGCCCAGAGAAATCGATCGATGCCGTTTTGACACGGGCCGGCGTTCCGGTCTTCAGGCGAAAGGTCCGGATGCCATGCGACCGCAGGCTCTGTGACAGCGCATTTGTCGTCGGTTCGCCTTCCGGGCCGCTGCTCGTCGCCTGATGACCGACCAGGATCGTCGAGCTCATAAAGGTCCCGCTGGTCAGGATGACCGCCCGGCTCTCCACCGTTTGGCCATCCGCCAGACGCACGCCACAGGCCTTTCCGTCCCGAACCAGGATCTCTTCCACGCAGGCTTCCTCCACACGCAGGTGTTCCTGTTTTTGGAGAACATCCTGCATATAGGCCTTATATGCGATCTTGTCGCTCTGTACCCGCAGGCTCTGTACTCCAGGTCCTTTCGTCGTATTGAGCATCTTGAACTGCAGGGCCGTCGCATCGGCCGCACGTCCCATCTCTCCGCCCAGCGCGTCGATCTCCCGCACGACGATCCCCTTTGCCGGTCCTCCAACGCTGGGATTGCACGGCATGGAGCCGATCATCGACAGATGCAGCGTATACAGTACGGTTTCTTTTCCCATTCGGGCAGTGGCCAGCGCCGCTTCGATCCCGGCATGTCCGCCCCCGACAACAATGACATCCAACATGTGATCACCTGACTTTTTCCATACTATTATATATGGGAAGCGGTAAAAACGAAAGTGCTTTTACAGGAAAACCACGCTCCCCCTTCTCTTTTCCTTTTTTGGTATTTGCGCTATAATGAGTTCGATCAAAAGGGGTGTAAAAATGACAAAACAAAAGAAGATCACCGCGGCAGTCGCGCTGATTGCCGTCATTGCCGTCATCATCGTCTCTATCTTTTTGATGAGCGGAAATGCCGGCGGCGCAGCCAACGTACAGGAAATCGCCATCGAAAAGCTGGAACCATTATCCAAAGAGGAAGGATCTGCGCTCAGCGGTGTATGCGATCACACGATCTCCCTGGGAGAAACCGACGATCTGGAGTCGCTCATCGAAAAGGATGACACGATCGTGGAAAAGATCGAAATCGACGCGGACAACGTCGACTTTGAGAAAGCCGGTGAATATGAGGCAACCTATCAGATCACCTTTGATATGGAAGCGCTGAATGACTGGCTGGATGAAAATGAGCGCAGCGTCTCGTTTCAGACCGACACTGATCCGGTCATCGTAAAGACGACCGCAACGATCACGGTACAGGAAGAAACAGCGAAAACTTCAGATGGATCCAAAGACACGGAAGGAACCGACAAGAAGCAGACAGCTTCGGATGACAAAGATTCCGAAAGCAGCAATTCTTCAAACAGTTCTTCCAATTCGTCTTCCGATACATCCGGCAGTTCCTCCGGCGGCTCCTCGTCCCAGTCAAATCATCAGCATCGCTGGGTATCCCGCACTGAGACCGTAGAGGTTCCTGAGACCATCACCGTTGACCATAAAGAACAGAAATATACACTTTATCGCTTCTACTGGTACAATACCGGATCATGGGAAGAATCCAGAGATCCTGCCCGCT